>PPYF01131076.1_pt1 | contig 10428 bp, 7 predicted proteins | sample 1559871 | NCBI WGS metagenome assembly PPYF01 (sample SAMN08240021, study PRJNA423297) | Human gut metagenome, whole genome shotgun sequencing project.
GTCTTGAAAGAGGATGCCGCACCCATGGTGCGTATACATAACCGGATGCTTCGGGCACGTATCATGAAGCTGCAAGGCAATGACGGCTGCAAAGGAGAAGAACAAGCTGCGTTCCAGCTACTCCGTGACGGATTACTGGAAGCTGTTGCCGGAAAAAAGAACTATCCGAAGCTCAATGTTTATTCGGATCAGATCGTATGGGGACGTAGTCCGGTGCGCATTGACGTTGCAGGAGGATGGACAGATACACCTCCCTACTCTCTCTATTCGGGAGGAAGTGTAGTCAATCTGGCGATTGAGTTGAATGGGCAGCCGCCGCTACAGGTATACGTCAAACCATGTCACGAGTTCCATATCGTACTTCGTTCCATTGATATGGGAGCTGTGGAGGTTATCCGAAGTTATGAGGAATTGCAGGATTACAAGAAAGTCGGTTCGCCTTTCTCCATACCGAAGGCAGCACTTACCTTGGCAGGATTTGCCCCATTATTTGCGGCGGAATCTCATGCGTCATTGGAAGAACATCTAAAAGCGTTCGGTTCAGGACTGGAAATCACTTTACTGGCTGCCATTCCGGCAGGTTCGGGACTAGGTACCAGTTCTATCCTTGCATCTACCGTACTCGGAGCTATCAATGATTTTTGCGGACTGGCATGGGATAGGAACGACATCTGCAATTATACACTGGTATTGGAACAATTGCTCACCACCGGCGGCGGATGGCAGGATCAATACGGCGGCGTATTCCCCGGCGTAAAACTGTTGCAATCCGAATCCGGCTTCGAACAACATCCATTAGTACGGTGGTTACCCGACCAGCTCTTTGTGCAGCCGGAATATCGGGATTGCCATCTGCTTTATTATACCGGAATCACCCGTACAGCCAAAGGAATCTTGGCTGAAATTGTCAGTTCCATGTTCCTAAACTCCGGAGTGCATCTTAGTTTATTAGCAGAGATGAAAGCCCATGCGATGGATATGAGCGAAGCTATCCTGCGAGGTAATTTCGAAACTTTCGGCCATCTTGTCGGCAAAAGCTGGATACAAAACCAAGCATTGGACAGTGGCACGAATCCACCGGCAGTAGCAGCCATTATCGAACAAATCAAAGATTATACGCTGGGATATAAATTACCCGGTGCAGGAGGTGGCGGTTACTTATATATGGTGGCTAAAGATCCGCAAGCGGCCGGATGCATCCGTCGGATATTGACCGAACAGGCTCCTAATCCACGTGCACGCTTTGTTGAAATGACGCTTTCCGATAAAGGATTGCAGGTATCGAGAAGCTAGAAGAAAGGTCATATAAGAACAAAAATCCCTTGATAACTGCTGATTATCAAGGGATTTTCATGTGACCCCGGTGCGATTCAAACGCACGACCTTCAGAACCGGAATCTGACGCTCTATTCACTAAGCTACGGGGCCATTTCCTAAATGCGATGACAAAAGTATAAAAAATCTTCTCATCTTCCTAATGATTCATCTTTTTTTATAGTTCTTAAGTCAGTATTGCCCCTTAACATTCTGTTATTTTGAAATGCTTTAGAGCATATACTTTATCAATTTGACAATCTTTTAGAGAATATCCAATACAGATATTAATATTATTCCTATCTTTGCCGACAATTAACAATCAACAATCCTATGAGTTACTTGATAAAACCAAAGAACTATAAACCGTTACTCGACTTAAAACAAACAGAGTTGGGAATCAAACAAATAAAAGAGTTCTTCCAGTTAAACTTGTCATCCGAATTGCGCCTCAGACGCGTGACAGCCCCTCTTTTCGTATTGAAAGGAATGGGTATCAATGACGATTTGAATGGTATAGAACGTCCTGTTTCATTCCCTATCAAGGATTTAGGTGACGCACAAGCAGAAGTCGTTCATTCATTAGCCAAATGGAAAAGATTAACTCTCGCCGATTACAATATCGAACCGGGATACGGTATCTATACCGACATGAACGCCATCCGTTCTGATGAAGAACTCGGAAACCTCCATTCGCTCTATGTAGACCAATGGGACTGGGAACGTGTCATCACCAACGAGGACAGAAACGTAGATTTCCTAAAAGAGATCGTAAACCGTATCTACGCTGCCATGATCCGTACAGAATACATGGTATATGAAATGTATCCGCAGATCAAACCTTGTCTGCCTCAGAAATTACATTTTATCCATTCGGAAGAACTACGCCAACTCTATCCGAATCTGGAACCCAAATGCCGTGAGCATGCCATCTGCCAAAAATACGGTGCCGTATTTATCATCGGTATCGGTTGCAAACTAAGCGACGGCAAAAAACATGACGGACGTGCACCGGACTATGATGACTACACATCCACCGGCCTGAACAACCTGCCAGGACTGAACGGTGACCTTTTACTTTGGGATGATGTACTGCAACGCTCCATCGAACTGTCCTCTATGGGTGTTCGTGTAGACAAAGAAGCGCTACAACGCCAGCTCAAAGAAGAAAACGAAGAAGAGAGACTGAAACTTTATTTCCACAAACGATTAATGGACGACACACTTCCACTATCTATTGGTGGTGGTATCGGTCAATCCCGTTTGTGTATGTTCTACCTTCGCAAAGCTCATATCGGAGAAATACAAGCCAGCATCTGGCCCGAAGATATGCGCAAAGAATGTGAGGAACTTGATATACACCTTATATAATTGCTATGAACGTACAAATAGAAGAAAGCTGGAAAACACACTTACAGCCTGAATTTGAAAAAGATTACTTTCGCACACTGACAGAATTCGTAAAAAGTGAATATAGCCAGTATCAGATTTTCCCTCCGGGAAAACTTATTTTCAACGCCTTCAACCTCTGTCCTTTCGACAAGGTGAAGGTAGTAATCATCGGACAAGACCCGTACCACGGACCGGGCCAGGCACACGGGCTCTGTTTCTCTGTAAACGACGGAGTACCTTTCCCTCCTTCTTTGGTCAACATCTTTAAAGAGATAAAGGCAGACATAGGTACAGACGCTCCTACTACCGGTAACCCTTTTACAGATGCCGCTATCCGCGCATTGGCAGAAGAACGGGAACATCTTGTATTTATCCTGTGGGGAGCTTATGCCCAACGAAAAGGAGCTTTCATCGACCGCAACAAACATCTGGTACTTAGCTCTGCCCATCCCTCTCCCCTTTCTGCCTACAATGGTTTCTTCGGAAACAAACACTTCAGCCGTGCAAACGATTATCTGAAAGCAAACGGAGAAACGGAAATAATATGGTAATACCAAATCCGATAGACCGGATTGAGACATAAAGAAAAACGGCTGCATCATCACAAAAGATCATGTAGCCGCTTTTTTATATCTTATCCTTCCGGACTTATTCTCTATTCTTTATTTCCTTCATTAATACCACTGAATATTACTTTGCGTCTGACTTCTCTGCTCATACTTCAAGTCCTGAAGGATACTTGCATTGGCGCGAATGGTAACATTGTAGTATTTCCAGCGTCCGAATGGTGAAAGGCTGGCAGACAAGTTAAAGCAGTGCAAGTCACGAGAAATCGTACAGGATGTCTGCGTTATTTCCTTCGCTTGGAAATCGTAACCCGAATTGAACGAAAGCGACCAGTTATTGGAAATCTTCACATTACCATTCATATTGATATTGTGAGTATAAGTAAACGGATAACGCATTGAATAGCGATTAATAGGCTTAGTCCTATCTTCACGAATATTAAATGAATAACTGAAACTTAAAGACCAAGGCATCTTGAATACTTGATAACCATCCGGGTCGGCTTGCGCCTTCTCTACTTTCTTGGTCGTAGTTCCATCTTCCGTACCTTCAGAATCTTCTCCGTCTCCATCTTCCGACTTCTTCTTGTCTTTATCCTTCTCGTCTTCCTTTGGACCGAACCACTTTTTCCAGGTATCGTTATTAAAGGTATAGTTAAAAGAAGAACCATACCCCTGAAAACGTCCGAAACGTCCATACGACCATTCAGTTCGATTACCTTCGACCACATTACCACTTTTATCAAACGTATAAGCGTAAGTAGCAAATGATGCATTCATATTGAAAGTATAATTCTTTGTCAGTTTCAGTCGAAGATTCATACTCAAGGGGCTCCATGGCTTTTCCTTTGCAGCCATATTATATGACATATTCACACTCAAATCATCAATCAAACTGACTTTCTTTAATGTATCCTTCTTTGCATCAAAATACTTCATCTCTAAATTATTAGCCAAAGAGAAACTAACCGTCCCTGAACCTTCACGCGAAGGAACCCCAAAAGGCTGCCCCGTAAAAGGAGAATAATATTGAGTATTTCCGTTATTATCTGTATACTCTTCCCAGTATTTACTAAACGAAGGAGCACCACTAATGCTAACCTGCGGAGTGACAACGTGGCGAATCTGTATTTCCTTCTTCTTCATGAAAAGAGGTTTGTACATACCATACAGCTTAGTACTTAAAGACAAACTGGCAGAATAGTTGGAAACACGATAAAAGCCATTAATAGTATCATTCAGATTCTGTTCCAAACGCCCCGTTTCCTCATTATACGTCTGATTTATCTTGCGGGTGTACCAACGTTCCGTATAATTCACCGAAGGATTGACCTGTAAATACTTGAACAGTGTAAAAGTTGCACTGACAGGTATATTATGATTCATCGCATTTTCCCATCCGCTGATACCGGTCTTGAACAGACGGTCGTCCTTAGTACGGATACTGTTCGTCAGACGTCCTGTATAACTGATTGATATCTTCTCATACCAACGCTCGGCTCCGGCAGCCTTCTTCCGCTTGAAGGGGAACAGACGGCTCAATGTAATATTAAGGTCAGGAAGCGTTACTGCGATGGAAGAGTCACGCATGGTCTGCGCAATATTGGTCGTTCCCGACAAGGTCAGACCGATATCGGGGAAACTGCGGGAATAGCTGATACTTGATGTCTTTGTATTCTGAGTCAACAACTGAGAGTTATAAAGGTTGTTGATGTTAGATCGTTCGTAACTACTGGTCGAGAAGTTCACACTAGCGGAGAAAGTACTGTTCGGACTTGCCTTGGCATCCTGACGGTGGTTCCACACTACCTTGAAGTCTTTGGCAACCGTATAATCCGGCATTCCTTTGTCTCCGGTCTTGGTCACCTGATAATCCGCCTGCAATGTACCGGAGTATTTGTACCTCTTATTATAATTGGTCAATCCGGAAAGCCGCCATGAACCTTTCGTGAATATATCTCCTGTCAGCTTCAAGTCCATGATGTCGCTCATAGCGAAGTAATATCCGCCTTCCGCCAGACCGAAGCCACGGCTTGAATCATCCATATACGTCGGCATTATAAAACCCGAAGAATAGCTGCTGGAGAAAGGGAAGAAGAAAAACGGCACAGCCAACGGCAGGGGAACATCTTCCACCACAAGATAGGCAGGTCCTGTCACTACATTCTTCTTGGGGCGCACTTTGGCTCTTGTCAGCTGCATGTAGAAGTGAGGATGGTCATGATGATCACAAGTCGTGTAGCGACCGTGCTCCATAAAGATTTCATCATTTGCTCCCTTCTTGGCTCTGCTACCGGTCACATAACCTTCACCCTGCTGAGTGATAATATCGGTGATTCCCGCTTTTTTGCTCTTGAAGTTATAGCTGATTGTTTCTGTATCGTATGCAGTTTCACCTTCTTTAAAGACAGGTTTACCTTTGATCGTTCCCGTTGTGTCTTTAATACCGTAGGCGTGTACTGTACTACTGTCCAGATTCATGGAAATCACTTCCGCTGCCAGCTCAATGTTCTGATAGTTGACTTTGCCGCTACCATAAAGCGTAGCGGCACCTCCCAATGTAAAAGTGGTGGAGTCGTTAGATTCATAAATAACCGGTGCATCGAGCGGTTGTTTCTTTGTCGGTGCTACAGAGTCGACGCGTACCACAACTGTATCCGCCCCTAACGAATCTTTCCTGTTAAGGGAATCCGTTTGTGCAGTGTTGGAGGCAATCATCCCTCTTCTTCGACGCTGAGACGTAGCCTCATCAGGAAGCATCAGCAAGACAATCAGCAATATGAATGATATAATTATTTTTGCTCTCAATGGCGCCATTAACTAATAGTTTTACGCTTGAAGTGGCAAAAGTACACAATCTTCATCAATAATGCGTGAGAATCTCCGTTATTTAATTATTTTTTAGTGCTATAAAAACAAAGAGCACCACCCATCAAAGCGGTTTAGACCTTCTTCACCATATTTTGCAATGCTTTTCCGGGCTTTTTCTACTGTCTTTTCTTCGTCAAGATGAGTTTTAGAAAAGAATTTATCGGCAAAACAGATTATTTGCTCTTCCAGAGTGACGGGCACCATCTCACGATGAGGAACAGGAAGCTGGCGTTCTATGATTTCTTCCAGTGTCAGTCCGGCTCCGGTGTGACGTTCGCAAACCAGTGCATGGCGTTCAAAACCTTCTTTTCGCAAAAGGTCTGCACCCAGATAACCGTGTGCGATGTAGGGATGCTCTCCGAAACATTGGATGGTGGGAGCATCGGTCATAAAGATTCCTATATCGTGCAGAAGCGCGGCTTCTCTGACAAAGCTGCGGTTGATAGGTAAGTTAGGATGTGCATCTACAATCTTCAAAGCTTTTTGGGCTACAGAAAGGCTATGTATTAGTAGAATGTGTCGTTGTTCCGTATCCTGCGGATAAAATTTGTCGATGATTTCTATTGGATTCATACTTTTTCACTAGTTATTACTTGTTCCCTTACTGATAAATGATATTTTTGTGCAATATTACAAAAATTTACTGATATGCAAGCCAGAAGTTCCCTCATTCTTTTCTCTCTGTTCATAATACTGTGTTCTACATACGCCAGTGGAAAAGTAATTACGGGTGCCGAGCGTATGGATCAATACCTGCCGTTAATCAAAGGGAAACGGGTAGGAATGGTGGTAAACCACACTTCCATCGTCGGCACAGAGCCAATTCATCTGCTGGATACTTTATTAAAACAAAAAATCGATATAGTGAAAGTCTTTGCACCGGAACACGGTTTCCGCGGCAACGCGGATGCCGGTGAAACAGTAAAAGACGGAAAAGACAGCCGTACGGGAGTAACCATCGTCTCGCTCTACGGAGATAATAAAAAGCCGACTGCCGCCCAACTGAAAGACATCGATGTCATCTTGTTCGACATTCAAGATGTGGGCGCACGTTTCTATACATATATCAGTACGATGTATTATGTAATGGAAGCCTGTGCGGAAAACAAGAAAGAGATGATTATACTGGACCGCCCCAATCCATGCGATTACGTAGAGGGACCTGTATTAAAAGCCGGATATAAAAGTTTTGTCGGAATGCTGCCTTTGCCGGTTCTTCACGGTTGTACTATCGGAGAGCTGGCGCAGATGATCAATGGAGAAGGATGGATGACTACCCAGGCAAAGACTTGTCCGCTGACTGTGATTCCCGTAAAAGGGTGGAAACACGGACAGCCCTATGTACTTCCCGTGAAACCGTCTCCCAACTTGCCCAATGCGCAGTCCATCCGCCTTTATGCCTCACTTTGCCCTTTTGAAGCAACACGTGTCAGTGTGGGACGCGGAACGACCTTTCCTTTTCAGGTGTTAGGCGCACCTAACAAAAAGTATGGCGATTTTGCCTTCACTCCGCGCTCCCTGCCGGGATTCGACAAAAATCCGATGCACAAAGGAGTCACTTGTTATGGCGAAGATTTACGGAACGTAACAGACGTAAACGGTTTCACGCTCCGTTACTTTCTGCGTTTCTACCGTTTATCCGGCGAAGGCGCAGCATTCTTCTCCCGTCCCCGATGGTTTGACTTACTGATGGGAACGGATTCGGTACGCAAAGCGATCCTTAAAGGAGAATCAGAAGAGGAAATCCGTGACAGTTGGCAAAAGGAGTTGCAGACCTACCGTGATATGAGACAGAAGTATTTACTTTACTAAGGAACGGTTCCTCCACTTCTCAGCATTCCGTTCGAACTCTTCGGCTTTCTTTCCACTCAACCTTGCAGGCATTTCAAGTATCTCCGGAATGTCTTTTGCATTGTCAATGATTTGAGTGCCGGAAGCGTTCTTCACAATACGGACATCATCGTACAGTGAGTCATTCTCCAGATAAGCTTGCATCCGGAGCGTGTCTCCCGTCACGTCGATATGCTGGTAGAAACGGCGGTTCGTCCCGAAACGATCATACTTATCATTGAAAGATAGACGGTAACTCTTCGGGGAAGCGTGGCTTACCAGATACAACGGGGTGGTCATTTCGCCCTCATCGTTCTTATTAGTCATACGGGCATAGTTATGCTCATGTCCCTGAAGCACTAAGTCTACTCCATATTCACGGAACAGTCCGTCGAACATCCAGCGCACGGCAAGGTTGTTCGTCTTACCTTTTATAGAATATACCGGGTGATGGAGCATGACGATCTTCCATTTCTTTTTCGAAGCCTTCAGCGTTTTCTCCAGCCATTCCCGTTGAGAGAAGAGGAACCAAGGATCACGGTTACTATCCAGCGTGATGATAGTGGCATCGTTGTAATCAATAGAATATACATTATTATTTTTATACCTCGATTCGAGCAGATAAGAAAAAACATAAGCAAATCGTTTCTCCAAAACACGTACCAGTCCTTTTACATATTCATGATTTCCCGGAGAAACCAATATCGGTTTGGTGGGAGCTATGGAATCCACACTCTGATAGGCTTCATCCCAGTAACAGTTCATCGGACGCTCTGCAAAGTCACCGGCAAACATATAGAAGTCCGCCTGCGGATAGCGATGGCGCACATTTTCCATAAAGCCACGTGTCTTTCCACGCAAAGTATCCTGCACGTCACCTATAAATATAAAGGAGAAATGATCAGTCGAATCGGGTTGCATCGTGAACGAATACCAATCGGATGAGCGATCGTCATTCCATACCCGATAAGAGTAGGAATCGCCATAAGAGAGTTCTTTAAATTTTGCCCAGTTGGCATAACCGAACCCGCCCAGTGTACGGAGAAATTTGGAAGAGCCGTCAACGAGAAGAGTATCTCCGGAACCGATCTTTGTATATTCCAGCTTTGCCTGCTTGGAAACGCCTCCGCACACCCAGCTCACATTACGGGACAGTTCGCCGTCATTTCCGAATGTCAGAAATACCCGTTGCGGGTCTTCCGTCAGCACATAGCGTATTTCAGGGATATTGTGGAACCAGACTTTCCAGCGTATCTTACAAATGACACCACCGGCAATCAATATCAGGAGAACGATGCCCCAAGCTATTTTCTTCTTCGTAATCTTCATTTTTCCGATTTTAAAAACTGGTAGCAAAGATAAATATAGTGTCCCATAAATCGGAAATTATGTCCTTTTTTAACCTTTAACAAATTCACCTCTACATGAGAATTTAAATATCTAAAATTGCTGTCATCTGTCACCAAAAGCTAAATAACACATTGATTATAAGCTAATAAAGAGGTGACAGCAGGGCGTGACAGCATTGTGACAGCACATTTTGTTGTCACAATGCCGTCACGCTTTGCTGTCATATCCTGCTACTATCATATATTGCTCCTTGGAATGATAAATCAAAGAATAGCTTAGTCTAGTTGGTTTCCATGCGATGAAACTATAGTTCCAAAGCATTGAAACCAATAGTTTCAAGCCGCAGAAACTTTAGTTCCAAGCTGAAGAAACCAAAGTTTCAAGCAGAGGAAACTCCAGTTTCAAGACGATGAAACTAAAGTTTCATCAAGCAAAAAACAATTTCTACAATAGGAAACTATCAGCAGTAAGGTAGCTTCAGTCTCTTGTTTTTCTCTTCTTCCACAATTGCCAGCTATTAATAATATTTTGCCACATATTAACACATCACCATACAAATCTGATTATCAGCAAATAAATCCACCTATTACTAATAGCAGGTAACAAAAAAACGAAGAAAATCGCTTAGTGGTGGGCTTCGTGTACAAAGGCAACAAAGGGAAATTACCTGCCAAAAAAGAGATAGGCTTTCGCTCTACAATAACTTTCTCAGTTCCTCAATGTCAGGCAAGGCGTTACGAAGTCGTTCCGGCATATCTTTGGATGTACGGTAAGTAGCGACTCCCATCGGCTTGTTATAATCACGAACTGCAAATTCTACAAAAGTTTGATTCATTTCTCTGCAAAGTATTATTCCGATAGAGGGATTCTCGTGCGGTTTTCTCACATATGAATCCAAAGCGGAAAGATAAGTATTCAGTTGTCCTAAATACGAACTGCGGAATTTCCCGGACTTCAATTCAACCGCCACTAAAGAATTAAGTTCCCGATTGAAAAACAACAAATCAATGAACATTTCCTCTCCAGCCACTTCAACACGATATTGATTGCCTATAAAACTGAAATCCTGCCCAAAAGTCATAATAAACTTCTTCACGTTGGCAAC
>PPYF01412112.1_pt1 | contig 10425 bp, 9 predicted proteins | sample 1559871 | NCBI WGS metagenome assembly PPYF01 (sample SAMN08240021, study PRJNA423297) | Human gut metagenome, whole genome shotgun sequencing project.
CGGCCAAATCTTTATCAATCTTGACTTGGACCCGTTTCTTTTCCTTAACTGCCATGATTGTCTCATCTCCTTTCTTTTACTACTACCATTATACTACCTTTTGAGTACCTTATCAATAGATAAAGCCTTGGCATCAAACCACTTGAGCTTGGCGTTGATCTAAAGGCTGAACTTTTGAGCTGGTTAGCCTGGTTAGCTCTGACACTCATTTAAAAGCCCCTATTCTTATGTTTAAGCCATTTAAATCTAACTTAATCAATAAATGTTAGTAAGTCTTAAAATCGCTTAGAAAGGATTTTGTAGCCTTTTAGGACTAGTAGTACAACCCACTGTTATCGTTGTCGGCCGATTTTTCTTCTTCGGGGTGTTTGGCCGCATACTCTCTAGCCGCTTGTTTATTCCAACAAACGCCAAATAGGTTTTGCATGGTGCCGTATAAGTAGTTCTCCACGTTCTTGATATGCCTCTCATTGCTTCTTAGGGCGTTAAAGTAGCGTCTCAAGGCTTTAGTCATCAAAGGTTTTAGTGCTTCGTCGTCAAGCGGGATTAAAACCCCAATATCTTGATGATCCTTTTTAACTCGGTATTTAGCATTTAAGATAATGCCAATAAAACGATGCATTTATTTAAGTTAGATACATATTATATGTACGAAGGCATTTCATTTACACAAGATTCTTGACGCTACCTATCTAAGAGATAAAAAATCTAAGGGCAATTGGTAGCACTAAATTAAGAGATTTCACCCCGTACTTATATTGGTTCCAAATCTATCTACTTCATCATCAATTCCTTCAACATCTGAAAATACGCTTTGTTCCTCAATATACTGTTTATTCTGTAACTTTAAAAAAGCCTCAAGGTAATTAACCCAAGCTATTGATTCTGCTTCTCTTTTCCGATATAAAGCTCTTAATACCATTTCTAAAGTTGCAATTTGTGACGCTTGATTTCCTTTCCCCTTTTTTACAATTAGCTTATTAGATGAAATGGCTTGTTTCATCACCCTATTCAAGGTTGATGGAGAAATATCAAGAGCATCACGAATAGCCCTGGTTGACATAATAACTTTGTCTGCTCCAGAGCTAACTTTATTAATTAGTTCAATCACATCATTTAGCCATTCTGACACGTGACTATAGACGCGTTCTGTGCGAGGCTTCGCCCACTTGTACCATTGAACGTTACTTTCTTGCACCACAATGCGCTTCTCATCAGGTGCTGCCCAGGTATCTATTAATTCATCAATATAAAGTTTAGATGCACCTTTATAATTGCCAGAATAAGCGTCACGAACGCAACGCTGCATATCTCGTACGTCTAAAGGATCTTCAAGGTATGAATTAAACTCATCTAATAAATTGAAGGCATCGTTTTGGTTTTTTCCAGAGGAGTAGCACGCTAAGGCCAGTGTAAGTATAGTATTGTGACGTCCTAGTCCTTGACCTGGTTTAATGTTGTGCTTTGTCAACATAATTCTAAACCAAGCTTGATCGGTTTGTTTTCTATATTGAGAATGCGGACTATTAATTACTTTTAGATTGCTCTTACGCTTTTCCTTACTTTTTTGCGTGACTGACTTACTCCACATTAAAAAACCAGCAAATGAGTAGGTCAATTCTGGTTCAAAAAAAATAATATTATCTTCCCGCGGGATCCGAAAAATTCCAAAACTATTACATCCTACATCAGTAGCAGGTATTTTTTCCATAATCGTACTTTTTATATTTTCAGAAATCTTTCTAGCCGCACTTAAAACAGGCATACTACCATTTTTATGTTTTGATAAAAATGCTGGGCGATCCAAGATATAGTAAATTTGATACCCTTTATCAGTTTTTAAGACAAGTGTGGGTAGAATATGGTCATCTAAGACTATGCTGCTATTAACCAGATTCAGGTTTCGATCTCTATCTAGAGCATCTTTAAAATCAATATCAACTACAAACGCATTAATTTGGCTTAGATTACGTTCTGAATGCCCTTTAATATGTTTACGGCTGTTATCATATCCTAACCAATTAAAGATATTAGGTGTCCAATGTGTTAGTGTCTCAATGTTTTCTATTAATGCTTCTTCAGAAGTCACGACAAAACCCATGTCACGACTCATTGATGATTTATTACGAAAAACAGCAATTGAACCAGTCTTATTATCGTTATGTACTTCTTGATTGAGTTGAACTAGTTTACTATTTTTTGGTTTATATTTTTTTAAACCATTATGTAAAATAAGACTAATTGCAGACCAAGATTTGTAGCTTAATTTTTCCGTTACGGACATAATATTTGCACTCCTTTCAGAACGATATTAACCAAAGGTATATTTGTTTTGAAACAAATAGTAGTTAATGCCGTTGATTAAATCTAAAGAAAAAGTGAACCAGCAAATTACTGATCCACCGCGCAATTGAGTGATCAAAATGTGCTTAAAAAAGCCTACACTGCGACCCCACAAAAATTATGTTCGTTCTTTTATATACTTTCTGGTATTGTCTTTATTAATGAAATATCATACAATACTTGTTGAAAGTTTTATTTTCTTATTTGTATTTTGTGGGTCGTCGTGAATGCCAGTTCACGACGGCTTTTTTATTTTCTTATTGATTACGTTAAGTAAAACATAAAGTAAAATCTTTGTAAAGAAACAATTTCACTTGTTTACACATGAAATTATTGTATACAGAGTATACTAAGTGCACTATGTAAACTATGTATGCAACGTATACATAGTTTACATATGCGATGCTTTTTAAAACCTTGATTTAACAGTATTTTTGTATTTATTTTTAATAAATAGCATTTGTATACAATGTATACAAAGTACACGAAGTATACAAATAAACATAAAAATAAAATCCCGTATACAATTGCAATGTTTGTAATTGTATACTATAATATATTTATCAAATAAAAATAAGAGGTAATCTTATGACAGAAACAAATAAAAACCTTGAGTATGACCAATTATATTTTGGCGCCGACGGAACTGTATCAAGTGCAAGAGACTGTACTGTATATGTTGTTGGGAATTTTAAAGGGGGCGTAGGTAAAACAAAAACGTTAACTATGCTTGCTTATACATCAGCCGTATACAAAAATCGTAAAACTTTAGTAATCGATCTTGATCCTCAGGCTAACGCATCGAGTATTTTAGCCAAGACAGGTGGCATAAAAATAATCGACAAAAATATTTATAAAGGTTTTATAGAAGGTGATCTAACTTCACAAGTAACTCCTATTATGGAAAATCTTGATTTAATTTCTAGTGTTACACAATTTAAGAACTTACCTAAATTGCTAATGTCTAAGTTTCCAAATAACGATGAAGCACAAATTAATTACTTAAACGAACTACTTAAACCTTTAAAAGAAAAGTACGATGCTATTTATATTGACGTGCCACCAACAATTTCTGATTTTTCAGACAATGCTATGATAGCAGCAGATTATTGTATTATTGTTTTACAAACTCAGGAACTATCTTTAGATGGAGCACAAACATACATTGATTATATGCAGTACCTTATTAACACTTATAACAAGCAACTTCAGGTATTAGGTATCGTTCCTTGCATGCTTCGTCCAGGTGGACGAGTCGATGACAAGATACTTAATGATGCAAAAAAATCTTATGGCAATAATGTATTAGAAACAATTGTTAAATATCAAGAACGCCTAAAAGTGTACGATGTAGAAGGAATTCATTTAAAGAAAAATATTAGTAAAACACCAGATCAATGGGATTTAAAAGCTCACACTGTATTTAAAAATGTTCTAACCGAGTTAGATCAACATCAACAAGAATTTGAGAAAGTAGAATAGGGGGGCGCAATATGTCTATTGATCCGATCTTAACAACTAATAAAAAAAGTACATTGGAAGAAAAAGAGGTTAAATTTACTGATGGAAATGATTTTACAAGTCCAAAATTTACTTCACCAGATATAGAGTTAGCTGAAAAAAAGGATTCTAACACAGTTAAACCTGCAAAAAGGAAATCAAAAAAAACTCAAACTCAGCGTCTCTCGGAAACTACGATTCTAAAATGTAGAACACTACAACCTTTTATGACCGAATTGGAACGAGCAGATAAGGCATCAATCGATGATATTATTTCAACGTTAGCTGATTACTACATTAAAGAAGGCCTACCTGATCGACAAAAAGATGTATTTCAAGGTATGTATGATTTAAACCTCAAAAGACTTGATTAAAGATTTCATTTGTATACAATGTACACGCTGTATACAAAGCGTACGAAGTGTACAAAATAATTTAGATATATTTCATACGAAAAAGAACTTACTCCAATTATGAGTAAGTTCTTTTTACTATACTTATCATTTGTATACGATGCGTACCATGAAAACAATGTATACATTATTTTCAAAAAAATAAATATAGTTATTATAATAATAATAATGCAGCTTGAGAGTAGGTGTTTCTATATACTTATCACTTGTATACTAAGTATACCGTGCATACAATGTACACATTGTATGCAAAATATAAATATAGTTATTATAAATAACTCAGTATGAGAACAGGCAATTGTATATACTTATCATTTGTATACTAAGTATACCGCGCATACAATGTACACACCGTACGCAGAAGTATAAACATAGCTTAATTTGAGTAAGTTCTTTTTATATAAATTAATTTCTTCTTACAAATATCATAAAATCACGTCTGTAAGGCGAACTACAAGCACATTTCACATTAAACCTGCTATAGTTCATTAATTGATTTAGCATAGTCACGAATTCGATAGACCTGTGTTCGTCCGATACCAGTTTCTCTGGAAATTTGCGCAATACTTTTTCCGTTCTTTATTCCGTTTAAAACCCCGTTATATATGAAGCGTTTTGAACCATTTGGAGCATATTCTTTTTTTCTTCCTTTATATATGCCCTTTGTCTTAGCTATTTTTATTCCCTGACTTTGCCTTTTTAAGATTTTTTGGCGTTCTTCTTCTGCCGTATATTTGTATATTTCCAATACAAGATTTGTTAATAGAGCTCTTAAATTGCCGTCTTCAACACCTGCAAACGTAGGTAAATCTAGAACATCCAAAACTGCTCCTCTCCGTCTGATTTTATCAATAACATCTGTTAAATCACGCGAATTACGCCCTAAGCGATCCAAACTTATTACTGTAACTACATCGTCATCATGAATATACTCCAGCATTTTTTTTAACTTTGGGCGTTCCATGTTTTTACCAGAAATTTTCTCTTCAAATATTTTTTGAACTCCGGCTTTTTTTAAAGCAAAGATTTGACGGTCTAAATTCTGATCAGTGGTAGACACTCGTGCATATCCTATTTTCAATTTTTTGACTCCCTTTTTAAAGTATTTATGTGACAACTCTATTGTGTCATACATAAATACCGAGATTTCAATAAACTAATTGTAACACAATAGGGTACACTCTATTGTTACAAACTCAAACACAACCTTTAAAACTCGTTGTAGTAAGTTTTATACTTCTTTACAATAAGGCTAATTTAAAACATCAAAGTGTGACAATATTAGTTTTCTGGATTTATTTGTCCCATCTAGCAAATCAAACAATTACATTAATCCAGAAATAACTGGATTCAAAGCTTCAAGTGGCACTTTCGTCAAAACAAACGTCCACGTCCCTGTGTATTTATCAATTTAATGAATAATATTTAAACTTAGAATTTCTTTGTCAAAAAATAGTTTAACTACAAAATAAAACATCCAATATTTAGTTACTAATACTATTAGTAAGTTAAACAGTTTACCCCAAAAAGCTTCCCAACACCATTTACCATTATATTCAATCCATTTAGCAATTACTTTCGAAAACAAAATGTAAGATAAAATAATCGTAAATAAATATCATCTAAATGGTATTTTAAAAGATTCAACTCTCACTATACAGTGATAACAGTAATATATCTCTAAGTAAAGTTTCCACATAACAATTTTACATACCCTACCTGAATTATTATTTTTTTTATGTTAATCTAGAAAAAGTTCAAAAACTTAAAGGAGCTTTTTTATTTGAATACTATTAAAACAAAGATGTGGGAGTATATCGTTGGATTTCTACTAATTATCGGTATGTTGTTAGGCGTTACTTTTTTTAAAGATAGTGAAATATTATTACCTGAAGTTGCTGCAATGACTGCTGGAATGTGGATTTATCATGAAGATAGCTGGATTAGAGAGCCAAGAAAGATTATTACCATTCCAACCGTGACCGCTAGTATTGGATTTTTTATTAACCGTACTGGGTTAACATATTTAGGAAAAATCCTGGTTACTACTTTCTTTATGCTGTTAGTTCTACGGATTGTTAAAATTTATATCACTCCGTCCCTAGCAACTGGTCTTTTTCCAATAATTGTTAATACTACCCATTGGTCATTTTTAATTTCAATCATTATTTCAACCGCCATCTTGATGTCTGGAGTTTTAATTCGAAGTTTACACGAAAAAAGTCAAATAGCCTATGAACTTAATTTCAAATACCAATATATATTTTTAGGTATTATGGCTACTTGGATATTCATTACTGGTTTAGTTGGTAAGCCTCACATGGCAGCTATTCCACCCATTGTGGTGGTCTTTTTTGAAGTTTTACAAAAACCAACCTATCCAGTTAAAATGGCTGGTAAACATATTATAGTCTTAACTATTTCAGCGACCCTTGGTTTTATCACCCATATCTTAATTTCATCATGGATAATTTCAGCTTTAATCGCCTTACCTTTAATTTTTATATTACTTTCTATTTTTAAAATTCAGCTACCGGCTGCGTACGCTTTTCCTCTTCTAGCACTAATACTTCCACATGATATGTTTGATACATTGCCAATCACAGTATTAATTGCTTCACTCTTCTTTTTCAGTACAGCTTATTTTTATAAGAAATACGAAACAAAAAAAGCTTATCCTCAAGGATAAGCTTTTTTGACGCTACAATTATTAGTGTTGATAGACAATAAAAAAGGACATATTCTCATCTTTAGAGCTACAATCATATTGACTAAGACCCGGTCGAAAACAGATAATAATATGTCCCACAACGCTGTTACACAAGGTAACGTTCTTAAGATGATATTAATATTAAAGTTTTAAAGATACCAGAAGCATCTAAAGGGTTCTGTTGGGCAGCTGATTCGCCTTGCTTATATAGGTTGATAATGTTTTGTTTGAATTCTTTGTCGTAACGAGTTGGCATGTAAAAATTCCTTCCTTTTGAGAGACGATTTATTCATCAAATCAAATTACATTGATAACGGCAATATTAATTGGCGTAGGTCTCTTGGGGAAAGTTGTTGACAGCGATATGATCTACACGTTATCTTTTATTGCTGCTTCAATTATCTCAGCTGTGCCGATCGTTCTTCGGGCGGTTTCAGCACTCCGGTTTAAAACGATCAGCATCGAATTACTTGTCAGCATTGCTGTGATTGGCGCTTTCATCATTGGCGAGTACAATGAATCAGCAATCGTCACTTTCTTGTTCTTATTTGGGACGTTTTTGGAAGACAAAACGTTGGCCAAAACCCGCCACTCAATTAAAGATTTGACGGAAATGGCACCGACTACCGCAATGATTGTAGATGATGACGGCAACACTGAGGAGACGGATGTTGACTTTGTCGACGTTGACGACGTCGTCTTGGTCAAAGCCGGCGGTCAGATTCCGGTTGACGGGGAAATTGTGGATGGATCCGGTCACATCAACGAAGCCAGTATTACTGGTGAATCAAAACTAGTCACTAAGGGCACTGGCAATCAGGTATTCTCTGGCACCATCTTAGACAACGGAACACTTAAAGTTCGGGCAACCAAGGTTGGCGACGACACCACGTTTGGCAAAATTGTTGAACTGGTTGAGGATGCTCAAGACACCAAGTCGCCAGCAGAAAAGTTTATTGACAAATTTGCGACTTATTACACTCCGGCAGTTTTGATCATTGCATTGATTGTGGGCTTGGTTACCAAAGATTTCCGATTAGCGATTACCGTTTTGGTCTTGGGATGCCCTGGGGCCTTGGTCATCGGCGCCCCGGTTTCAAACGTGGCTGGAATCGGTAATGGTGCGAAAAACGGTGTCTTGATCAAGGGCGGTGAAGTGATGAACACCTTTGCCAATGTCGACACGTTGGTATTCGATAAGACCGGGACCCTGACTGAAGGGAAAACGGCGGTTACTCAGTTCAAAGATTACTCAAGAGACCAGTTGGCCTTGCGAATTGCCACAGCCGTTGAAAAGCAGTCGGATCATCCATTGGCACAAGCAGTTGTTAAATTCTCAGGTGATCATCATATTCCGTTTAAGGACGTTCAAGTTGCCGATGCTGACACAGTCAAAGGCCGTGGCATTAAGGCAACTGCCAACGGTAAAAATGTTTTAATTGGTAATTTGAGAATGATGAACGATGAAAATGTTGATTTGACGTCTGAACAACGTCAAGACTTGGAAAACATCCAAGGCGAAGGCAGTTCAACAGTTATCGTTGCCTTCGACGGGCAAATTCAAGCCATTCTTGGTATCTCGGATGTGATTCGTCAAGGCGTTAAGCAAAGCCTGGCGACACTCAAGTCACTCGGCATCAAGAAGACGGTTATGCTGACCGGTGATAACCTGCAGACAGCCAATGCCGTTGCAGAACAAATCGGCATTGACGAAGTCCACGCAGAACTTTTGCCGGAACAAAAAGTCGAATACGTTAAACAATTCCAGCAGGAAGGCCACAAGGTTGCCTTTGTCGGCGACGGCATCAACGACAGTCCGTCATTAGTGACGGCTGACATCGGGATTGCCATGGGAAGTGGAACCGACGTGGCGGTTGAAACCTCTGATGTCGTCTTGATGTCATCAGGATTCAATGAATTGATCCATGCATATGGACTTTCCAAAAAAACGGTCATCAACACCAAGGAGAACATTTTCATCGCCATTGCGACGGTTGTCGCCCTCCTGATTGGCTTGATTCTCGGATTTATTTACATGGCCAGCGGAATGTTTGTCCATGAAGCCAGTATCCTGGTTGTCATCTTCAACGCAATGCGATTAATTAATTATCAGCCAAAAGCTGCCAAACTTGATCCAGATCAATTATCGGTTGGCGAATAGGATGTATCATTAAAACAGTAAATGAGATGGAGGTTATCAATATGAGTAAAGCAATTTTACAATTAGACGCGCTGTCATGCCCGTCATGCATGCAAAAGATCAAGGGCGCACTTGAAAAGCAGGATGGTGTGGAAAACGTCAAAGTCTTGTTCAATGCAGCCCAAGTCAAAACTGATTTTGACGGCGATAAAATTTCCGCAGACAAATTGTCAGACACGGTAACTGATTTAGGCTATGAAGTTCAATCAATGAAAGTGAAATAGGTGAAGAATATGACAACAGTAACCCCCGAAAAATTATTTGAAGCAGAAATTAAGCAAGCAGATATCGACCACCGTACCCCAACGGCTGGTGCGATGACCGGCCACATCGTTGCCAATTTGGAAGTTTTATCCAACAAACTCCAGATGGCAAAATGGTATGTGAAGGGAATGTCGGCCCAACAGCTGAAAGTCCTATTCGGCGACTTACTTAAGCAGGCGTACGACCAAAAGGATGCCTTGGGCACGGTCTTAATCGATGAGGCCTTAATTACGCCAAGTACCCAAAAGGAATTCACAGAGTACACCATGCTGGAAGAAAATGGCCAGAACAAATATGAATCTGTAGAGTGGCTGGTCAACGACTTCGTCCACGACTATGACACTGAGAACATGTTTGTCACCCGGGCAATTAAGCTTGCTGAAAAAGAAGACCGTCCAGTCTTGGCACAACATTTGGTTGGCCTGCTGCAAGATAACAACCACAACATCGCTACTCTGCAGGCCTTGCTTGGTAAGACACCACGAGAAGGCTTGGATGAGGAAGACGACGAAGATTAATCCTCAATAGATACACGAAAAAAGTTCCGAAGCAATTTTACTTCGGAACTTTTTTAATATCATTTTTTCGAATTCAAAGATTCAAACAAATCAGCACAATAACACAGGCAATCGTACTTACCAGGATCCACCAGCCAACCCGATAAGCTGTCCGCTGATAGGTTGAAATTTGTTCCTGACTTAATTTGTCAAAATCAGGCATCCTAAGTGAGACGTTTTGAAAGGTTCTGTTGCAAAGTTTTAAATAAAGAATAAAATCCCCTACGGTATCTATGATTTAAGCTGGGATTCCCAATAATACCTTGATTTCAGTACAGACCGAAAACCCGAAGAGAGGGCCTTCTTTTCGGATTTTCTTATATAATCCTCGAATGGCTTCCATGCCTTTAATCGTGGTAGAGGCAGTGCGTAAACTTCGATAGAATTTATTGCGTCTCTTTACTGGACGATGGTCTTGTTCAATCAAATTATTCAGGT
>PPYF01269193.1_pt1 | contig 10423 bp, 9 predicted proteins | sample 1559871 | NCBI WGS metagenome assembly PPYF01 (sample SAMN08240021, study PRJNA423297) | Human gut metagenome, whole genome shotgun sequencing project.
CCCAAACCCCATCCCCTCCTCTTCCAAAGACTTTCGACGTTATCGAATCCCCGTTGGCGGGATGGGGCGGGTATGCCCGTCCGGGCTGTTTGATGGGAAGCAAAAAAGGAGAAGAGCATGGATACGTGTTTTGTGACCGCCGTGTTGACGGCCAAAAAAGGCATGGAAGCGCAGCTTGAAGCGGAAGTGGTGAGGAACATCCCCAACGTGCGTGCCGAAAAGGGCTGCATCCGGTACGATTTCCACAAGAACCGCGCCGGGGACGGCACCTTTCTGTTCTACGAAATCTGGGAAAGCCCCGAAGCCCTCGACGCGCACGCCAAGTCCGCGCACATGCAGGCCTACAGGGAACGCACCAAGGAACTGTTGGCCTGCCCCACCGTCGTGACCGTATGGTCTCAAGTGGACTGCCGATAGAGTTTCCTTCCACCGATACAGTATTTTTTCCGCACCGAACAAAAAGCCGTCCGAGTCTTCGGGCGGCTTTGATCGTTTTGGAGAGACAGTCCTTAACGTCTCTCTCTCTCTCTCTCTCTCTTGACATGCCGCCGGGAGACGGACGCCACGGTCCGGCCTCGGTGCAGTCCGTCCCGCCATCAGCCCATACGAAGGTCTTTGAAGAGGACGGGGGGGACGCGAGCCGCGCCGGCAGGTTTGGGGAGGGGAAGAACTTTTTCCAGAAAGGTTCCCCTCCCCAAACGTAATCTACCCTCTGCCTCGGAACTGCCGCTTGTCGCCTACGCGGATGGTGACGCGCTCGCGGTCGAAGTATTCGAGAAGGGGGATGACGTATTTGCGGGAGAGGCCGCCGGACAGCTCCTTGAATCCGGCGGGATCGAGATCGTCGTGCGAGGCGAACCACGCCTGCATCCGTCCCTTGAGCTCCTGAATGATCGGGCCGTGGAAGTACAGGCCGTCCTTGACCTTCACGAGGCTGCCGTCCTCGCAGAGCAGCTTGAGCACCGGAGCCGCGGACTTGGCGTCCACGTTCAGCTCCTCAAGGACATCCTTGAGATTCGGCGGCGTGAATCCGGCGTCGGCGTGCGCCTTGAACAGCGCGTCGCGCAGGCCCGCCTGATCGGACTTGAGGGAAACGGTGTGCGTGGCCGTACGGATGACGTCGCCCTCGGAGACGAGCGCGCCCGAACGGAGCAGACGCTCCACAATGAAGAACGCCAGCTTGGGCGGGATGTCCTTGCTCCACGCGTCGCGGGCCGTGTCGCCGGACAGGAGCGCGCCTCGGGCCATGCCCTGCTTGAGCGGCTCCTTCTTGTGGAAGGCTTCGGCGACGGCGAGACAGCGTTCGGAAAGATCGGCCGCCGCTTCGGCGGAGACGTAGCCCTTTTCCTCACGGTCGAAACAGAAGATTTTCCCCTTGCCCGAAAGCGTCTGCAACACCTTGTCGAGCCGTTTGGAGTCAAGGTTGGTCAGCACGGAAAGCTGGGCGAGGTTCGCTCCCCGGTTGCGGGAAAGCTCGATCTGGGCGCGCACACGGTCTTCGTCGGAGGCGTCCTCAAGGCCGAGCAGCAGGGCGACGCGTTCCGGGGTGGCGTCCTTGCGGCGCAGACCCGCGCTGATCGGGTCGAGCACCACGCCGCCCGCCACGGTCCGCAGCGGGGAGAAGGCGCGCACGACGCAGTGGTCGCCGAAGACGCCCACAAGCGGCTCTTCAAGCCGGACTTCGCACAGCGCGGATTCCCCCGGAGCCAGCCGGTCGCGGTCGAGGAAATACAGCCTGGCCGCAACTTCGCGCGCTTCGTGGTGGAAGTGGACTTCCGCACGGTGGCGCAGGGCGCGGGGCGCGGAGGCGAGGCAGGTCAGACGGACCAGCCAGCGGTCCGAAGGGAACAGCGTCCCCGGCAGGGCCAGCACGTCGCCGCGCGTCACGTCCGCGACGTCCACCCCCTGTAGGTTGACGGCGGTGCGGTGTCCTGATTCCGCAACCTCCACGGAGGCCCCGTGGCTTTGCAGGCTGCGGGCGCGGGTGGGGAGCTTCTTCGGAAGCAGTTCCAGCGCGTCGCCGACCTTGACGGAGCCGGAAATCATGGTGCCGGTGACGATGGTGCCGTGTCCCTTGAGGGTAAACACGCGGTCCACGGGCAGGCGGAACAGGTCGGTTCTGCGCCGTGGCGCGAGTTCCTTTTCCTGTTCGACGATGTAGCTGCGGAGCTTGTCCACGCCCTCGCCGGTCTGGGCCGACACCGGGAACAGGGGCGCGCCTTCGAGGAAGGTGCCTTGCAGGAACTCGGAAATGTCCTCAATGGCGAGTTCGAGCAGTTCCGGGTCCACCATGTCGATCTTGGTCACGGCGACGAGGCCGTGTTTGATCCCGAGGAGGGAGCAGATTTCGAGGTGTTCCCGGGTCTGCGGCATGACGCCTTCGTCGGCGGCCACGACGAGCATCACGAAGTCGATGCCCGACGCGCCCGCGACCATGTTCTTGACGAATTTTTCGTGTCCGGGCACGTCCACGATGCCGAGCCGACCGCCGCCGGGCAGGTCGCAGAACGCGAAGCCCAGTTCGATGGTGATGCCCCGGCGTTTCTCTTCTTCGAGGCGGTCGCAGTCGATCCCCGTCAGTTTCCGCACCAGCGAGGTTTTGCCGTGGTCGATGTGACCCGCCGTTCCCATTACGATAGCCATGTGTGCCTCCGGCGGCCGGGCTGCCGCCCGGACCTGCGCCTCCCGGCGGGCTGGGGGGCATGATGCCCCCCAGACCCCCTCGAAGCCGCCGCAATGGGGTTTCAGCCGAAGCTGCGCTTCGCCAGAAACCCCATTGCGGCGGTCCCGTGGGCGTCAGGTGTTTTTTCTTAGATGGTCCGTGAGCGTGGTAAACATGGAATGGTTTTTCGTTGAAATGACATACGCCATGCAGCAACAGGAAAAAGTCATTCAATATCCGACACGTTTGTTCTCTGAAAGCGGGAACAACTGAAAAGCATACGAGAAGGCGTTTCCGGGAAACGTTCGGCAAGGCTGAGGCAGCCGCGTCCCCGCAGCCGTTTCCCGCCCCGTTTACGAACGTCTTGGGAGGGAAAGGGGAGGAGTTTGAGGAGGGGAAGGGGAACCTTTCTCCAGAAAGGTTCCCCTTCCCCTCCTCAAGTTCTTGCTTGCTACTTGCTCAATACGTTGCCGATGCCGAGGATGCCCGCCTCGTCGAAGTCCCTGCCGATGAGCTGCATGCCGACGGGAAGGCCGTCCGCTTCGCCCACGGGGAAGGCGAGGCCGGGAAGCCCGGCGAGGTTCAGGGACACGGTGTAGATGTCCATGAGGTACATCTTCAGCGGATCGTCGATGATGGAGCCGAGCTTCCACGCGGTGACCGGGGACACGGGCCCGAAAAGGGCGTCGCAGGAGCCGAGCGCCGTCAGATAGTCCTGACGGATGAGGCGGCGGACCTGTGCGGCCTTCTTGTAATAGGCGTCGTAGTACCCGGCGGAAAGGACGTAGGTGCCGAGCAGGATGCGGCGCTGCACTTCCTGCCCGAAGCCTTCGCTGCGGGAACGGCAATAGAGGTCGTCCAGATTCTTGGGATCGGCGGCGCGGTAGCCGTAGCGGACGCCGTCGAAGCGGGAAAGGTTCGAGCTGGCTTCGGCCATCGCCACGATGTAGTAGGCCGCGATGGCGTGGCGGGTGGCGTGGGGCAGGGAGACGTCCACGATGGTCGCGCCGAGGTCGCGGGCGCGGTCGAGGGCGTCCCGGCACGCCTTGGCGACCGGGCCGTCGAGGCCTTCGGCCATGAACTCGCGGGGCACGCCGAGGCGCACGCCCTTGAGATCGGTGCGGGACAGGTCGGCGTAGTCGTCCACGGGACGCGGCGAAGACGTGGAGTCGCGCTTGTCGTGCCCGGCGATGACCGAGAGCATGAGCGCGGCGTCCTCGACGGTGCGGGTCAGCGGGCCGACCTGATCGAGCGAGGAGCCGTAGGCGATGACGCCGTAACGGGACACGCGCCCGTAGGTGGGCTTGAGGCCGACGCAGCCGCAGAGGGCGGCGGGCTGGCGGATGGAGCCGCCGGTGTCCGTGCCGAGCGAGGCGTAGCACTGGTTCGCGGCGACGCTGGCGGCGGAACCGCCGCTGGAGCCGCCGGGGATGCGTTCGGGATCGCGGGGATTGTGGGTCGGGCCGAAGGCGGAGTTTTCCGTGGACGAACCCATGGCGAATTCGTCCATGTTGTTCTTGCCGACGATGATCGCTCCGGCTTCCTTCAGGCGTTCGACCACGAAGGCGTCGTAGAACGGGGTGAACTGGCCGAGGATTTTGGACCCGGCGGTGGTGCGGGTGCCCTTGGTGACGATGGCGTCCTTGACGGTGACGGGCACGCCCCAGAGGGGCTTGGAGGCGTCGGGGCCCTGCGCGTCCATCGCGCGGGCTTCTTCAAGCGCCTGTTCGCGCACGGTGATCAGGGCGTGGATGGTCGGCTCGGTCGCGGCGATGCGGTCGAGGCAGGCTTGGGTCACGGCTTCGGCGCTCACCTCACGGCCCGCGAGGCGGGCGCGGATTTCGGCAAGGGAGGACTGGGTGAGATCGGACATGAAACAACGCCCTCCTAGACGATGCGGGGCACGACGAAGAACTGCCCGTCGGTTTCAGGGGCGTTGGCGAGAACGTCCGCGTGCATGTTTTTCTGGACCGGCTCGTCGGCGCGGTAGGGCGTGGAGTGCTCCACGGGGCTGTACAGCGGTTCGACGGCGCTGGTGTCCACTTCAGCGAGAATATCCATATACGCAATGATGTCGGCGCACTGTTCTCCGAATTTGGCGAGCGTGCCTTCTTCGGGGGCGAGGCGGGCAAGTCTCGCGAGGTGCGCCATGCGATCCTGGGTGAGCATGAGGAGAACCTTTCGGCTAGAGGTTGCGAAAAGGAAAAACTACCATCGCCGGTTACGGGTGGTCAAGGCTCGTCCGCCGCAATGGAACGACGCCGGGTTACGGCGTTTTCTGTTGTGGGCGGAACCGTTTTTCCTTACCATCGTTCCAATACGTTTTTCCGGAGAGCAGACATGACGGATCGCAGAGCCGGTTTTACCCTCATCGAGATCATCTCGGTTCTGGTCATCCTCGGCATCCTTGCCGCGGTGGCCGTGCCGAAGTATTACGATTTGCAGGAAGAGGCGGACAAGAAAGCCGCTCTTGCAAGCGTAGCCGAAGCGCAGGCCCGCGTGCAGCTTCGATTTGGTCAGCTCATTCTTCAGGGAAAAACGTGCGACGAGGCGGCGAAGACGGTTTCGGCTCTCTCCGAAACTTCGGATGCGACCGAGGATGGCGGTGAACGTTTCGGCGATTTTCTGCTTACGGTAGCCGACGGCGCAATCACGATCACCGGAAGCGCGGCCTCCGCGAAACGCGCCGATGCAACCGGAAATTTTGAAGACACCGGCGCGAAGCTGTACCTCCCGCAGTGCGAGGAGAGTACAGCGCACAGTTTTGGTAATCCCATTGATATGGATGCGATTATAAAGGCAATGAGGGAAGGTGGAGTCGACAGACTTGATTCCGGTGCAATATCCAATACTGCGTCGCACTCTTCAAGTGTCATAGCCATTCTCAAGAAGGCAGGAATAGATTTGGATGCGATGGGGGCAACATCGTGGAGCTTCAATAGTAATATGCTTTACTGGACGACTGCTGATATCGGCAACTTATCTTCTGGGACAAAAATTCCTGTGATGAAGTATAATCCAAGTTCCGGAACGTATACCATTTGGTCAGCAACTGTTAAGCAACATACGGAGACGGGAATAGGAACTTACAATATTATTGAAAAAGAAAATAAACAATATTCATTTTCTGAAGACGCAGGAAAGAAAAATCAAACGTATGAGAATATGTTAAAATGGTTTGATGCCGCCAGTAGTGATACCAGTTGGCTAAAATAAATATCTAGTGGTCACTTTTATCGTATAACGTGTGGCTCTTGAGCTACCGAGCCTTCCGTCAGGGATTCGATAAGGTCGAAAATCTTTGAAGAGGAGGAATGGGGTTTGGGGAAGGGAGGGGAAACTTTCTTTAGAAAGTTTCCCCTCCCTTCCCCAATCGTTCTTTCAGCTTCTCCCCGTCCTGCGGGAAGCCTGAACGGTGGTCTTGCTGTTGCGGCGGGGCTTGTGCTTCTTGACGGACGAAGCGGTGGCCTTGCTGACGTAGCGGTGGGAGAGGGCGGAGGCTACGGTGACGCCCTTGGCGCGGGAATTGAATCCGGCCTCGATGAGCCTGCGGATTTCGTGGCTGCGGAGTCCGGGGCTGTCCGCTCCGAGGATGACCGCGATGAGCCGGGTGTTGCCGCGGCGCACCGTGGAAATGATGTTGTACCCGGAGGCGGAAACCCAGCCGGTTTTCAGGCCGTCCGCGCCGGGGCACGCGCCCAGCAGGGGATTCTTGTTGGTCGTGACCGAGCCGCGATGCTTGAGGACGCGGATGCGGTGGTACTTGTTGAGGGCCGAGGGATTGTTTTTCAGATAGACGTAGCCGAGGCGGGCCATGTCGCGGGCGGTGGTGTACTGCCCGGCGGCGGGCAGGCCGTTGGGCGTCTTGAAGGTGCTTGACGTCATCCCGATCTGGCGGGCCTTGCGGTTCATCATGGCGATGAACGTGCGGCTGGAGCCGCCGATGCGCTCCGCGACGGCCATGGAGGCGTCGTTGCCCGAGGAAACCGCCATGCCCATGAGCAGGCGGTTGAGGGAAACGCGCTCCCCGGCGCGCAACCCCATGCGCGAACCGCCCTGACGCGCGGCGTGGCGGCTGACGCGGACCTGATCCCCCAGCCGGGCCTTGCCCGCCCGGACAGCGTCGAAGGTCACCAGCATGGACATGATCTTGGTCAGGGAGGCGGGAGGGATGCGGACGTCGGGGTTCTGGGCGAACAGGATGTTGCCCGTGCGGGCATCCATGAGGACGGCGGAGCGGACATTGAGAAGCTGCCCGGTACGGGCGCTGCGGGTCGCTTTGGCGGCGCGGGCATGCCTCGCTTCGGCGACGGGGGCGAAGATGAGGGCGCAGGCTATGAAAAAGAATCCGGCGATGATCGGGATTCTCATGATATACCGTCTGGATGGGAAAACGTTGGGCATGGCGGCGTGCTCCGGAGACCGGGTATGAGGGGAGAACCAGATCAGAACCTTATTCCAGCGGGATGCCGATGACAAGGGAAAACCGGAACCTTTTCATGGAAAGCGCCCGGCGGAATACATATTTCTCATACCTTCCATAACATATTGATATTCCATATCGTTGTGCCGATAGTCCCGGCCCGGCGACGCGGAGGTGTAAAAAAAATAGGCTCCCCCCTCTGGACGACCCGGACTGATGCTTTATTTCTTTCGCATCAAACATGACATCATCACCTCTTTACAGGGTGTGAGTCCTCGAGGAGGAAGAGTATTATGGGCAAAATCATCGGAATCGACCTCGGCACGACGAACAGTTGTGTCTATGTTATGGAAGGCAAAGACCCCAAGTGCATCACCAATCCCAACGGCGGTCGTACGACCCCGTCCGTGGTCGCCTTCACCGACAAGGAACGTCTGGTCGGTGACGCCGCCAAGCGTCAGGCCGTGACGAACTCCAACCGTACCATTTTTGCGGTCAAGCGTCTCATGGGGCGTATGGCCAATTCTCCCGAAGTCGAACACTGGAAGCAGCACGCTCCCTATCAGATCGTCGCCGGTGCGAACGGTGCCGCCGTGGTGGAAATCGACGGGCACCAGTACACCCCGCAGGAAGTTTCCGCGACGATTCTGGGCAAGCTGAAAGCCGACGCGGAAGCCTATCTCGGCGAACCCGTGACCGAAGCGGTCATCACCGTCCCGGCCTACTTCAATGACGCTCAGCGTCAGGCCACCAAGGACGCCGGCCAGATCGCCGGTCTCGACGTCAAGCGCATCATCAACGAACCGACGGCGGCTTCCCTCGCCTACGGTTTCGACAAGAAGGCCAACGAAAAGATCGTCGTCTTCGACCTCGGCGGCGGCACGTTCGACGTGTCCATCCTCGAAGTCGGCGACAACGTGGTCGAAGTGCGCGCCACCAACGGCGACACCTTCCTCGGCGGCGAAGACTTCGACCAGCGGATCATCAATTATCTGGTGGAAGAGTTCAAGAAGGAACAGGGCATCGACCTTGCCAAGGACAGCATGGCCCTCCAGCGTCTGAAAGACGCCGCCGAAGCCGCCAAGAAGGAACTGTCCACGTCGATGGAGTCCGAAATCAATCTGCCGTTCATCACGGCCGACCAGACGGGCCCCAAGCACATGCTGATCAAGCTGTCCCGCGCCAAGCTGGAACAGTTGGTCTCCGACCTCGTGCAGAGGACGCTGGAACCCTGCCGCAAGGCGCTGGCCGACGCCAGCCTGAAGCCTTCCGACATTGACGAAGTGCTCCTCGTGGGCGGCATGACCCGTATGCCTCTGGTCCAGAAGACCGTGGCCGACTTCTTCGGCAAGGAACCCAACCGTTCCGTGAACCCCGACGAAGTGGTCGCCATGGGCGCCGCGATTCAGGGCGGCATCCTCGCGGGCGACGTGAAGGACGTGCTGCTGCTCGACGTGACCCCGCTGTCCCTCGGCATCGAAACCATGGGCGGCGTGTTCACCAAGCTGATCGACCGCAACACGACGATCCCGACCCGCAAGAGCCAGACCTTTACGACCGCTTCGGACAACCAGCCCTCCGTGTCCATCCATGTCTTGCAGGGCGAACGTCCGATGGCCGCCGACAATATGACGCTGGCCCGTTTCGACCTGACCGGGATTCCGCCGGCACCGCGCGGCGTACCGCAGATCGAGGTGGCCTTCAACATCGACGCCAACGGCATCGTGAACGTGTCCGCCAAGGACCTCGGCACCGGCAAGGAACAGTCCATCCAGATCACCGCTTCGTCCGGCCTCTCCGACGCCGACATCGAAAAGCTGGTGAAGGAAGCCGAAGCCCACGCCGCGGACGACAAGAAGAAGCAGGACCTCATCAGCGCCCGCAACCAGGCCGACGGCCTGATCTACGGTACTGAAAAGTCCATCAAGGAACTCGGCGACAAGCTCGACGCCGCCCTCAAGAGCGACATCGAAAGCAAGATCGAAGCCCTCAAGAAGCTGATGGAAGGCGAAGACGTCGAAGCGATCAAGAAGTCGACGGAAGAGCTGGCTCAGGCTTCCCACAAGCTGGCCGAACAGCTTTACTCGCAGGCTCAGGGCCAGGCCGGCGCGGACGGCGCCGCGGGCGCTCAGCCCGGAGCCGGTGCCGCGGGCGGCGCTGCCGGCGGCAAGAAGGCCGACGACGACGTGATCGACGCGGACTTCACCGAATCCAAGTAACGAAAGAGACGCCTCCGGCGGGCAGGGCGCTGCCCTGCACCCGCCGGGGGGCATGATGCCCCCCGGACCCCCTCGGATGTGGCTTTATGAAGAACGCCCGGAACCATGCGGTTCCGGGCGTTCTTTTGTTTTCTGGAGGGCGTCGGTTGAGGGAGGGGGCGAAATGTTGAAATAAAGAACTGCAAGCGAGGAAAGAGGTTGAAGGGGGAATGGGGAACTGTCTGCGGAAAGGGGAGATGAGGATGGAGCATGCGACGGCTGCGATCCGGGAGGCGTCCGCATTCGGGTGGTGTGGGCAACCGGGAGAAAGGTGGTTTGTGGGGGAGGCTGGTTGTCCGTAACGAGGGCTCGGTTTGGGCATAGGAGGCGTTGGGTAAAAGGGCGGGGTGACAAGGGAGAAGGAATACGATAGCGGGGAGAAAAACGCAGGAGGTTGCTTATGGTGGCGATGCGTCGGAAAGATCGGCAGGTGCCGGATGAAGAGGCGATGGCGTATTTGAAGGCGGCGGAATACGGCGTGCTGTCCACGATCGGGCCGGACGGCGAACCCTACGGGGTGCCGCTGACGTATGCGGTCGAGGCGGACGGGAAGAGCCTTGTTTTCCATTGCGCGCGGGACGGCTACAAGCTGGCCTGTTTCGCCGCGACTCCGCGGGCGCATTTTGTGGCGGTGGAGTCCACCAATGTGTTGCCCCGAGACTTTTCCATCGAGTACAAGAGCGTGATGGTGTCCGGGCGTCTTGAGGAGGTGGAGGACCGCGACGAGAAGATTCGTTGCGCGCAGGTCGTTTCCGACAAATATTCCGAGATCAGCGGCGAGGAGTACGCCAATCGCGCAGTGGACAAGATTCGTATTTTCCGTCTGAACATCGAATCCCTCTCCGGCAAGCGACTCAAAGGCTGAGCGTCCTGCACGGGATGTACGGCAGGCAAAGAAGGGAAGAAACGGGGGCAGAGGAACCTTTTGGCAAGGCTCCGTCATAGTATGTGGTTGTTTCATCTCCACAGCACGGTGAAACGACGACCTTTTTCTCCAGTTTTCCCCTTGGCGGAATCCATGCTTGGGGCATTTTATTGGTTATTCCTTTGGCATTTCAAGGAATAAAGCATCAACCATTT
>PPYF01370986.1_pt1 | contig 10423 bp, 9 predicted proteins | sample 1559871 | NCBI WGS metagenome assembly PPYF01 (sample SAMN08240021, study PRJNA423297) | Human gut metagenome, whole genome shotgun sequencing project.
GCCTTGAAACAGCAGCTTGATGAGGTTAACCACCTTGATTTTAACCGCTACGCCATCGCTCTTGCCCAGTACCGAGAGCAACGGGAGGCATCATGAGCCAGCTTGCGCGACTATCAACGCTAAGTAACCAGCGCCAGATTACCGTCGTCGGCGCGGCGGTGATCGACGTCATCGCGGATGCCTACGCCCTGCCATGGCGCGGTTGCGATATTGAGCTGCAGCAGCAGAGCGTCAATATCGGCGGATGCGCACTGAATATTGCCGTCGCGCTCAAACGGCTGGGGATATCAGCGCAAAATGCACTGCCCATGGGCCAGGGCGTGTGGGCGGATATCATTCGCAACACGCTTGCCAAAGAGGGATTAACCAGCGAAATAGATGGTATAACCGGGGATAACGGCTGGTGCCTGGCGCTGGTTGAACCGGATGGCGAACGCACATTTATGTCCTTCAGCGGCGTAGAAAACCAGTGGAATGCCGACTGGCTGGCGCGGCTTTCCATCGCGCCGAACAGCCTGGTGTCACTCTCCGGCTATCAACTCTCTTCGCCCTGCGGCGAACGGTTGGTGGAGTGGCTGGAAGGGTTGCCGGATGTCACCCCGTTTATCGATTTTGGCCCGCGCATTGCCGATATTCCCACGCCGCTGATGGCGCGGATTATGGCCTGTCGGCCGATCATTTCGCTTAACCGCCAGGAGGCCGACATCGCCGCGGAGCGCTTCGCCCTGCCGGCGCAGACGCAGGCATTTGGCCACGCCTGGCTGGAGACATTCAACGCACCGCTGATTGTGCGCCACGATAAAGATGGGGCGTGGTATTTCAGCCAGCAAGAACAGGGGCTGGCGGCACCGTTTCCCACGATGGTTGTCGATACCATTGGGGCCGGAGACAGCCATGCCGGCGGCACGCTGGCCGGGCTCGCCTCGGGCTGGACGCTGGGTGATGCGGTGCGGCTGGGGAATGCCGTCGCATCATGGGTTGTCGGTCATCGCGGCGGCGACTGCAGCCCAACCCGCGAAGAATTACTCCTCACACACAAAAACATATAAATCGCTGCGGCAGTGGCTGATGCTGTACTCAATCGGCCGCTGCTGCTGATCAAGCGCCACCTGTTTAATCACCAGCACCGGGATCTTTTCATCCATCTTAATATGCGACTGGAACTCCGCATCCGGCATGCGGGCGCTGACGCGGGAACGCGTCCGCTGAGGGAAAATATGCCGACTGCGGAAGTAGTCATAGAGAGACACCCCGATCGCATCAGCATCGTCAATTAAGTGCGCGGGTACCCAGGACTCTTCGATGGACACCGCTTCATCATCCACGTAGCGAATGCGTTTAAGCAAAAAGACCTCACTGCGCGGCTCAACCACCAACTGCGTGGCCACATCATCCGGGCACGGAACGACGCGTTTGTTCACCCAGAGCGTATTTGGCTTCTTGCCGCGTAGCACCACTTGCTGTGAGAACCCGCGCGCCTCTTTCAATGAATATTCAAAGATATTATTGATTTGCGTTCCATAGCCGCGGGCACGGGTGACCACACCGTCATCTTCCAGCGTCTGCATCGCTTTACGCACGGTAATACGTGACACGCCTGTCAACTGACTCAGATCGCGTTCGCCGGGTAGGATATTGCCATGCTCAAGCCAGCCGCTGCGTACCGCGTTTTTCACCGTTTCGGCAAATTTCAAATACAGCGGCGTGTTATCCGCCGCGGCGATACGTTCATTAAGCTGCGCGATTAGCCGGGTATGCGCTTGTTCCATTTATCATTTCCTGGCAGTAAGTCCTGAGCCAGTATAGGTGGCGAACGGCGCGAAAACTACCACCACTCGTGAAAGTGGTGTACCGGACCAATGCCCTCACCCACTTCCAGCGAATCCGCCTGCGCCAGCGCCTGCGACAGCCAGGCTTTAGCCACCGGCACCGTCTCTTGCCAACTGTGGTGTCGTGGTCTTAAGGCAGCCAGCGCCGCCGACAGCGTGCAACCGGTGCCGTGAGTATTTTTCGTCGCCACCCGCGGCGCGGTGAAGCGCATCTCGCCCTCGGCGGTAAACAGCCAGTCCGGGCTTTGTGCGTCATCAAGATGACCGCCTTTCATCAGTACCGCCTCGCAGCCCATCGCCCGCAGCGCGCGCCCCTGCTCAAGCATTTCCCGCTCGGTGCGCGCATGGGGCGCATCCAGCAGCGCCGCGGCTTCCGGCAGATTCGGCGTAATCAACGACACCTGCGGCAACAGGCGCTGGCGTAGCGTTTCTACCGCCGAGGTGGAGAGCAGCGGATCACCGCTTTTTGCCAGCATCACCGTGTCCAGCACCACGTTCTGGATGCGATAACGCGCAAGCCGTTCGGCCACGGCCTCAACGATGTCGGTCTCCGCCAGCATGCCGATTTTAGTGGTGTCGATACGCACATCGCTAAATACCGAATCGAGCTGGGCGGCGACAAAATCGGGTTCAATGCGATAAACAGACTGTACGCCGCGCGTATTTTGCGCCACCAGCGCGGTCACCACCGTGCAGCCGTAGGCGCCCAGCGCAGAGAACGTTTTTAAATCCGCCTGAATACCCGCGCCGCCGCTGGGATCGGTACCGGCAATCGTCAATGCATTAATCCGTTTCATACTGCTTTCTCCTCATTCATGACATACAGCGCATCGAGAAACGCGGGGATAAAACTCCCCGGCCCGCGGCCATGGGCCGCCTGCTGCCCGGCGTATTTCATCAGCGCACAGGCGCCAGCGATGTTTTCCAGCCGATCGCCCGGCAGCGCACAGCAGGCGGCAACCACCGCCGATAGCGCGCATCCCGTCCCCACCACCCGCGTCATCAAGGGGGCGCCGCCTTGTGCCATCAGCGTGCGCTGACCATCGGTGATGTAATCGACTTCGCCGGTCACGGCCACAATTGCCCCGCTTTCACGTGCAAGCCTCTGCGCTGCCGGAAGTGCCGCGGCGGCGGTATCGGTGGTATCAACACCGCGGCCACCCGCGCTCTGCCCCGCCAGGGCCATAATCTCCGAAGCGTTACCGCGAATGGCGGTAGGACGCAAAAGCAGCAGATCGCGACAAAAATCGCTGCGCAGGCTCAATGCGCCGACGGCAACCGGGTCAAGCGTCCAGGGGGTATTGTTGTGATTGGCACTCTCAACCGCGGCCCGCATAGCCTGCGCGCGCGGCTGGGTTAAGGTCCCGACGTTAATCAGCAGTGAGCTGGCGATGGCAGAAAACTGCGCGGCTTCACCGGCATCAATGACCATTGCCGGCGAGGCACCTAGCGCTAAAAGAACGTTCGCGGTAAAGGTTTGCACGACGTCATTAGTCATACAGTGAACAAGGGGGGTGTGCTGATGAAGAAGCTGGGCAACGCGGGTGCGCTGCGCGGGACTAAGCAGGTCGGCTTGCATGGTTTGCTCCTGCCTAACGCGAAGAAGCAATGACCAGGCGGTCTCTGACTTCCCTACGCTGGCATTATCCAGATCAGGTGGTACGGGTATTTCTCAGCCCATCAGTGATGGGGCACCCCGAGTCATTCAAATCAAAATCAATTCGTTGCGATTAACCCTGGCTAACCGCAGTCAGGATAATGCCAGCAGGAAGCGCGGCAAACAAGCCCTAAAGTCTCCCGGTATCTGCCGAATGGGGATGTAGCCCGAAAATCAGTACCGCTGGCCTAGCGCTTGCTGTTTTTTGCGAAATACATGGCGTTATCAGCGTATTCCAGCAGCTGATGTTCGTCGTTACCGTGTTCCGGATAAAGAGCAATCCCAATACTGGGCACGATAGTCACGCGGTGGCCGACAAGGGTAAAAGGGAAGCGGAATGCCTCGGAAATTTTTGTCGCCATCCGAGCGGCATATTCTGGCAACGGTGCCTCTTGAATCAAAATAACAAACTCGTCGCCACCGATACGGGCGACGGTATCCGATTCACTCACGCACGCCTTCAGCCGCGCGGCGGCTTCTTGCAGCAGCAAGTCGCCAATGCCATGGCCCAGCGAATCGTTCACCTGTTTAAATTTGTCGAGGTCAATGTACAACAGCGACAGTTGCCCCTGCTCCCGACGGGCGCTTAACAGCGCTGCTTTCAGGCGATCGTACAGTAAACTGCGATTCGGCAAATCGGTGAGCTGATCGTACTGCGCCAAATGCAGCAGCCGGGCCTGCATCTGCTGGCGTTCAATCACCGTCGCAATTTGCGTTGACACAAACTGCAGTAATTCCTGGTCCTGTTCGTTGTAGCACACGCCGCCAGGGTAGCTTTTCACCATCAGCACACCTATCGTGCCTTTGTGGGTTTTTAGCGGTACCCCCAGCCAGCAGAATGGATTAATCCCAAAAGAGATTCGCAGCTCTTCCTGGCGGCTGGCTATCGTCTCAGGGGTGAGAAGCAGCGGTTGACCGGTGTGGATGACCTCAGCGTAGAAAGTGCCGGGGATAAGGGTGAAAGGCGCTGGCGTCTGCTGAAACTCATCGACATGATAAGGAAAGCTCAGCTGCGCGGTTTCAACGTCGTACAGGGTAACCGAGAAGTTATCGACCGGCAGCAGCGTGCCGACAATCTCATGAATACGCTGGAACAGCTTAAGCAAGTCTTCGGCGGTATGGGCCGCTTCGGATATAGAATAGAGAGCGGACTGTAGCGATTCGGAGCGCTTACGCTCCGTCACATCGCGGGCAACGCCGATTCGCAGCCGATCGGCCTCTGACCAGCGCGCCGACCACATGATATTTACCACGTGTCCTTTTTTGTGAACGTAGCGATTTTCAAAATGAAACTGAGGATTGCCTGACATGACTTCGACTACCGAGTTTCGGGTTATTTCCCGATCTTCCGGCAGCATCAAGTCAAACATGTTTTTGCCAATCATTTCTTTCGGCGTATAGCCAAAAATACGCTCACAGGATGCACTCGCAAAAACGATATTGGCATGAGCATCAACGGCAAAAACAGCGTCCAACATGAGATCGATAAAACTGCTCAACGGCGCGTGAGAATTCGATTCCATAGACAAATTAAAGGCCCGAATATAAGAGTGAGTACGACTACGTTTACGAAAGAATATCCGTCGCCCAGTAGCGCTACATCGCATGCACTGCACTAGCGGTTAAAGATAGTACAGGTTCAGACCACTATACAATGAAAAAGAGTGACATAAGGGAAACGGGAAATGGCGCGGTAGAGCAAACGCGGACTCATAAAGTACCGACCGTTCGTCTTCGTCGAAAACCTGGCGCCACTCAAGCCACCACGATTAGGCGCGAAGCTTTAGCCGCTATGGGTGATATAAAGCTAACCGCGCAACGCTTGCTTATCTTTCACCGCTAAATATTCTCGGCCTTCAATAATCAGGCCCCAGTATAAGGCCTGATACTGACAGGAGTAATAAAGCGCATTATTGCGGCGGATAAACCTGTTTACCGGCAAACATCGTCCACACGACGTTCGCGTCCCGCAGTTTTTCAATACTGACTTTTTCCAGATTACGATCGAACAGCACCAGATCTGCGCTTTTACCGGGTTCAATTGAACCAATCTCTTTATCCCGGCCAATCACTTTGGCCGCATTCAGGGTGTAGGCCTGTAACATCGCTTCACGATGCATTTTCTCACTGGCTGGCGGCAGTTCGCCCATCTCCCCCATTCGCGTCACCGCCGTATAAATCGCCAGCAGCGGGTTGGGACTCGAAACCGGCCAATCGCTGGCCCCGGCAATCAGCGCATGATGGCGATAAAGATCGCCCGCCGGATACAGGTTTTTCAATAACGGTGCAGGCACTTTACCGTCAATCAAAGCGGTCGAAGCGGCATCCTTCCCGGCCCATAGCAATTGCATCGATGCCGCGACATTTAGCTGCGGGAAACGAGGCAGACTCTGTGGGCTCACCACTTCCAGATGCGTGATGCTGTGCAGAATCCCACTGTCGCCATTTTGCTGGCGCGCGCAGGCGATGCCATCCAGCGCCTCCGTTACGGCGCGGTCGCCAATGGCATGGAAATGTGCAATCAGATGCTCTGCGTCCACTTTGGCAATAAGCTGACAAAACTGCTTTTTATCCAGCGTGTCATCACCGCTATAACCCGGCCGATTCAGATAGGCCTCGCTTAATTTTGCCGTTTGAGCGGGATATTCAATCACCCCATCCTGGAAAATTTTGATGCCGCTGAGCCGGACATCCGGGGTATGGGAAAATTTTTCCCGTAGTGCAACCACATCGTCAATGACCGCAGGCGTAGAGTGAATATTCACCAGCGCTAACCCGGTCACGTGAGCATTAAGTTTTCCCGCCTGGGCAAGCGCGGTGTAGGCCGGTAACAATCCTTCATCTTCGCGACCAGGATGCGCGTTAAACACCGGCGCCAGCGGCCGCACGTTGCTGATCGGATCCATCCACGCGGTGATGCCAAAGCGGTTCATCTCTTGCGTTCCAGCGAGAATACCCTGGGCAATTTTACGGTCGTCAACTGGAGGGATCGCCTTAAGTACATAATCCCAGGCACCTTCGGCGACAAAACCATTAATTTTACCGTCTGCCGTCAAGCCGGTTCCTGACTTAATACCGGGTTCAGTGTTATCTAACACCTCATCCGTTAAATTCGCCTTTCGGAGCATCGCCTGATTGGCCCAACCGGTATGAGCATCCGACCCGGCTAATACCACTGGGGTATTTTTATATTCAGGTGCGTTAAATACGGCAGAGAGCAATGGGATATTATTCCAGTAATCAAGATTGAGGTTACTGTAAAATTGCACGCCATTGAGATCTCGCTGGGGATTATTTTTATTATCCGCGACAAATTTTTCAATCGCGGCAGCATCTTTCATACCGTCCGGAAATGAAACCGTGACCGTCTGAAACCCGGCGTAGGCCACGTGAGCATGGCTATCGATGAGTCCCGGAAGCAGATACCCGCCCTTGAGATCCAAGCGTGCAGCATCCGGCCCCGTCTGCTGCAGCACATCCTGATAGCTTCCCACGGCAATAATTTTACGCCCCTGAATGGCCACAGCCTGCGGATGGGGATTTTTCGGATCGGCGCTATAAATATCGCCCCCGTAAATAAATGTTTTGGTTTCCTGTTGCGCCAACGCAGACAAAGAGGTGGCCGCCAGTGCGCACACCAGAAATAGCTTTGAAAATTTCATTATTAACTCCGTTGTATTGCGAATAAACTCATTTATTATTGTGCTTCAGTGTTATTCTTCCGGTGTTGTTTGCAAAGGAATACAGATATCAAAGACATAATAATTCTGGGAAACATCAGTTTCATTATAATAATATTCATAACACGGCTTATCACTTTTAATAAACCCTCGGGCGGCGATCCAGGCCAATGCCCACTCCCATGCAGGATCCAATTGTTCTTCAAATACCGCGAATTTACACACACCGTAGATCCCTCCCGACAGTGTCTGTACCGCAATCCCCCTCCCCGCTTTTTCGCTACTGCCTATTTCAACTCCGACGTCCGTTCGGCAGCGTGCAGCAGAGGTTATCTCCGGCGCATCCCAATACACGCAGAGAGTCCCCGCGGGCTGCGATGGCGTGCGTGCAGGCAACGAGGCCAGCAGATCCTGATGCGTTTGTTGGCACGTCTCTTTGCCATAGGGACCAAATCTGCGCATATAGGCCACCCGACGGGCAGGAAGCCGACTGATATGCGCCGCCAGCAGACCAATGCTGGGGGCCGTAAAGTGAGAATAGGGACTTTTTTCCACCACCACGTTTCCTGGCTTGCTCTTTGTTGCCAGAATGTGACGACGGCGAAATTCTCCCGGTGAGACGGCAAAGTGGGCGCGAAATGCTTTCGCAAAATTCTGAGAGCTGGAGAAGCCGATACGTAGCGCCAGCCCGGTAATCTCTTCCTGCGGGAACGCCAGCAGCCATGCCGCCGCCCTTTCCATTCGCAGGCGTCGAGTAAAGGCTGCCACGGTTTCACCAACCTGAGCGCGGAATAGGCGATGAAAGTGGAAGCTTGAAAGTGCAACAGCATTCGCGATCTCTTCAAGCGTCGGGTTCAGATGGAGATTCTGGCTGATGTAATCCATCGCCTTAAAGATTGGCCTGCGGTTGCTCTGCTGCATCGTCAGTTCTCTTTCACGTATTATTCTCACCGCGGTGGGCAATCAGTATGCCGGAAGCCGGTAAAAAGTGAACAATTGATGTTCGTCCGACAAAAGTCGAAAGGCACGAAGGATTGCGCCATCCATTTCTTCCGCCGTCAGTATCGTTATTATGTTTAAGCTATCCGCTATTAATATTGGCGCTGGACTCACCAAATTAGCAAACCATTATTTAATTTTTACTTAACAACAATAAATTAAGATAATTCTGTGCATTGTGTTATTCCTTTCATACGAAAGGGATAATAACTCACCAAATAGCGATCAAATAACGTCCAGTGAAAATAAAAGTCGAATAAAATCATTGAGCTTCCTCAAAAGCCATCCGCCACGCCCGCGTTATTTTGGGTGCTACCTCGGTTCACCAAACCGGCAAGAAAAAACCATAACTAACTGTTTAAAAAAGAAAATAACAAATTAATCCATTTTTGAAATACACTTCTGCGCTTTCGATTTTATGCATGATCTAAATCAATATTCGTATAGTCAACTTGCTTGATAGTTGCTTCGCGTTATAAAAGCAAACAGGCTAAGTTTGCCGCGCAGAAAGATGATTAATACTCAAGTTTATTATTGCCCAGGCTATTTTAATCGCGCTGGTCGTAAGCAGTGTGCTTAGCTATACCAGTACGGCTATATCAGCATTTGGATTGCGGAAGTGGAAAGTTATTCCATTATTCCGCAAAACAGCATTGGACTTGAATAAATAAGATTGTGGATATGTTCTGTAATAAGCAAGGTTAATGATGAAAGCAAAATTGATGGTGTTAGCGGGGCTGATGAGCGCCGTATTTCTTGCTGGCTGCTCTTCCCCAGCACAGCGGATGGCAGCATGTGAAGCACAAGGTGTTTCTAAAGACACATGCTATTTATCTGAGCAAAATCGCCAGCAGGGTATAAACAACGCAGCGCTTACCGCAGCCTACGCCAACGCGGCCAATGCCACCGCTGAGCAGCACGCCCAGGCGGCGCACGTCGCGGATCCCATGCGTGAGGCAACCCTCTCCTCCAACGTACTGAAAGCCACGCTTTCTAACGGTTTTTTCAGCGCAACAATCAATGGTAAAAAGGCAACCGTCAAACGGGTTAACGCCAATTTCTATGAAATTCGCGGCGCGGGCTACGTTATCTCTGTCAGCATGAATGCCGAAGGTATCGACAGTGCATCATGGAATAAAACCCATGGCCGCGATAACGGTATCCTGACCGTCACGCAGAAATAATCTGATTTATAAAGGGGGCACTGCGCCCCCTTTATAAGGGCCGGCCAATGTTAGTCACGATAACTGCCCTTCCGATCTCCCAGGCAACCGTTCACACCGTCTCTTCCCTATTTGCTTTCTCTCGACACCAGGAACAAAATTCATAGAGCCCTTCAAATAATGCCGAGGTAGCCCATGCCCGTCTATCATCATGCGCTTGTCCTGATCAACAGCAGCCTTGACGGCGTGCCGCTGCTCCAGCATGCGGCCAGAATGGCGCAAGAAACGCCGATGCAGATCACCATTGCCCACATCAGCACCGACTATCGGGCGTTGAACTACGTTTCCGATAGCTTAATGAACGATGATGTTTCACAGGAAGTCATTCAGGCAAAAGCGCTGTTAAGCGAGCTGGCGGCGACGGTGTCACTGCCCGTTGAGACGCTGGCGCTGGTTACCACCCGGCGTTTTGAAGACGTGGAGGAGTGCGTAACACAGCGCAAAATCGACCTGATTATCGCCGGGCACCACAACCGTCTGCTGGGGGTCATGGCCTCGCACTCGCTCGAATATATCAACCATTTAACGGTGGACGTGCTAATTAAACATCTGCCTTAATCCCGCCAGCGCCGGAATAATTTACGCCACGTCTCCTTCGCGCAGCTGCTTTTGCAGCAGCGAAAAACACGCTTCAATCATCGGTGGTAATGACTGCGGCCCGCGCATTAACGCCACGGTACGGGTCAACGCTGGCTGCTGTAGCTGGGCAACCCGCAGCGCCGGATCCTGCAGATGAGTGGTGTAAAGCTGTGGCAAAATGCCCACTGCCAGCTTTGAGCGCACCAGCCCATACAGCGTTTCAATATAATCCACCTGATAGCGCGTATTGAGCGTTAACCGCTGGCTTTCCACCAGCGCACCGACCAGACGCTGGATATTGCCTTTGGAGAACATGGCGATATCACGCCCTACCAGCAGCTTCCACGGCAGATGCGGCTGTCCACCCAACGGATCGTCGACGTGCAGTACCGCCACCAGCGGGTCTTCGCGCAGCGGAAAAAGCTGTAAGTCTTCTGGCAGTGAGCAGTCAATGGC
>PPYF01422040.1_pt1 | contig 10422 bp, 8 predicted proteins | sample 1559871 | NCBI WGS metagenome assembly PPYF01 (sample SAMN08240021, study PRJNA423297) | Human gut metagenome, whole genome shotgun sequencing project.
GATTAACCACCAGCATTAAAAGAGAGGTTTTAATCAATGATAAATAACTGGAGATATTTTTGATTGTTGGTCAAAAAACACATAGTTAATCAAGACAATATTTTATTTATCAAATAAAAATTTTTCTGGTAGAACAACATTAAAATCTTTAGCTAACAATCTAAAATTAGCTGGTGAGATAGTCTGTAATTTAGTTGATGACATCGATAACATTTTGACTAAAATTGCAGCTGATTTTTCAACTGTATGAGCAAGACCGAAAGTAATATCAAAGTCGCTTCCTGCACAAAAGATACCATGATGAGCCCAGATTGCCACGTCATATTTTTTCATTAATTCAGATGTTGCGATAGCAATATCACGACCTCCAGGAACCATCCAAGGGACTACCCCTACACCATCAGGAAAAACAACTGGACATTCAGTCGCCATTTCCCATAACTCCCGAGTAAATATCTCATCTTTTAATGGTAAAATAAATGTTAAAGCAATTACATTAGTAGCATGACAATGATAAATGACACGATAATTTTCATTCTTTAATTTTTTTACTTCATGATTCATTAAGTGTGATGGCAATTCGCTAGTTGGTTTTCCACCATTAATAAGTCCCCAACAAATCTTATAATTCTCACCACGAGTATCAATTTTAATAATACCTATACTATCTAATGGATCAAGATCAACATTTCTAAAAAATTTACCTGAACCAGTTACTAAAAAATATTCATTAGCTAAAGCTGGAACACTCGTCCCAATCGGATAATCCTCAGTTGTTTCATCTAACCCTTCTCTTATTAAAGCGATTTCATCTACTTTAATTCGATAGGTAAGATTTCCACCATTTCGCTCATGCCAGCCTAACTTATAGCCGTCGCTGCACATTCTCATAAAACCTTGAATAAATTGTGTTTTTAAGATTTCCATTATTTTACTCCTATTTTCTATTTACTAAAACTTCATGTTCATATTTTTTAATTTCTTTAAACCACTCTAGACCTTCAGGTACTTGAGTAATTTTACAAATATAGTTCCATACATCACCCAATGGGTATAATTTCAATTCTTCTTGTAGCGCCATGATTTTTGTAAAATCACCTTCAGACTGCATTTTTTTCAAATCATCAAATGGGATTAATAAGGCATTTAATAAAGCTTTTTGCATATTTCTCATTCCTACTGTCCAAGCACTAATACGATTGATGCTTGCATCAAAAAAATCTAAACCAACTAATACTCGATCTAAGGCATCGTTACGAACAATTTCTTTAGCAATCTCTTTTGTTTCATCATCAAATAATACAACATGATCACTATCCCAGCGAACTGGTCTAGTTACATGCAAAGCTACTTTTTGATTAAATAACAACATTGCAGATAGTTTATCAGATACTACTTCGGTAGGATGATAATGTCCATTATCCATCAGTGGCAAGATTCCTCTTGTTTGAGCATAATTAATCGTAAATTCACTAGACCCAACAGTATACGATTCCATCCCAATTCCAAATACTTTTGATTCTAAACAAACCAATACTTTTTCTTTATCATAATCAATTGATAAAATTTCATCTAATGATTCCATAAAATGTTGCCGTGGTCCTAAACGATCAGCGGGAATATCTTTTAATCCATCAGGAATCCAAATATTCATTAGACATGGGCTATTTAATTCTTTAGCAAAATATTCAGAAATACGAATACAAGCCTTACAATGTCTGATCCAAAATTCACGAATTTCTTTATCCGGATTAGATAATGTTAGACCCTCAGCTTTAGGATGAGAAAAAATCGTTGGATTAAAATCTAGCCCCAATCCTCTTTCTTTGGCAAACTCTACCCATTTAATAAAATGCTTAGGTTCGATTTGATCACGATCTACCACTTCACCATTTTCAAAAATGGCATAACTCGCATGAAGATTAATTCTATGTTTACCTGGGACTAATGATAATACTTTATCAATATCAGCCATTAGTTCTTCGGGCGTTCTAGCCTTTCCTGGATAATTACCGGTTGTTTGAATGCCTCCCGACAACGCCCCCGCTCCATCAAATCCAACTACATCATCACCTTGCCAACAATGCATAGAAATGGGAAAATTAAGTAATTTTCTTATTGCTAAATCGGTATCAACACCAACTTTTTTATAAATTTCTCTAGCACTTTTATATCTTTCAACTACATTCATTTTTATTTTTCCTCCTTATACTTTTTAATTTCAAACGAATTTTTAATACATTTACGTGCTTCAACAAGTGAAGCAAAAACTTGATTATTAAGCATTTGAACAACTATATTACCAGTTGCAGTTGCTTCTACCGGTCCCGTATAAATTACTTTACCAGTAGCTTTTGCTGTCAATTCATTTAAATACTCAGCATTCCCGCCACCACCAACAATATAGATTGCTTCATATTTTTTTCTTGTTAGCATTTCAATTTCTTCAATTGTAGCTGCATAACTTATTGCAAGACTCTGATAAATCACATTTGCCAGTTCTCCAGCAGTTTTAGGTATCGGCTGATTAGAATTTTGACAATAATCTTGGATTGCTTTAATCATTGAATCTGGTGATAAAAAACAGCAATCATTTACATCTACACGTGAAGGAAAATTTTGATTGGCTTTTGCCATCTGGCAAAGCTCATTAAAACTTAACGTTTCTTCTAGCTCACGACGCAATGATTGAATCATCCAAAGTCCCATAATGTTTTTTAAATATCTAAAACGATGATTATAACCACCTTCGTTTGTAAAATTAGCTTGCATACTCTCCAATGAACAATCTGCAATATTTCGTTCCATTCCCATTAACGACCATGTTCCTGAGGAAATATAAATAAAATCTTCTCGAAGAGCTGGAACGCTTACTACTGCTGAAGCAGTATCGTGACTGGCTGTAGCAATAACTTTTGTATCAAAACCTACACTTTCTTGAACAATATCTGTTAAATTACCTATTATGATGCCTGGTTCAATGATTTCTTTAAACATAGTTTGTGGATATCCTAGCTGTTCGATTAATTCACGATCCCAATTTCTAGTATTTGAACTCACTAATTGAGTAGTCGAGGCATTAGTATATTCACAAACCTGCCTACCTGTTAACAAGTAACTAAAGTAATCAGGAATCATCAGCATCGAAGAAACTTGGGTTAAAATTTCAGGCGTATACTTTTTTACAGCCATTAATTGATAAAGTGTATTAAATAACTGTTTTTGAATTCCTGTTCGCTCATACAGTTCTTCCGCCGAAACTATTTTATAGACTTCTTGATCAATATTGTCAGTACGGTGATCACGATAAGAAATAGCATTGCCAATTCGTTTACCATGCCTATCTAAAAAGATATAATCAACTGCCCAAGTATCAATTGCCATACTAAGTGGTATTTTATCTAATTCTTTGCATTTTTTCATTCCCGCAATGATTTCATGAAACAAATAATCAACATCCCAAGATAAATGCTCATCAATCACTCTAATATTATTTTCAAAACGATGTATTTCTTCCAAAACAAGTTTACCATTTTGATAACTTCCTAAAATATGTCTTCCGCTCGAAGCACCAATATCTACTGCCAAATAGTATTCCATCTTATACTTTCCTCCTCTATTACACCCATATTATAAATTTAACCTGTCCTCATTTTAAGGACGATACTTGTCTAAAAAAGTGTCTTTATTTGCAAAATAAAATAGAAAGGCCAAATTACCTTTCTATAAAAATTACTGTTGTTAACATTAATGAATGTAATTTGAAATTAAATTAAGTTTTTATCTCTATTTACAATAACCTCATCGTCAACATTTTTCGTATAGAACTTGAGTGTTCCCGTGATTCCCATTGGTTCAAGTGCCAAAAACTGTGACATTGCATCATGCTGATTACGAGCTAATGTGTTGATAACAATTATTTCAAACGAGTTTTCACCAATTTCAAGATATTCACTTATATCAAATAAATATTCTGGAGCTATTTTGACTCCCGCTAACTTTCCATTAACGATTACTTCAACAATTTCATATGCTTCACTAATTTCTAATAAAACATCTTTAGTTATAAATGAATATCTAAAATGATACTTGACAGCACCCGAAAAACACGGATAACGATTCATTAAATTAGTGTTTAAATCAGCTTTAAAATTTACTCGATATTTAGTTTCGTTAAATGCTCTTAAAGAAATTTCAACATCATTTACATTTCCTAACTCACTTTTTTTCGCTGGTATCAAATCATTACTCTTACCACTTACTAAAATAAGCGATTGATATGGTGCTAAATGCAGATTAAAAATCTGTTGCTGCCCTTCAATTTTACTAGCAAATTTATAAGTTTGATTACTAAAGGCATCATATATCATTAATGATTGGTCTGTTTTAAGCATTATCTGACTATTAATATCAGAATAAATACTTTCATTATTAAACATATATATATCACCATCATCATGTTGATAATGATAAAAAACTAGTTTCTCTTCCATATGATCAATTAAAATTTCTGAGTAATCATTTAGTTCTCTAGGTAATTCTTGAAGTGACAGCACTAGTGCACCTTCAACTTCCTCATCTTCAGGAAAAGCATCAATAAAAATAACTTTACTTTTTAAGCGCTTGATTGTCTGTAATAAACAATCTGATAATCTTTTAGCATACGGAACTACTAAGACTTCAAAATCATAGCCATTGATTTGATAAACATCTTCTTTAATCATCGCTTCCATCAAATAATCTTCACTAATAACATTGCAATCAATTTGATTTTGTTGTAAAACTTTTAATACTTTTTGAATTAACATATAGTCCCCAGACCATTCTGCAAAAGCATGATATAAAACTCCAACTTTACAGATTTGATGTCCATCACTCATTAAATTACATAATCGGTTAGCATAGTTAGCAAAATAATGAAAATATGGATATTGTGGATTATTTCCATGTGCATAAAAATGCGGTGGACAATCCCAATCAGGAAATTCCTTAGGGTCAAATGCATGTGGCACAATTAAATTAACTCCATGACTAATCATATGATCAGTTATCCACTTCATCATTTTCAATCCTTCAACCCAGCCATAAGCTCCAAATGCCTCGCACATCAAACGACCATTTTTATTTTTATCTAATTTTGCTGCAGAAGCACCTAATTTACACAGTGCATAATGATAAAATTCTCCATCACTGCCACCAGTCGAAAAAGCTGTGTGATGATAATCCATTCCAGGAACAATCTGTCCTCCGATAATATCGATCCCCGCCATTGTTTGACCAGCAATGCTCCGGAAATAGTGACCTGCCCCATAACCTAAACGGCTATGAGCATTATTATCTTCAATTACATGTCCAACATAGTCAATTTCTTTTTCTTTACACCAGTTTCCTATAACCTGACTAAAATTTTCACTATACAAATTAGAAATGATATTCATATAAGCATAGCGTACCATATTAGCTGTACTGCTCATCCCTTGAAATAATAAAACAAGGTTATTTAAATCAAAATCTATCTCCTTTAACTTCATTAAAACATTTTCATTCCATGGCAAAGGCATATTATAACGACCAATTGAAGCGTTAGGTCCTTTAGTATTACCAAAACGGGGTTCATCAGAAAAAAAACCAACGATAGTTTTACCAAACTCATGATAATAATGATCATAATGCTTTTGATATACTTCATCAATCAATACTTGAGTGGCCTCTTTTTTCATCGGATCTAAGTATTCTTCCGTAACCGCTTCATCTCCTACCATTGTTACATATAAAACAAAAATACTATAATTAACATTATTTTCTAATGATACAGTCAACACATTATCCTTAACCTGATTTGTTATATCAATCAAATCAGTTTCATTAAAACCATCTTTTACAGAAATATCATTTTTTGCTAAAACAACTCTAAAAATTTGATCATGCTGGTGCCTTTTATTATTCATAAAAGTACGCATATCAACAATCGGTTTCAAATTAAGCTGCGCAAACTTTTGATTCCCCGCTATATCATAACGACGATAATTTAAGTATCTTTTCCTCAATGCTTCTGGTACTTTACCATTGGCATAACCTGTTGGAAATCTAGCATCGTCTAAGATCCATATCTTCATATCATTCTCTTTAGCCTTTTCAATAATAAAATCTAAAGATTGCCACCAGCCTTTTTCTAAAAATGCTGGATGAGGTCTTGATTCAATACAAAAGTCATTAATTCCCTGCTCTTTCATTTTGGTAATATACTCGTCAATTTTATTATTAGATTCCCCATGTTGCCAAAAAAAAGGAAATAAATTATGATAGCTGGAACTATTTAAATTTTTTTCTACTACTCTCATAAATTCCTCCTTAATTAGCTATACATCTAATCATAACACTATCTAAATCAACATTACTTTCAAGATTATCTAAGCTGATTTGATAGTCACTAGAATTTGTAACTACCATCATTGTAATCATATTAAGTCCACTTTTTAACATATACGTCTGGTCAACTTTAATAATCGGCTCACCTTCAAATACTTTTTGCCCAATCTCTTTTATTTTAATAAAACCAGCACCATTTAGAGTAACCGTTTCTAGACCAATATGTACCAAGATTTCAACACCATGTGTGTCACGAATGCCAAATGCATGTAAAGTATCTGCAACTAGAATCAACTCACCTGTAACCGGTGCACAAATATCACTACCACTAAATTTAAATGCAACGCCTTCTCCCATTAATTTAGTTGCAAAAGTATCATCAGGAACTGATTCAATTGAGACACTTTTTCCAACCACCGGAGCTTTTATTTCAATTTGTTGTTTCTTTTTTTTAAATCTAAACATTTTTTCTCCTCATAGAACTAATCTTCTAGGAAACAGAAGATTAATTATTTATTTTTCAGGATCAGCAGCAAAATAAGTAATTATTGCTGATACTACCAATGCAATCAAAGCCGTAATAATAAAACCATAAAAACTAACATCAATTCCGTTAGGATTGATCATCGCTGGAATTCTAAATAAACCATCACCACCAAGTGAATACATTTTTCCACCTAAAGCTCCTAAGATTCCACCGGCAATTCCCCCACCAATCCATGCTGCTACAAAACATTTGATTTGTGGTAAAGCGATAGAGTAGATTGTTGGTTCTGTCACTCCACATAAACATGATGCCATATTTCCAAATCCTAATGAGCGTTTCTCAGGATCTTTCATCTTAATTGCATATCCTAAAGAAACGCCAGCTAAAGCCCAAACTGTCAATCCTAAGATTGCATTGATTGGATCATAGCCCATTGTAAATAAATTATTTAATAATACTGGAATAAAAGCACTGTGTAATCCTAATAAAACCATTAACTGCCAAAAAGCACCAAACAAAATTCCTCCTAATATTGGACTAAATCCAAATATCGATACTACCGCAGTTGATAACCAGCTAGAAACTGTATTCATGACTGGACCAATAGCTAGCCAGCTAAGCGGTACTGTGATCATTAAAACTATTACAGGCACAATCATTAATTGCAACATTGTCGGAATAATTTTTTTAGCAAAATATTCTATTTTTGCAGCAATAAACGAAGCTAAAATAATTGGTAATAAGGTTTGACTATAAGACATATTTGTAATTGTTAAGCCCATAAAATGATGTGCTGTATCCCCTGCTAAAGCATTTACTAAATCCGGATATAATAGTGCTGCACCAATTGTCGCTGTTACATAAGGATTACATTTAAATACCTTACCAGCCGAAAAACCAACAATGATTGGCATAAAATATAATAATGCATCCGCTGCCGCATATAAGGTCAAATAATTTCCATCAGTTTTTGTCATCCAGCCAAGGGTTACACAAATCGTCAATATTCCTTTGATAATCCCCCCTGCAACCATTGGCCCTATCATTGGCATAATACATCCACTGATTACTTTGAAAAAACGATTAAACAAATTGCCTTTTTCTTCAACTTTATCCTCAGTTGCTTTTTCATCACCCTTAAAGCCTAGTTCTTGATTAACAAATTTAATTACCTCATTAACATGGGTACCAATAATCACCTGATATTGACCTCCCTTATTCATAACTCCTTTTACATCCTTAATTAGCTTGACTTCTTCACTATTTGGTATACTATCATCTTTTAATACAAATCTTAAACGGGTCATACAATTAGTAACACCATTAATATTTTCTTTTCCCCAACTGCTCTGATTACCTCTTTAGCTAACTGCGTGTAATCTACTTTTTTAGCCATAACTACATCTCCTCTTTAAAATATTTTTACTTGTCTTATTTTCGACATATTCATAATAGCAAGTTAAACGGTTACAAATAATATCTAATCTTGGCAATGATATTATCCTATTTTGCTTAGCGAAGATTGTGATTACGATAAATACTAGGTGTTATTTTAAATTTTTCCTTAAAAATTTTATAGAAGTACGTAATATTTTCATAGCCAACTTCCTGCATTATTTCAACAATTGGCAAACTGGTAGTCTTTAAAAGATTGGCCGCTGCTTTTAAACGTTCTTCTTGAATCAACTGTTTAAAAGTAGAGCCCGTATGTTCTTTGATCAACTTACAAATCTTATAATCTGGCTGATGAATCTGTTTAGCTAACACTGATAACGATCCTTCTTGGTAATTAAGTGTAATATATTTTAAAATAGAGATAACAACTAGTTTATTATAATTATTACTCTCGTATGTCTCAATCAAGTGTGGATTATTCATCAATTCTGTCAACAATAATCCCACTAATAATTTTAATGTAAAACTATGATTTAATTGTTGCTGGTATATATTAGTTATGATTGCCTCAATATGATTACGGACAATTTCATTATTACTAACCTTAAAAATTAAATATTCACCCTTATTATCATATGAATACAAAGCATCAAAAATAAAGCTAAAAACCTCGTTTTGTTCTTCTGCCATACCTGATAAAAATTCAAGAAACTCTGGTTTAATAATAAAATTAAAAATAATGTCATTTTCATTAGTGTATTTAATTGCATGTTCAATATTTTGATTTAGTAATAATAATTCTCCTTGTTTAATCACAATCTCTTGATCATCAATTATAGTAACCATTTCACCACCATAAACATACATAAACTCTAAATAATTATGACGATGCTTTGGATATTCACAAAAACGTGTATGTTTACGAACAGCAAACTGCTGATTAGCTTTTAATAATTTATCAGCATCAACTACATTTGACTGTTCACTTATAAAAATACTTTTATCAATTCCTACAAAACCATTTAAATTATTAATTTCTTCATCACTAAAACAAACTAATCGTTCCATAATATCTTCTCTGATCATTTCATCACCTCTATTAGTAAACGCTGTCATATCTATACTTTATATTCTAACAATATAAAAATAAGATACTATAACGTCTATTTAGTAATTTACTGACGAAACTTTAGATTTAGTGATATAATAAAAAAGATAAGGAGGAAAACGATGGATAGTTTTAAATTAGATCATTTTTTAAGAACATATAGTCGAACAGAAATCAAACATAAAAATGGATTTGCAACTCAATATGCAACTAAAGGTAAATATCGTTTAATCAATAATATCTATCAATTTAATACCGATAATGTGCCAGACTCCGATACTATTATAGTCTATAAAAATCAACGCTTTGATGATGTTCCAACTCACGTCCACGATCATATTGAAATAAATTATATGTACTCTGGAAGCTGCAGCCAAATTATCGATGGGCATGAAGTTATTTTAAAAAAAGGACAAATGACTTTAATTGATACCAGAACGCCACATGCAATTGGCTATACTGATGAAAATGATATTTTGATTAATTTCATTATCAAAAAAGATTATCTAAATAATAGTTTCTTTTCTAAATTAACTGATAATAACTTAATTACATCATTTTTCATTAATGCAATTAATCAAGATAACACAGATTTAAATTACTTGATCTTTAATACAGAAAATAATCAACGATTGCAAATGTTTATTCTTGAATTTATCTATGAATACTTTTATCCAACCTTAAATTCAACCGAAATAAAAAAAAGTCTTTTTGTCTTAATTATCTTAGAAATGATCAATACTCTAGATACCTCTATCAACTTAGAATCCATTACTAAATCCAGTACAATCATCATTTTAGCATTACAATATTTAGAAAAAAATTTCCTTACTTGCAGCCTCGATTCAACAGCTAAGTATTTAAACATCAATCCTTGTTATCTAACAACATTATTGAAAAAGAATTTCAATTATTCTTACAAAGAATTAATTATTAAATTAAAAATGCAATACGCATCAAAACTGCTGCTCAATAGTAGTTATTCAATTGACCAAATAGCTCATGAGTGTGGTTATCAAAATCTAAGTTTCTTCTATAAAAAATTTAAAGAAACCTATTATTG
>PPYF01386610.1_pt1 | contig 10421 bp, 1 predicted proteins | sample 1559871 | NCBI WGS metagenome assembly PPYF01 (sample SAMN08240021, study PRJNA423297) | Human gut metagenome, whole genome shotgun sequencing project.
GAGAAGCAGGTTTAAGCAGCGAACCAGGTTTAAAGGACCGAAGGGACGCATAAACCTTCGTGAGTCGCTTACTCCGAAGTGAAACTTCGGAGGGGGTAAGGGAATCTGAAATCAGACTATTCCGGAAAAGCGACGCATAAAACAGATTGAATCACTTACTCCGAAGCTTGACTTCGGAGTGGGTGGGGGAGTCTCGAAGCAGCTTTTTTTGACGGATGTCGAAGACGACCGGACTGCCGTTGTCGGAAGGATGTACCGGTCTTTTCACGGATGCGAAGCGACAAGTCTGTCGTAGTCAGCATGATGTGTCCGGTTTTCAGATGAATGACAAGGTTGATGAAAGGGACGAACTGAATAAATCGTCTACTCCGAAGCAGATCTTCGAAGTGGGTGCGGGAATAATGATAACAAAGTGCAATTAACTTATGGCACTTTGTTTTTTGTTATCTTTTTCAAACTAACCATAATTAACAATTTTAATATAATTATAACAAAATAATATAATATCACGAATTTTACAATATAAAACATATATTTATTGACAATTATGTATATAAAATATAAAATAAAAATAATAATCCATTGCGATTGACAATATATATAAAACTATCTGTTAAAATTCTGTTAAAAACAATAAGTTATCTAATTAGAGGTGAACGGGAAAAGTGAATTTTTAAGGAGGTTCTATTATGAATAGGCAGTACAAAGTCATTTGGAGTAAAGTGAAGCACTGTTATATTGTCGTATCGGAACTAGTCAAACGCAATGGTAAATCATCATCGGTGAAATCTAAGTCAGGTCAAAAAATTGGCGTGACTTTGGCTGTGTTGGCCCTATGCTTTGGGTTGAACGGGAGCAGTCTGGCAGCCGACATGACCGAAGATCAGAAGACTGTATATGATGCTGTGATTGCAGAGTTTAATTCTCGATTCTCTGATTTGGAAAGCAGAACGGATGCATTGGTAAGAGAAACAGCTAATATACCGAAATTTGGTGAGTCTGATGGAGGTATTGCTATAGGGGAAGAGGCCATAGCAACACCAGTATCCAATATTGCTATTGGATATAAAGCAAATGCCGGGACAGAATATTCTTCTCATATTGCTATTGGTTCCTTATCTGAAGCATTAGGTGGACAAAGTATTGCAATAGGGAATGGAGCTCGAGCCAACACAGGTTTTACTATTGCTATTGGCCATAATGCGGATGTAGCCAGGGATGATGGCGAAAGTAGTGATTCTATTGGAATTGGTACTAATCTGGTTAACCGCGGTATGCGTACCATATTAATCGGTGGGGAAAATGGCAGCCAGAGTGAGCCTATTACTTCGAATTTTGCTGTTGGTATAGGTTATCATGCTATACCGGGTGATACGGGTGTTGCTATTGGTGAATGGTCCAGTTCCGGGTTATGGGGGAACTCTATGGGAGCCGGTGCCAATGCAAAAGGCGATAAATCACAGGCTATAGGTTTTCAGGCTTATGCCAGTCATGAGGGCGCCGTTGCTTTAGGTCATAAATCATTTGCCATGGGTGATAATGCGGTTGCCATAGGACATCAATCTTATGCAGTAAATAAGGAAGAAATTGTAGAATCTTATTTGAGTGATGAACACATTTATCCTGTTGATGGGGTGGTGTCGGTAAGTAATCCGGAGTATCAACTTGGTGATGATTATATTGGTGAAAGACATCGCCGTATTACGAATATGGCCGGTGGCGTCGATGATTATGATGCAGCTAATGTAAAACAGCTGAAAGCGCTGAAACGGGAAATTGATGATGTAGATAAAAAAGTTACTGCCGGTGGCAGTTCAACTAAATATGTGTCGTTTAATTCTTCTGAAGAAGGTAATAAGGCCAATGATGGGGCTACCGGTGGCAATGCTATGGCTGTCGGGCCAAATGCACAGGCTACCGGTGATGGTTCAACTGCTGTCGGTTGGAATGCTGAAGCGACAGGCATTGGGCATAGTGCGGCCTATGGGGCTAATGCGAAAGCACTGGGAGAGGGTTCGCTTGCCGTAGGTCCCGCAGCTGAGGCTTATGGAAAGTCAGGCCTCGCCATTGGTAATGGTGCAATAAGTAATACAGAGACTTTGAATGAATCCTCTATTGCTATCGGTGATAGGACAGAAGTTAAAAGCAGCGGATCTATTGGCATGGGGATTAAGAGCATCGCATCGGGAAAACGCAGCATGGCCATGGGGATTCAAACACAGGCTACCGGGGATTATTCAATAGCTTTAGGTGGTTATACAAGTGCAAGTGGTGCAGATTCGATTGCACTCGGTCATAATGCTGTTGCTGTTGCAGATTCTTCAGTAGCAATTGGGGCTAAGAGTGTCGCAGATAGGGGTTATGATACCTACGGTTATACAGTAGATCATGCGACGTTTACAAGTGATGCTGAGTTACTTACGTATTTAGGCAAAATAGATGAATATAATACGGCTGTAGATACTATTGCAGCGCATAAAAAAGAATATGACGAAAAATATGCGGCATGGAGAGCTGATAGAGGTAATGAAGAATTAAGAGTGGCGGCCGAAGAAGCCGAAGCAAAATTGACTGCCAGCAAGCAAGCCTTATTAAAACTTACGGCTGCCTATAAATCGTATTTTGGTGCGGCATCGGTAGGTACAGATTTTGCGACTCGTCAGATTACCGGCGTTGCTGCCGGCAGTGAAGATACGGATGCTGTTAACGTGGCACAGTTGAAAGCTCTTAATACTAAAGTTGATGATAATAAGCTCCATTATATCGCCATTGGTCCGGACAATGAAAAGAACTTGGCCATAGGTGGAAATTACAATAATGATGGAGCCGATATGCATTGGGGTATTGCCATTGGCGTAGATGCATCTTCAAAAGATGCCGGTATTGCAATGGGGAAAGACTCGAGAGCTCATGGAGAACAGAGTGTAAGTCTTGGCTCTCTATCCTCTGCTATTGGAAGTTTTACGACTGCTGTAGGTCATAGTGCTCAAGCGTATGGTGATAGCGCCACTGCTTATGGTGCCGTAGCAAGAGCGTATGGTGCCAGTGGGGTAGCTATTGGCGATAGTGCTTTGGTAGCTTCTAGTAAGCCACTGAGCAAAGAAGAATTTGAGGCTCTTCCTGAAGAAGAAAAAGCACTCTATCAACAAGGGGTTACATCAACCCAGAAAAAATTTTATCAGTATAAACAAAAAAATCAATCCGGTGAAATAAAAGATCTCATCGTTAATGGTGTAGCTGTTGGTGTTGCAGCACAAAGTATCGGAGTCGGCGGCGTTGCTATTGGGGACCGTGCAAAAGCATCAGACATTAATGATATTGAAAATAGTAATTGGGGCGTAGCACTAGGTGCGTATAGCCAAAATAAAGTGGATCAAGGGGTGGCTTTAGGAACGAATTCGGTATCTGATCGTGCCAAAAATGTAAAAGGTTATTTGCCGACTAAAGATGGTCTTGTAGAAGACTTTGAAGAGGCTATGGCTGTAATGGGAAAAACTGCCGAATTTGAGCAGTTTAAGACTGATTACACTGCAGCCACTGAAAAAATGGAACAAGCAAAAGCGGCATATGAAGCTAACCAAACTGATGCTAATTTGAAATTAGCTTATGAAACTGCAAAACAAGATGTAGATAAACTGACAAGTAAGTTCGCCGTTATGACTGCTCCATGGGTATCGCGCAAGGGTGCTGTATCTGTTGGTAATGATAAGACTGGTCAAACTCGACAAATTATTGGAGTTGCTGCCGGTAGTGAAGACACTGACGCCGTTAACGTGGCTCAGTTGAAAGCTTTAAATACTAAAGTTGATGCCAATAAGATTGAGTATGTGTCGATTAAATCTTCTGTAGAAGAAAATAAAGCGAATGATGGTGCAACGGCAACGGATACGGTAGCTATCGGGCCAAAAGCAAGTGCTACTTATGAAGGGGCAGTTGCTATTGGTCGTAATGTCACAGCAAACGGAGGTGTTGCTATTGGTCAAAATTCATCATCAACTTCAGAACATAGCGTAGCTATTGGTTTAGGATCGGTTGCAGGAGATTCTTTGCAAGCTGATGTGGCTATAGGTAATGTGGCTAAGGCTGCCGGATATAGTGTTGCTATCGGTAATGGTGCCAGTGCGTTTATGGATCCAGAAACTGAGGGTGGTACTGGTTTGGCTGTTGCCATTGGTAGTAGTGCAGTTGTATCGGGTCAAGGTGGCGTAGCTGTTGGTCAAGGATCAAAGGCTGTATTCCAGGCTAATGCTATGGGTTCTCTGGCAAAAGCGACAGGGCGCGGTGCAGTTGCTATCGGTGACACAACGGAAGCTACAGGTGTAGGAGCAGTATCAATTGGTAATAGAGCTGAAACTGATAATGTAATGGGCATCGCTATAGGTACCTATACTAAAGGTTTGGGATACGGGACCATTGGTATTGGTGGCAATGCAGAAGCTACTGGCAATTGGAGCATGGCAATGGGGCAAAGTTCTGTAGCCAGTGCCAAGTTAAGTACTGCTTTAGGCCATTATAGTAATGTTACGTCAGAGAAATCTGTAGCAGTGGGACCTTATGCCAGTGCTCAAAATGGCAGTTTTGCTACAGCATTAGGGTACTCGGCTAGTACTAGAGCTGGAAGTGCAGTGGCTTTAGGTAGTTATTCTGCTGCATCCGGTGGTGCCTCTATGGCATTAGGCTATGATTCAGCAGCTAATGTAAATACAGGCGTGGCTTTAGGTGCGTTCTCTGTAGCGGATAGAGGCAGTAAGGTATATGGCTATAATGTAGATAGCGTAGGCTTTGCATCAGATGAGGACATTGCTGCTTACTTAGGTAAAGCAGAAACATATCAAGCAGCAACCGAAGATTTTGAGGCTAAATTAGCTGTTTATAATGAGAAAAAAGATGCTTTAGCGGATGATCCTGATAATGAACAATTAAAAGCAGAATATGAAGAAGCAAGTAAAGCAGCTGAAGCTAGCTTTGATGCTCGTAATGCGATTGTATCTGCGTATCGATCTGGTTTAGGTGCTATTTCTATAGGTACTGTGGCTGAGACTCGCCAGATTACCAATGTTGCGGCTGGCAGTGAAGATACAGATGCAGTTAACGTCGCTCAACTGAAAGGCCTTAAGACTTTATTAGATACTAAAACTGAAAATCTTGAAGATAATAGTAAAGGCTATTTCCATGCAAATATGAAAGAAGCCACAGATCCTACATGGAATAACTATGGCTTAATGAGTGATACTGGTGGTGCAGGGGGTTATTATTCGGTAGCAGCCGGTGTAGAAGCTCAAGTTTCAAAAGATGCGGAAAAGGCTGTTGCTATAGGGTATCGTACAAAGACAAAACAAAAAGGTGGAATAGCAGTCGGTTATGATACGGTTAGTGACGGCGAACGTGCTGTAGCTATTGGTCAAGATGCCGTAGCAAAAGGTGTTGATGCAACGGCTTTAGGGTTTAATGCTCAGGCATTAAATGCACAATCCCTAGCATTGGGTAACCAGGCAAAAGCAACGGGGGCATGGAGTATTGCTATTGCTCAGGATACAGAAGCATCCGGACACTTGTCCTTAGCTGCTTCATATGGTGCTAAGACTGCCGGGCTTCAATCAGTAGGGATTGGTGTTTTAGCAGCAACATCCTCGGCTGCCGAAAATTCGGTAGCTATAGGGACAATGGCTCAGGCGTTGGGTGTAAATACAACTGCCATTGGTCCTACTGCGAAAGTAAGGGGCAGTCATTCAGTAGGTGTGGGTCCGGCAGCTACTACAGATAGTACGGCGTATAATGGCACTGCAATTGGTAAAAATGCATATATTGGTGCAGTGCGCGACTCCGGGAGTGGTGTTGGCGTACCTTCAGACGGTATTACGCAAGGCAATGACACAGAACCGGAAGCTGGCAAAGAGCATATGAACTCCACGGCATTAGGTTTTGCAGCTAAAGCCTTTGGGTTCCAAAATTTATCCGTAGGTGCCGGTGCTGAAACCTATGATACGAATACCATCGCAATTGGGGTTAATGCCGTAGCAAAAGATCATTATGCAACAGCGTTAGGCAAACAAGCTCGTGCGACTGGTAAGAATTCGACTGCTATCGGTCACTGGGCAACTAGTGTCGGTGAAGATTCCGTGTCTATCGGTACTCTGTCTACCATACAAGGTTTAGATGGACAGACGGCTGTCAATAAATCAGCAACATTAGGTGCTTACGCAAGAGCTGCCATTGATAATTCTGTAGCATTAGGTCATGAATCTTTAGCTTATGTAGGTGATAATGTAGCTACTAAAGCTTACTTAACGGACGAAGCTTTTACAAAAGAAAATGGCGTTGTATCTGTCGGTAATGCGGAATATACCATTGGTGAAACGACTGTTGAAGCCAATCGTCGCCGTATCACTAATGTTGCCGGTGGTGCCGATGCTTATGATGCGGTCAACGTAGCTCAGCTTCAAGCTGTAGAGGCAGAAGGGCTTAACTTTAAAGGCGATGGAGATACTGTTGTTCATCGAAATTTGGGCACTGAATTAATCATTTCCGGTGGTAATACAGATTCTACAACCTTAACGGAAAATAATATCGGTGTCGTAGCAGATAAGGACAGCGGTTCCTTAAGTGTGAAATTGTCCAAGAACGTCAACTTGGATGACGGCAGCGTAACCTTTGTCGAAACGGCGAAAGATGCAGAGGGTAACGTACTCGTTAAAGGCGAAGACGGAAACTGGTACGCTGATTTGACCGATGCCGTATACGATGCGGATGCTCAAAGTTATACTAAAAATGGCGAAGTCTTAGCGGCAGTAGCAAATCCTGTGGTTGGCACTGTTAAATTAACTTCGACCGGCTTAGATAATGGAAACCAACGGATTACTAACGTGGCAGCCGGTGTTCAAGCTACAGATGCTGTGAACATGTCGCAGTTAAATGACCTCAATACTAAAGTTGATACCAATAAGATTGAATATGTATCGATTAAATCTTCCGAAATAGAGAATAAACTTAATGATGGGGCTACGGGAGATAACTCGATTGCTATTGGTCCTAAAACAAAAGTAACGGCTGCGAGTGCTGTTGCTACTGGCTATCAATCTGAAATTAGTAATTCTAATTTTGGCAGTGCTTATGGTGCCACTTCTAAGGTAACCGGTTCAGAACAAGGAACTGCAATTGGTTACGGTGCTCTAGTAGATAATTCGTTATTTGGAACTGCACTTGGTACAAGGGCTAACGTTACTAATTCAATCCAGGGGACTGCTGTAGGACAATCGGCTAATGTTAGTGGTTCTGCATATGGAACTTCCTTGGGCACATTCTCAAAAGTAACAAACTCTGATTCCGGGATCGCTATTGGTTCTATGGCAAATGTTAATAACGCAAATTATGGTATGGCCATAGGTATTAACAGTTCCGTTACAAATCAAGGCGGTACAGCCTTAGGCTATGGAACGTCTGTAACCGAAAAATCGGGGGTTGCCTTGGGATTAGGTGCAAAGGCTAATCGAAGCGGTGAAGTGTATGGCTATTCGCCTGATGGTGTAACCTTTACAGATGAGGCATCTATCGCGGCTTATCTAGGTAAAACGGCTGAATTTGAACAGGCGCATCAAGATTATGTTGAAAAAGTACAAATCTTCCAGGAAAAATTAGCCGCTTATCAGCAAGAACCAAGAAATCCGGATGTAATACAAGCCTATGTAGATGCCGCAAACGCTATGGAGGAAAGTTTTGAAAAACGTACTGGGATTATTGCAGCGTACAAATCTAGTTATGGCGCTGTTTCCGTTGGTGGTTCAGGTGCAACCCGTCAGATTATTAATGTAGCAGCCGGTACGGAAGATTCTGATGCGGTTAACTTGGCTCAACTTAAGACTGTAGAAAAAATAGCTAAAGCTCATACGGAACTGACCTTAGACGGTAAATCCGCTACTGCTGGAGCTGATGGTAAGTTAGGCGACTACATCGGTGACAACAACCTGACCATGGCTGTGAAAGATGTAAACGGGCAGAAGGTTTATGACCTCAAGTTGAGCAACGAGCTTGTTATCGGTCAACCGGGCAAGGATGGTAAAGACGGCAAACCTGGCAGTATCGGTTTAGTTGGTCCGCAAGGGCCTGCCGGTGAAGACGGACAACCAGGCAAGAATGCTTATGGCGAAATCTCCGTGAAGAACGGTGCGGACGGTGTCGATGGCACTAACGGCAAAGACGGTATAACTCGCATCGTATATGTTGATGAAAACGATAAAGAGCATACAGTAGCTACGCTGGAAGACGGATTGAAATTTGCCGGCGATACGGAAAATGTAACCATCGCTAAGAAACTCAATGAAACTCTGGATGTTAAGGGCGGCATTAGCGAGGAAGGCCTGCTTACGGATAACAACATCGGTGTCGTAGCCCAAGACAAAGGCGGCTTGACTGTTAAATTGGCCAAGAACCTCAACCTGTCTGACGGCAGCGTAGCCTTTGCTGAAACTGCGAAGGATAAAGATGGCAACGCTCTCGTGAAAGGTGAGGACGGCAACTGGTACACTGATTTGACCGACGCTGTCTATGATGCGGATTCGCAGACTTACACCAAGGACGGTGCAGCTTTAACGGCTGTCGAAAGTCCGGTTGTGGGAGCAGTGAAGCTAAGCTCAACCGGTCTTGACAATGGAAATCAACGGATCGTTAATGTAGCAGCCGGTATTAACGGCATGGATGCAGTCAATGTTGACCAACTCGACGCAGCTATTTGGGCAAGGATGGGAAAGACGGCACACCGGGCAGTATCGGTTTAGTTGGTCCGCAAGGTCCTGCCGGTGAAGACGGACAACCGGGTAAGAACGCTTATGGCGAAATCTCCGTGAAGAACGGTGCGGACGGTGTCGATGGAACTAACGGCAAAGACGGTATGACTCGCATCGTATATGTCGATGAAAACGATAAAGAGCATACAGTAGCTACTCTGGAAGACGGCTTGCAGTTTGCCGGTGATACAGAAAATGTAACCATTGCTAAGAAGCTCAATGAAACCTTGGACGTTAAAGGCGGCATCAGCGATACGAGCCTGCTGACAGACAATAACATCGGTGTTGTTGCTCAAGATAAAGGCGGCTTGACCGTGAAGCTGGCCAAGAACCTCAATCTGTCCGACGGCAGCGTAGCCTTTGCAGAAACTGCGAAAGATAAAGACGGCAACGCTCTCGTGAAAGGTGAAGACGGCAACTGGTACACGGATTTGACGGATGCCGTATATGATGCAGCTACGCAGACTTACACCAAGGACGGTGCTGCCTTAACGGCTGTCGAAAGTCCGGTCGTGGGAGTGGTGAAGTTAAGCTCTACAGGACTCGACAATGGTAATCAGCGGATCGTAAACGTAGCAACCGGTATTGATAAGACTGATGCCGTTAATGTGGGTCAGTTGGATACCGCAATTTCCAACGTTGTGACCTCAGTTGGTGGAGCTCATACGGAACTTACTCTGGATGGTAAATCGGCTACGGCTGGTGCAAACGGTGCGCTCGGTGAGTACATTGGTGAAAACAACCTTACCATGGCTGTGAAAGACGTAAACGGTCAGAAGGTTTACGACCTCAAGTTGAAGAATGAAGTGGTTATCGGTCAACCTGGCAAAGATGGGAAAGACGGCAAGCCTGGCAGCATCGGCTTAGTTGGTCCTGCAGGCCCTGCCGGTGAAGACGGACAACCGGGCAAGAACGCCTACGGTGAAATCTCTGTGAAGAACGGGGTAGACGGTGTCGATGGCAAGCACGGTAAAGACGGCATTACCCGTATCGTCTATGAAGATGAAAATGGCGAAGAACATACGGTAGCCACTCTGGAAGACGGCTTGAAGTTTGCCGGTGATACGAAGGACGTCACCATCGCTAAGAAGCTCAATGAAACATTGGAAGTCAAGGGCGGTATCAGCGAGGAAGGACTGCTCACGGATAACAACATCGGCGTCGTCGCGAAGTCAGATGGCGGATTGACTGTGAAATTGGCCAAAGATTTACAAGGTCTTAGCAGCGTACGAATTGGTGGAACGACCGGTGATGATGGTACTGTTACTGGTGGTATTTACATCGCCAATCAGAAGGATGTACCAACGACTAAAGACGGTAAAACTGAAGACGGATTGTTCGTCACCGGCTTAACGAATACCAAATGGAATCCGGATGCCAACGGCATCGTAAGTGGTCGAGCTGCGACGGAAGATCAGCTGAAAGCCGCTGTTGCTAAAGTAGAATCCTCTGTTGGTGGAGCTCACACGGAACTCACTCTGGACGGTAAGTCCGCTACGGCCGGTGCTGACGGAGCCTTAGGCGATTACATCGGTGAAAACAACCTCACCATGGCCGTGAAAGACGTTAACGGTCAGAAGGTTTATGACCTCAAATTGAAGAATGAAGTTGTCATCGGTCAACCGGGCAAGGACGGTAAAG
>PPYF01462936.1_pt1 | contig 10421 bp, 8 predicted proteins | sample 1559871 | NCBI WGS metagenome assembly PPYF01 (sample SAMN08240021, study PRJNA423297) | Human gut metagenome, whole genome shotgun sequencing project.
CGGGGTTCCCGCAAGCGTCAAGGGAAAGCCTTTGAGGCCTTTGGGAAGTTCCGCAAGGAAGAAAAACAACGCCGGAGGGCTTGCGGGGTTCCCGCAAGCGTCAAGGGAAAGCCTTTGAGGCCTTTGGGAAGTCCCGCAAGGAAGAAAAGTAACGCCGGAGGGCTTGCGGAAGCCCCGCAAGCATGAAAGGAAAGGATTTGAAACTTGCGGGAAGCAACAAGGGCATGGCAGACAAATGGAAGAAAACATCGGCAAACGCCGGTGAATGTATAACTTAAACTACTGAAAAAATGAAAGAAATTGCAAACATTGACCTGTCGAGAATGAACAACGGCGCGCATTTCCAGTTCGTCAAGACCGTGGGCACGCGTGTGGAAGAAGAGGATGTCATTGTTAACAACAACCTGGCCAAGAAAGCGGTCGAAGCCTTTCTGGCTGCCATCAAGGAGGAGGACCGCTGCCTGGCCCTCTCGCAGAAGAGCCTGCTCACCGACGACATCGCCACTGCCGACCGCGAGCGCGACACGCTCTTCTCGGGCTACCGCGCGGCGGTGAAAGGATTCCTGAACATGCCCGTGCCCGACATGGCCAAGGCCGCCAAGGAGCTGTTACAAGACCTGAAAGACTACAGGATAGACCCCGACATGCAGCTGGAGCGCGAGACGGGCCTCATCACCAACCTGGTGCAGGACTGTGAGAAAAAATACGCGGCGCAGGTGACGAAGCTCGGGCTGACGCCCTACATCACCGCCCTGAAAGCGGCCAATGCCAAGGTGGAGAGCCTGCTGGTGGAGCGCACCGAGCACAAGGCCGAGCAGGTGCTCGGCGCCCTGCGAAAGGCCCGCACGGCCACGGACGAGACCTACCGCATGGTGGTCAAGACGGTGAACGCACTGGCCCTGCTCAGCGCCACGCCCGACTACGACGCGTTCATCGACTTCATGAACGAGCTCATCACCCGCTACAAGCAGGAAGTGCTGGCCTCCGGCAAGAAGCCGGCTCCCGGCCCCTCGTCGGCCAAGGGGCAGCTCGCCCGCCTCATCCCCGCTTTCGAGACGGCGCAGGGCCTCGCCGCCGGCACGCTCTCGTATGCCGGCCACACGGCCAAGCTGCTCGACGGCACGAAGCTCTACCTGCTCTACCTGAACGGCAACGCCGACAACTTCGTCTGGGTGAAGATCGACGGCGACCGGCTGGCCAAGGTCGACTACGTGGCCGGGGCCGGCAAGCCGGGCGGCGTGAAGTAGAAAAAGTATAAAGCTCCTCACAAATGAGGAGCTTTTCTAATTTCGTGACATGTTGTTTCTTGAAAATGGTTAATTTTGCAACACATCTATTCATCAAACATATGAATTTACGTAAGCTGTTGCATTGGAAAATAACGCTAACCTATCGGCAGAAGGTTACAGGAGTTGTCGTGGGCGGAACGATAATGGGCTTGGGTTTGTTGTTTGCCTATATGTTGCGTTTGCACACCTATGTTGCGGGTGACGATCCGGGAGCTTGTGTGAATTGCCATATCATGTCGCCCTATTATGCCACATGGGCACATTCGTCACATGGACGGGATGCCACCTGTAATGATTGCCACGTGCCCCATCAGAACATCTTCAAGAAGTATTTCTTCAAGGGGATGGATGGGATGAAGCATGTGGCTTATTTTGTGACCAATTCCGAAAGTCAGGCCATTATGGCTGAAAGCGGATCGGCCAATGTCATCATGGACAACTGCATCCGGTGTCATGCGCAGCTCAATCAGGAGTTTGTCAAGACCGGGCGCATCACTTATATGCAGGCTAAACGTGGCGAAGGCTTGGCTTGTTGGGACTGTCATCGCAATGTACCTCATGGTGGAATGAACGGATTGGCCAAGACTCCAAATGCCGAAAGCCAAGTGCCGCTCCCACCAAACCCTGTGCCGGAGTGGTTGCAAAAGGCCTTGGGGCATTAGGATTCAATTCAACAACAATATTGCAAAATTTTAAATCCAAAGAATATGGCAAAGCAATTAGGCAAATGGAAAGGATGGATGCTCTTTGGCGGTTCCATGGTGATTGTGTTTGTGTTGGGCCTTGTGTGCTTCTCGCTTTTGGAGCGCAGGGCAGAGGTTGCCAGTGTATTTAACAACCGACGCACGCCGATGACCGACTCGATAGTCGCCCAAAACGAGAAGTTTAAAGACGACTTCCCGCATGAATATGAGACTTGGGCGCAAACCGAAGACACGACTTTCAGGAGCATGTATAACAGCTCGCAGGAACGGGATATTCTTGAAGCCTATCCCGACATCGTGATTATTTGGGCGGGGTATGCTTTCTCAAGAGGCTATAACACGCCACGAGGCCACCGACATGCCATCGAAGATTTACGCAGAATCTTGCGTACAGGCAACCCCGGCATTGATGGCGAGGGCGACATTCAGCCCGGAACCTGCTGGACTTGCAAGGGCCCTGATGTGCCAAGGCTCATGCGTGAGAAAGGATTGGCTGCTTTCTATGGTGCAAAATGGAGCGACTGGGGACCCGAAGTGATGAATACCGTGGGTTGCTCAGACTGCCACGATGCACGCACAATGGATTTGAAGCCTGCACGTCCGGCACTCTATGAGGCTTGGAAACGTGCAGGGAAAGATGTAACCAAGGCCAGCCATCAAGAGATGCGGTCGTTGGTTTGCGCGCAATGCCACACCGAGTATTATTTTGAAAAAGACAACCATCAGTATCTCAAGTTTCCGCAAGACAAAGGACTCACCTGTGAGGCTGCCGAGGCTTATTATGACAGCATCGGCTTCTATGACTACATCCACCCGCTGTCAAAGGCTAAAATCCTTAAGGCACAGCATCCCGGTTACGAACTTTTCAAGCAAGGCATTCATGGGCAGCGCGGATTGAGTTGCGCCGACTGCCACATGCCTTACATGCAGCAGGGTGGCATCAAATTCACCGATCACCATGTGCAGAGTCCATTGGCCAAGATTGATCGCACATGCCAGACCTGCCATCGCCAGGATGCCGAGACGCTTCGGCAGAATGTTTACGACCGCCAGAAGAAAGTTTACGACTTCGCAGTGAAAGTGAACCGCGAGCTGGCACTGAGCCATTTGCAGGCCGAGTTTGCTTGGAAGCATGGTGCCGCAGAGAAGGAGATGGCTAAGGCCCTTAGTGATATTCGCAAGGCACAGTGGCGTTGGGACTACTCGTTGGCCAGCCACGGTGCAGCATTCCATGCACCCCAAGAGGTAATGCGGCTATTGGCCAATGCCATGAACTATGCCAAGGATGCACAGGTAGAGATAACACGTGTGGTAGCCAAACATGGATTTACCGGGCAAATTCCTATCCCAGACGTATCTACCAAGGAGAAAGCACAGCGCTATATTGGTCTTGACCCGAAGGCTTTACATGATAAGAAAGAGCGCTTCCTTGACACCGTCGTGCCCCAATGGGTAAAAAAGGCCAAAGAAAACAAGCGATTTATCACCCAGCCTATATAATATTTCTCTTTATATTAATAGGTTTAAATTAATTCCGCTGACTGAAGCACGCAGGGTTATGTTAGCTCTACAAACTTTAGCAGCGGAGTTTACTATAACAAAACAATCTTGACCGTTGCCGTAGAAGTGGATCAGCGAGTTGTGCCATATTCCTATATAAATGGTACGTGTTGATACAAAGACGCACTACTTTCTGCCGCAATTCATATTTTTGTTTGGAGAGCGATACCCTATGAACAAAACGCCAATGTGGACTCAACCATGGACCTTTCGTGAAGGGCTGTTCATCGGCCTTGGTCTTGTCGTTACCGGCCTGCTCCTTCAGCTTGCCACGGGAGGAATTCGGTGGGTGCTGTTTGCCTTTCCTGTTAATGCTGTCGCATTGATTGTTTATCTCTGTTTCCTTGTTTTGCTCTTTCTGCTTCGTCAAAAGAGCTATCCCATTCGCTTTCTCCTCACCGCAAAAGCCGCTGCCAGTGCCTTTTTCTATGTGGTTGTGCTGACGATTTTGATGGGTGTCACGCGTCAAACCACGGGCGATGTTCCTCATGTCGATCCCTTGGGCCTCACGCAAATGCTCTCGTCGTGGCCTTTTGTGTTGGCTTATTTGTGGCTCACCACCATCGTTGGACTCGCTGCCTTGCAGCAAATCGCTACGTTCAAAGGTGGCAAGCTGCCGAGCTTGCTTTGCCATTTGGGGCTCTTTGTAGTGCTGCTCTGCGGCACATTGGGGGCGGCCGATGTGCAGGAACTGAAGATGTATTGTGTGAAAGGCACGCCTGAGTGGCGCGCAGTCGATGCGCAAGGCCATGTAGTAGAACTGCCCATAGCCATTCAGCTCAACCAGTTTATTCTCGAAGAATATCCAGCCGAACTGCAAAAAGTAAGGGTTGATAGCGGCAAGACGGAACTCATGAAGATGCCGACGCCGAAGCGTTATGCCAGCAAGGTGGACATTTATACCCAAGAAGGCGAATCCCTGCAGACCACAATCGAAGTGAACAAGCCCGCCACGATTGCGGGATGGAAGATTTATCAATATAGTTATGACGGCAGCATGGGCAACAATTACCATGTGAGTATTTTTCAGTTGGTGAAAGAACCGTGGCTGCCTGTGGTTTATGTGGGTATCGGTGTGTTGCTCGTGGGGGCTGTCCTGATGTTGTTTCGCTTTGAAAAGCAACTGGGGAATCGTCAAAAAGGGGAGGACTGGCTATGATTTGGGATTGGTTTGCTCATTTTGCTTTGTCGGCCATTTTCTGTTGGGTGTGTGGCGCTTTCTTGGCATGGAAACAGCGATATGTGCCCACCTTGGTGATGACCGCTGTTGGCTTGTGCGTGTTTTTCACGTATATTGTGTTCATGTGGATTACCTTGTCACGCCCGCCCATGCGCACCATGGGAGAAACACGCCTGTGGTATTCGTTCTTCTTGGCACTGTCGGGCATCATCGTTTATGCCCGCACACGCTATCGTTGGATGGTAGGGCTCTCCACGATTATGAGTACAGTGTTTGTTGTCATCAATTTGTTGAAACCCGAAATCCACACAAAGGCCATGATGCCCGCGCTGCAGAGTGCCTGGTTTGCCCCCCATGTCATTGTCTATATGTTTGCCTATGCGCTGTTTGGCGCGGCCACGCTCATGGCCATCGTGCTGCTTTGGCGTGGCTATCGTGCCAAAAAGCAGGGCTGGGCAGGGCGGATTAATTGCACTGAGGCGTTTAAAACCATCGATGGTTTGGTGGTTGTAGGTTGGGCATTCCTCTCGTGTGGCATGATTTTTGGTGCTTTGTGGGCCAAAGATGCGTGGGGACATTACTGGGCATGGGATCCCAAAGAAACTTGGGCTGCCATCACATGGTTTGCCTATCTGCTCTATATGCACCATCGTTTCATTCCCCATCACAGCCGTCGCCTGTCCCTTTGCATTCTCATCCTCTCTTTTTGTTTGCTGCAAATGTGCTGGTGGGGCATCAATTATCTGCCTTCTGCGCAGGGCACAAGCATCCATACATATAATAGCCAATGATTTGTTTCCATGTTGGATGTGCAATATTACATTTTAAGAAACAAACTATAATCTACAAGACATTTACTGAATAAACGAAAAAGGCAATAAAATGAAAGATTCCTGTTACTTTGCAAACCTGAATGGTAATGGCCAGTCAATGAAACATAATAGTAAAATATCTGTTTTAAAACATTTGCCACAAAGCGTGTTGCGCGAATGCTGGAGAAAAACGGTGCTTCTGGCTTTGCTGGCCATGCTTGGCGTGGTTCCAGGCATGGCCAACGAGAAAGTGTATCTTCATATAGACCAGGATGCTTACTTCTTGGGAGAGACGATGTGGTTTGCAGCTTACGTCAGTGATGCAAGAACCAATCGGCCCTCTAAGTTCAGCAAGGTGCTGTATGTGGAATTGCTCGAGCCGGAGGGAAGTGTGCTCAAGACAGTGGTATGCAAGATTGAGGACGGAAGAGCTTCGGGGTGCATGGCGTTGGATCCTGCCATGCTGTCCGGGCTGTTTGAGGTCAGGGCTTACACCAGATTCATGTGCAACTGGGAGGAGAACTACTATTCGCGGGTGATACCCATCTTTGACCAAGTGGTTGGCGGAAACTATGAAAACCGGGTCATCAACAAGCGGACAAGACCGGCATGGGACATCAAAAAGAAAGTGCGCAAGCAGAGAGAGGCCAAAAAAGCGCAGGCAGAGATAGAGACCAAGGAGGATAGAGAAGTCTTGCTGAAAGAGGCCAAAGCAAATGCACCTGTCATGATGGCTCTCGACAGTGCGCCTTCGCGTGTAAATCCATTCGATAGGGTGAGATTGCATTTTCATGGAGAACCCCATCAGACATTCTCTTTGTCGGTAAGTGATGGTGCAGGGCGGGTGATAACGAATCGGCATGCGGACATTGCCAAGGACTTTATTCAAAACACGCAATGGATTTTGTCGGAACGAATCAGCGAACAGAAACGTCCCGACAAGATGATGCTGCCCGAATACGGAATTTCCCTGCGTGGGACTCTGATGAAAGCGGAATCATACGAGCCCTGTCTTGAAAATAAGGTCATACCTGTTGCCAACGAAAATGTACTCATGGATTTCGTCAATGACAGTGTTACAGCTCAGAATGTCTGCTTCACCAGTGAGCAGGGAGGCTTTGCATATAATTTCGGAGAGGTGTACGGAGACGGGGTTGCCCGGCTTCGCTGTCAGTACAATCGCAACGAGCCTCGGGCCATGCGCATAGACAAATGGTTCAGCCCCAAGCCCAAGGAGTACGGGCAAGAAGACTATGATCTTCTTTTGCACAGCCATCCTGATGCCGGAACTTCTGAAACGTCATGGGATGACAGTACACATTTTATGGACAAGGTAGTCGTAAAAGAAAAAAACGCAACTACGGTTGGAAGCCGCTTTATCGGAGCTTGCGGCACATTGACCTGTTGGAAGAGATGGAGTGGCAGATAGACAACCTCGAAGAAGCAGCAACCAGTTACGTGACGGGGAAGGAGTATTTTAGTCTGGCGACGGGGGTGCTTGAGCATTATCACTTGCCTTTTACGGCCTTTCGTCTACTCTTTCTGCATGAGCCGTATGGGGGCGACTCGTCTCTTCCCAAGAAATATTCCCTGCAGGATCATCCTCTCTTTAAATTCATAGGGAAGTATAAAGAGCTGGTCATACGCACGGATAAGGAAATCTGCAATTCGTTCAGTTATGCCAACAGGCCAGTCGAGACGCAAGGTCGCAATAATAATATGGATGGAACTCAGTGGGCGACATACCATGGCATGTTCAAACAAGGTGAACGTGTGCCCTCCATGATTTGGTGTGTCATTCCCTACGAGGAAAATAAAATTCCTTTCGTCAATAAAAGCCCCGACGTTCGTTATACCAAAATACATGGCTATGACTATCCTCGCTCTTTTGTTGTTCCGGACTATTCCGAGAATCATCCTTTGGAAGATAATCGCAGAACACTTTATTGGAATCCCCAAGTGACTACAGATGCAGAGGGCAATGCAACTGTGGAGTTCTATAACAACTCAACTTGCAGGGAAATACGGGTATATGCCGAGGGCATCACTCTTGATGGGCGCGCCATCAGGTGTGAGAAATTGGTAGGGGGACAGTAAATGTAATCGCGTTCGTTTGTCCACTCTTAAGAGATGGATTGTACTTTGTTTTTTGGTATTCCCATTCGTTTTTTGCCAAAATGGAGGCATGCGCTTTTGTGTTTGCCTCCTTTTACTTATCTTTGCGGACAAACCACAATCTACAAAACATTTACGGAATATATGAAAAAGACAACAAAATGAAAGCATTCCGTTGCTTTGCAAACCAGAATGGAGAATTAACCCTAATCATAACTAAAACTTAAACAAAATGAGAAAGATTTACATGAAAAGTCTGCTCGTGGCTGCGGGCCTGATGCTAAGCGCTTCGTCGTTTGCCCAAACGGTGCTTCTGGATTATGGCACACCCACGGGCACTGCACTTGAGACCGAGGCATGGACAACCAGCGAGGGCAGCACGCTCACGGCCGAAGAGGTTGGGGCCATCAGCAGCTCGGACGGTTTGGAGACCTGGGCCGAGGAGGGCAAGGCCATCAAGTACACCTCTCCCAAAAACGGCAGTGGCTCTTCCACCGTGACCATTGCGCCTACGGCCAATTCCATCCTGACGTTCGAGGCCGTGTGGGCTCCTGGAGCTTCGACAGGCCGCTCGGGCAACAGGAACTTCCTGCAGCTGGGCGACGTCAAGATTGAGTCGCGCGGCCAGGATAAGGCCGCGTACATTGCTCTTGGCGATGACGGCGTTGCGGCCAACCTCACCAAGCTGCCCCACCTGTCTGCGGAGACCCGCTCCAACTACTGGTGGAAAGTGAACGTCACCGTCAATCAAGCCACGGGAGCCATCGACTATGCCATTGCGTCCACGTCGGGCAAGTCGGATGCCGGCACGCTCAGCAAGCCCGACGGCAGCTATACCGTGGTGGGCATCGGCTTTACGCGTGGCGGCCGCACGGTTACGAGCAGCAATTCGCTGCGTAGCATCTTGGTGAGCGAGCGGACGCAGAGCGTCACGACCGTGAACTATACCATCAACTACAACTACAATGGCGCCACGCTGAACCATGTGGACGGCACTGCCGCCGTTGGAGCAACGGTGACGGCCGAGAATCCCGTGGTGATAGGCGAGCAGAAATATTATGCCGTCGACGATGCCGCTACCTCTTTGGTGCTGGCCGAGGGCGAGAACGTGCTGAACGTGGAGCTCCGTCTGCCCAAAGTTTCTCCCTACGTTGTCAAGAACAGCTTTGGCGACATCATAGCATCGGGCAGCTATACCGAGGGCGACGATGCCGTCACCGTGGCCTGGAGCAAGTATGTGCAGCACGACGGCGAGTGGTACGCATGCGACGAAACGAGCTACAGCATGGCGGTTTCGGGCGAGGTGGACAAGACCGTGGCTTATTCGGAAAAGGCAGACATCGCATGCTTTGTGGAGAGCTCTGCCCTGACATGGTCGGCCGGAGCTCCCGTGGCCACCCTGAACGACGCCAAGTATTCTGCGGGCTCTGCCGCCCGTCTGGGAGCCCATTCCTATTGCTGCACACCGGCATTTGAGTCGGCGGGCGTGTACAGCCTGGCCGTGCCCTACATGAACCAGAACTCCACGGACGGCACCATCCAGATTTGCACGCGTGATGCCGAGGGCAACCTTTCCGAAACGGGTCTGAGCCTCGTGGGGGCTGCGCGCAGCAGCGGCGTGATGACCGCCGAGGGCATCGTCATTCCTGCCGGCTGCTCCTTGGTGCTGAACAACACGACGGAGTACAACTCCAATGTCTATATGGACTATGTGGTCCTGGCCAAGACGCCCGCTCCCACGGTCGCCATTCCTGCCGCTTCCAAGCTCGCTTCCTACAGCAATGCCCAGGCAGTGACCGTTCCTGAGGACGTGACCATTTACATCGCCACGGCCATCGGCGAGAACAGCGTGACGCTGGTCAAGGTCGAGGGCAAGGTGGTTCCGGCCAACACGGGTGTGATTCTATACAGTGCCGAGGCTGGCGAGAAGACGCTGGCCTTTGGTGGCGAGGCCGTGGCCGATTTCTCGGCCAACCAACTCAAGGCCACGGCTGCCGTTGCCATCAAGGCTTCGGGTGCCGAGTACGCCCTCGTCAAGGGTGAGCAGAGCTTTGCCAAGGTGGCCGCCGATGTGGAGATTCCCGCCAACAAGGCCTACATCGCTGCTGCGGCCGGTGCCAAGCTGACCGTTGACTTTGGCCAGACCACGGGCCTCGACAAGGTACAGGCCAAGGCGCATGCCGGCGAAGAGTCTGTCTACAACCTCTCCGGCCAACAGGTGGATTCCGCCTACAAGGGCATCGTCATCAAGGGCGGCAAGAAGTTCATCGTGAAGTAAGCCCGTTGCAAACCGAACATTTATTCATCATTAAACCATACAGAGCAATGAAAAAGTCATATATCAGTCCCCGTATCAGCGTGAAAGAGATGGCCGCCGAGCAGTCCATGCTCGCCGCCTCGTTCGACCCCGGCCAGCCGTCTTCGCAGGTGAATGTCAGCTCCACCCCTATCTCCACTCCCGGTGGTGTCGGCGCCAAGCCTTCCAGCATTTGGGGCGATGAGTCCGAGGAGGACGAATAGTCCCGCCGGGCCTTATACTCAAACGATGACGCGTCGAAAGTCCCATTGTAGTGACTTTCGACGCGTCATCGTTATCTCTGTGACTGCAAGATTTTTTTCATTAAATAGGGTTAAGCATAGTTAAAGCGATGTCCCTGCTTTGCCGTATGCGACTTTTTTCCTACTTTTGCACCCAAATTATCAATTATTCAAATCTGTAGTCAGTGTTAGTTAATATGAGACATCGGGCCCTTTTCCCTGT
>PPYF01370987.1_pt1 | contig 10420 bp, 15 predicted proteins | sample 1559871 | NCBI WGS metagenome assembly PPYF01 (sample SAMN08240021, study PRJNA423297) | Human gut metagenome, whole genome shotgun sequencing project.
CGCCACATGCAGGAGGCAGCGGCCATTATGCGGCTGGTCCACCGACACTTCGATGGATCGCGCCCGTCCGTCGTCCAGCAGGGTTTGCAAAGCCTGCTCCGCATACTGGCGGGCCAGCACTCCAACGCGCGCCACGTCTTTTTCCCGCGCCAGCTCGTGCAAGCGGCTTCCTAAAGAGGGATCAGCCCACCAGGAACCGCGAGGCGTTTGCAGCCGCAGATAAACGGCATTGCCCAGATGGCCGATGCGCTGGCCGGTGTAGTCGCCGGAAAGGGGATCAAGCTGTGCGTCCATGGCTCCACCTTAGTGGAGTCATGGACGCAAGAAAGGCTGGCGCAGTTCAGCGCTTCCTTAGGGACGCTACTGCGGCTCACCGGTGGTGCCGCCGCTGTCGCCGGGGTGGGTATGGTGCATCTGGCTCTTGCCCCCGGCAATCTGGTCGCCGCTGGAGGTGTGGGAGCCCACTTGGATGATGTCGCCCTGGAGCCGGACGTTGGCCGTCATCTCCACACTGTCGCCTTTTTCGCCTGTGGCGGTCATGTTGCCCGTCACCGTGGTCAGGGGCGTGTCCAGGACAATACCTTGCCCGGCCTCAATGACGGCACTGTTCTTGGCCTTGATGCGCAGATCGTCGCAGTCGATGTCGACTACGCGTCCGGCCTTGATATGGACGTAGGCTCCTTCCTGGCTGTACATGCGGACCTCGCCCGGTCCCACCTTGAGGCGATAGGCCCCGTGCTCCGTGGCAATGACCACGCTGGCGCTGCTGCGCCCGGCCAGGGGCAGAACAATGAGCTGGCTGTCCGCCGGGATGCCCGACGAAAAACCGAACTGCTGCAAAACCTCCACGGCCTGGGCCTGCTCCCCGGCCAAGGCTTCGCCCTGGGCCAGTTGCAGGCCCGGCTCCCCGTTGAGCGCCGAGAGCCGGGCGCGGTACGGCAGGCGCAGGGCGCGCAGCGCGCGGCGGATGCGTTCGTCAATCATAGCGGCAAGATCCATCAGTCCTCCAGGTCAAAGTCCATTTCATCGCCGTCGCTTTTCTTCTTACGTTTTTTAGCTTTTTTGGCCGTATCCGGCAGCCAGACGCCCCACGGCTTGAGGGTCAGCGTTGTTGTGCGTCCCTCTCTCCCGCCGAGCAACGTGCGCCGGGCCAGCAGCAGGGAAATGTCGCAGAGCTTTTCCACGCGCAGACGAATGTGCATGCCCGGCTCCCAGAGCGAGCCTGAGTCCGTGCGGTGCCCATGTACCACAGCCGTGAAGGTCAGGCTGTCAAAGACGCCGTCCGTGATGATCTTGCGGGCGCGGGTGCGGGCCATGGCCACGCTGTCCACATGTCCTTCGTCGCGGATCAGGGGGCGGTAAAACCAAGCCCCACCGTCCTTGACCGTGGCACGCAGGGCGTTCTGCGCCTCGTCATCCTCCCCGCCCGTGGACTGGCCCAGCACCGTGACCTCGCTGTGACGGCGGTTGCAAGCCTCATCCATTTCGAGACTGATGATGTTATTGGGGGTGCCATCAAAGGCGCAAATCAGTTCCGCGTCCACGGCGCGAGAGTAGTCCGGCGCGGCCACCTTGAGAGTGCCGTCCGGCGCAAACCACGGCCAGAGGCCGCTGGCTTCCGCCGCGCGTTGCAAGGCTTCCCAAGCGGTCATCCCCGGTTCGATGCTGACTTTTTTGAACGCCGCACCGCCGGGCTGCACGTCGATTTTGTCTACGCCCAGAGGGCGGACCATGGATGCGCAAACCTCATCCACGGCCACCTCGCGCTGGGTGAACACCGGGGCCGAGCAGTCCAGGAGGATGCCCGCGCCGTCGCGTCCGGACAGGGACAGCTCCAGGCCGTCGCGGGCAATGCGGCGGCGCAGGGAATCCACCCGGCCCGTGAGCGCAAGATTGTCGCCCACGCGCACTTCCACCTTGGCCCAGGGGCGCACGTAGCCGGGCAGTTGCGCGGCGGGGATGCCCAGGCTGACGCTCCATGCGTCCGCCGGGGTGAACAGGTCGCTGTCCAGAGAAAAGCGCGTCCAGTCCCGATGCAGATGCCCCTCAATGGCAACGCTGACACGGTCGCTCTCAGCGGGCATAGACAAGCACCTCCTGGCCCTGGGCTATAAAGTTGGGATTGCGCACTTGGGGATTGATGCGGGACAGCTCCCCGGCGCGCGTGTAGTCGCCATAGAGGCGATGCGCCAGCAAGTGGAAGTTGCAGGGCCGGTCCACTGTACGCATGACCAGCGGCGGGCGGGCATTGAGCGCGGCTTCGCCCAACTGCTGCACGGCCTGGGCGGCGTCACGCAGGCACTCGGATATCGGGTGGACCACAGCCTGCGGCAGGCTGGCGCGCACGGCATGCAGGCAATCTTGCAGACGGTCGCGCGCATTGCCCGTGAGGCTTTCCACCTCCGCCGGGGTCAGGGTGGGCGCGGCCAGCTCTGCCACAAGCGTGTCGCGCGCGGCCTGGGCATAGACCTGGGTTTGCGTCAGCATGGCGTGAGTCGTGGCCTGCCCGATGGGCGTTTGCGCGCTGCCGGGTTCAGGGATCGGGGCCGTCGCGGAAGCCGTGGGCGACTGGCGGATGGCCAACACAGCCTCCGCACGGCCCACGCTGCCGCTGACCGGGCCGCTGATCCACGCCGGGCCGTAACTGTTGGCCCCGCTGGGGTATGTGCCGGCACTTTCGCCGCTGCTTATGTCCAGGCGCGGCAGCAGGCCGGACAATCCGCTCAGGGACGCAAAGCCGGACACCCCGCCCACAGTGGAGGCCGCCGACTGGATACAGGCGGACAAATCCGCCACAAAGGCGCTTGGAAAATCCAGATAGGACATGGCCGTGCGCGCCACGCTGCGGGCGCTGTCATAGACCATGAGCAGGCCGTCCAGCTCCGCAAGCACGCGGCTTTGCAGGCTGGCCGCCTGCCCGGCCACCTCGCCCAAGGTTTTTTGCAGGCTGGCGGCACTGTCGCCCAACGCCTGGGCAAGTCCGCTCAAGAGGGCGTCAGAGGCACGCTCGGCCAGAGAGCGCGAGCTCTGATCATCAAAAAAGGGATTGTCCGGCGAGGCTTCCACGGCCTCAAAGCTGACTGTGGCGTAATCCGGGCGCTCGGCCTCATGGGGCACGTCCCAATTGCGGATGACCACTTCCGTACTGCCGAACACCGGGTGGACCAGCTCGCCCTTGCCTTCCTCCTCAAAGGCCTTGATCAGGGCGCGCAGGCCGGAAAGGTAGTTGACGCCCCAGAACACGGCCTTGAGCGGGATGATGCGCGGCTTGCGGCCCAAGTCTTCCACCTCCCCGCCCGCGCGGTAGGGGTATTCGTGGATGGCCAGGGATTTTTCGCCCTTGTCGCTCACGGATTCGACCTGGAAGGGAACGCCTCTAAAAGATGCATCAAGCAGGGATAACCAGGACATGCGGCCTCCTAACGTCGGGTGGCTTGGCGGAGCTGTACCTGCTCCACCTTGCGGGCAATGACTTCGCCGTCCATTTCAAGCTGGATATTGAGCGTTGCTGCAAGGGGCTGGTTTTGCATGATCTGCGCTGCCTGGAGCACTGTCCGGGCGATGTCTGGTGCGTTCTGAGCGCCATTTTCAGGCTGTGGGGCCGGGGCCGCCTCATCATCGTCGCCGAAAAACCAGCCGCCCAGCTTCTTGCCCACCCAGGAGCCGCCGAAGTATCCGGCGATGCCGCCTCCCAGGCCGCCGATGGCCCCGCCGATAGCCGTGCCGATGGGGCCAGCCAGACTACCCAATGCGCCAAGCGCCATAGCTCCGGCCTTGCCGCCAGCCAGCGCCCCGGCAAGGCCCCCGGCGGTTTCCGTGTGGGCCTCATTTTTCTGGGCGCGGGTCAGGGAGTCGTCCAGTTCCGTGGCGGCGACTTCCGCCCCGGCGAAAAGGGCATTCAGCGCGCCCCCCTTGAGCAGAGCCTTGGCACCGGGCACAAAGCCGCCTTTGGCCGTAGCCTTGGCCGCCTGCGGCACAGCGGCGGGCAAACCGGAGGCAATGCCGCCGTCAGCGGCCACAACGCCGGTAAGCGGTGCCATTTTGCCCTTGGCAATGTCTTTTTTGACTGCGCTGATGATGTTTTTCTTCTGACTTTGTGCTGCGGCCAGCGCGGCGGAAGCGCCCGCCGCGCCTTTGGCAGCGCCTTCCAGTGCCGTACCGCCGCCTTTGCCCAACAGCTTGCCGCCCAACTTGAAAAGAGCCTGCGCGGCCTTGAACTTGGCGAACAGAGCCAGAGCCACGGCGGCCAGCGCGCCGAGGGCCACCGCCGTATTACGTGTGTCCTCGCCCATTTCAACAATATACTTGGATGCCTTACGTAACGGCTCGGTAAGCATGGAATCCATGAGCCGGGACCAGGAGTTACCCACAGCAGTGAGTCCGCTGTTGATGCTTTCCGAATTTTCACGCCATTTACGATCTAATGTCCCCTCATCTCCAGTTACGCCGTATTTATCCATAAAATCAAAATTACGACTTTGCTTATACTGACCCATGGCGAACGTCATGGCGCGTTTAGCCTCATCCGTAAAGCCCAGCTTATTGAACTTGCGCAAATCACCGCCGGTACGGCTTAGAATCTCTTTTTGAATATCGGTCAGGGAGCGGAAATTACCTTGCTTATCAAAGACATTTATTTTCGCTTTTTTCAGTTTTTTTTGGATTTCCTTGTTTTGCAGATCACGCAAAAAGGCATCCACGGCGGTAGTGGCTGTGGCCGCATTTTTTGTTGTACTCATGGCAAGCTGCAATGCGGTGTTGGCCTCAAAAGCCCCTTGTTTACCGCCATGCCCCAAAGCCGAGTACATGGATAACACGCCTCCCCCGTACTTAGTGATATCTCCCAGCGTGTACGCGCCCCTGTCACCCTGCAAGGCAAGCCCGCTATAGGCCCGCTCCAACTCCTTCGGGTCGGTAATGCCGATATCGTGCAGCACGGCGGACATGGTGCCGACACTATGGGCATCAGAGCCGCTAGCTTTTTGCGCTTTTGCCATGACCGCAAGCGATGTTGTATAAAAAGCCCGGTCGCCCGTAATATCCTGCACTACCTCTGCTATGGCCTGTACGTCACTTTCCGCGACAAGGCTCGTCGAAGCGGCTTGTTGCCTCGCGCGTTTGAATGCCGCAAACTCCTTTGGCGTCATATTGGCATTGGCCTTGAGTGCGGTGTTGCGGGCATCCATATCCACTACCTGCATGGCGCTGCCCGCCGCCACCACACCTCCCGCAAGAGATGCCGCCTGCCCGCGCAGAACGCCGCCCGCCTGTCCCACAGCCCCGCCCATGCCGCGCATGACGCGGGACATGCGGCTGACCTCCTGCGTGGTACGGCGGGCGTTGCGTTCCATCTGTTGCAGGCCGCGCGTTGCCGCTGCAAAGGGGGAATGTCCGATGCGGGCCACGGCCAGGGGGATGCCCTCCAGGCTGCGGGCGGCCTGTTTGCCTTCCCTTCCCACGCGGGCCAGGGCGTCGGCGGTGCCCTTAAACGCCGCGGCGTCCTTCCCGGCCTGCGCGCTCACGCGCCGGGCCTCGCCGGAAACGCCGCGCAGGGCCTTGGAGGCCGGGGCGGACAGGCTGTCTTTTAAGCGGACTTCCGCTTGCACCTGGAGATCGTCAGACATGCTTTTTCCTTTGGGCGCGCAGGCTGTGGACGCGTTTGCCCTGGCCCGTCTTGCGTATGGCGGCCATGCGCTCGGGGTAGAGGGCGGCGTACCAGTCTTCGGCCTCCTGCACCGTCATGAGCGCGATATGGTCCATGTCCAGGCCGCCGCGCAGCAGGCCCGCCGTGATTATACGCCGTCCTCTTCCCGCCCGTAGGCGGCCCGCAACTTTTTTGCGAGGTCATCCTCCGCTGCGGCCAGGACATTGAAATCCTGCAAGGGCAGCCCGGCCAGCAGTTCGGGCGTAATGGCCTCCCTAGGTAGATCGCCCAGCTTTTCCAGGGCAAAGGCCCAGGTCAGGCGGCGGCGGGTCAGCCAGTTGTCCCGCGCCAACAGCTCGGGGTAGGCGTCCTCCATGTCTTCCAGGTCCGCCAGGGTGACGGGCCGCATGGTGAAATCTCGATGGATCGCGCCCTGTTCATCCTTGTGCCCGTAGGGCAGCTCGCCGCTCACTGTGATATCGCGCATGGTTTATTCCTCCACCCGGTCCACGGCAAAAAGTTTGATATCCCGCTTGGCCTCGCCCTCGGACTCATAGGCCGGGGACACCTCCTGCACCACGCAGCCGGTGTAGGCCGTGCGTTTGCCGTTGCCGGATATGGGATAGATGACCATTTTCACGTCAAAGGCGTTGAACCAGTCCAGTTCCTCGCCGTCCACAGGGATGGGCACAGAGGCCGAGATTTCAAAAGTGGCCACGCCCGTGGAATAGCCCGCGATGCGGCGGCTGCGGTTCATGGTTTTCACGGGCTGGCGGCCCGTGTTTTCCGTCACGGAAAAGCTGCTGCATTCCACCTCGCGCCCGTCCACTTCCAGGACGACAGCGCCCACATATTCCTTGATCGCCATAACGTCTCCTTTCGCGGGCACGGAAATGAAGAAGGCCCGCACCGCCACAGTAGTGGCGGCACGGGCCTCAAGAAAGGCTGGCGGAGTTCAGCGGTTAATGCTGGGGCAGGATATCGGGAAGTCTCACAGGAATCAGTTGCTCAAAAGTTTTGCGCTTGTTGTCATCCTGGCCGATAAAACGCCCGTTCAATGCCGCATAACCTGCTTTTTTGGTCGCAGATTCTTCAAAAACCATTGCCACCTTCAATTCACAGTCTCCACCGCTCAGACCATTGGTCAGTACTCCTAGGAACCAGCCGGACAAGCTGCCATCCGGGGCCGTTTCCGAACTCGACCCATACAAGGGATAGCCATCAGCAACTTTGCCGCTTGCATCCTTCAGTCCAACATAAACATGCATACCCGGCGGAATGGTTGTTTTCAGGTTGTAAATCAAGATAGTATCATTTTTACCATATCCCCATTCGCGCATATCTTTTTTTTTGAGCTTGAATACGTAGTCGGTCACCTCTGTCTCCGCCGCCCATACGGGCGCGGCCAGCAGGAGAAGCAGCAAGCAGGCGAACAGTTGTTTCATGGAGGCGGCTCCTTATATGTGTTTACCGTTAGGATACGAAAAGCCCCTTGTCGGGGCAAGGGGCTTGCGGATCAGGCGGCGGCTTTTTCCTGGGATTCCAGAAGTTGCACCGCATCGGTTATGTTCTGGTAGATGTCCTCAAAGGTGAAGTAGAGGCCGTTGGCATCCTGGCTGTTCATATCCACGCCCGCCCCGGCGGGCAGGGAGCAAAGCAGGCGCTGCTGCCAGCGGATGCGCGCGGCGGCCGCCGTGAGCAGGTCGCAAGGATTGGCGTCGGGGCTAAGCATGCTTGGCCTCCAGCAAATTGCCCTGTACCGGCTTGGCCGGAGCGGACAGGGCTGTGCGCAGACGGCGCAACCGGAGCCGCAGAGTTTCGCGGTTGCAGTCGCAGAGCTTGGCGGCTTCATTGAGGGAAAGACCCCGGCGCATATAGCCCAAGGCCCGCTCGGTGACGGCAAGGCCGTCCTGGCGGCGCTGGATACGGATGCCTTCTTCCAAGGCGGCAGTGCGGATGTTCTCACGCACGGCATTTTCCAGGGCATTAAACGCCTGAATGTACCGAATGCGCCATTGCAAGGCGGCCTGCCCAGTGAAGCCCATAACCAGCAGGCAAAAGCCGTCGCGGGTCAGTTGGTAGGCGATAAGTTTTCGGCCAGTGGAATCAGTATATTCACTGGGCCGAAAATTCGGCCCAGTGAATGATTTCGGCGTGTTGATGATGATTTTACGGATTTCTTCCAGCACATGCTTATGCTTTTTCTGAAAGTGCCGGGACACGTCCAAGGAGGATACCACAGGCGTTTCATCATTGATGAAATCAACTCGGATCAGGCTGTTATCTTTGACAAAAGGCGTGTCTTGAGATAATATTTCCATAGCCATAAATCCCTCCGTTCCAGGGGTTTAGGTTAGGCTTCAAGTGGTGTTCCAGCACTACTTGGAGCCGTTTTCTTTTTCCTGCTCTCTTTTCAGCCTTGAAATTGCTTCCATAAAAATTTCGCGTAAGGTTTTTCCAGCCATCGCCGCGATAACTTTTGCCTGCCTGTGCTCATCCTCCGTAAGATTGATTGTGAGAGTTTTCCTTTTTTCCACGCAACCTCCTTGCTTCACGTCTAGACTGATTAGCTGTTATCAGTCAAGCAAAACTTGCGCGACGGTTGGCACTGATTTGGGAATGAGTTATAGACAAAAAAATAGCTAGAAAGCCAAAATCTTCGGAGGTCCGCATGTCCGAATCACGTGCAAGTGAGGCAGACAAAAAAGAAGAAACGCTTAAATGTGGGCTTATTATGCCAATTTCTGGCAGCCCAAATACAGGCTACACAGAGGGGCACTGGAAAAATATCAAAAATATTTTAGAGAGAGCCGCTATACAGGCTGGTTTTGCCCCAAGATTAGTATCTGATTCTGATCCTACGGCCATCATACAAAAAAGCATTATCAATAACGTGTATTATGATAATATCGTTGTATGTGATGTAAGCAGTAAAAATCCAAATGTAATGTTTGAATTGGGAATGCGACTTGCCTTTGATAAACCTGTTGTCATTGTCAAAGACTCTGATACAAATTATACTTTTGACATTGGCATGATACAGCATATTGCTTATCCAAAATCACTAGCATTTCATGAAATTGAAAAATTTATTGCTGAACTTGCAGTAAAAATAAAAAGTACTTACGGTGACTATCAGTCATCACCCGAAAAACATAGCTTTTTACGTCATTTTGGAGAGGTAGAACCACAAAAGCTGAGCTCAAAAAATGTTGACATTAAAGATTTCTTAAATACAATGAATAGCAATATTGAGAATGTTTCTAATGATATTATGAGATTGAGAAGACAAGTTCACATGCTAGAAAAAAATAATAGTATGAATAATATGAACAAAGAAGAGCTTGAAAGATATTATTTAAGACAGCAAATGAATAGAAGAATGACACCGCCCAAAAATACAAATACTGATTCTGAGGAAGTGCCCTTCTAGAAAAGATTTTGTTTTTCATTTCTTCATTTTTCGCCACCCCCAAGGCGGCACGGGGCTTTTATCCTTCCACAGACCGCGCCCGGCGGCCCTGGCCTCACGCTGGTGCAGCCGCCAGAGATCGCAGACGGCCAGCTTGCAGTAGCAGTCATCCACCCAGGCGAGGCCGGAGCTGACCAGGGCGTCTTGCAGCACCAGCATGTCGCCCAGCAGTACGATGCCGCCCACTACCCGTTTGTAGCTCCTGGCCTTTTGCGCCGGGATGACCTGCACTGTCTTGCCCAGCAACACACGGGCGGTCAGGTCACGGGCCTTGTCGCCGTAGGGCTGGCCCAGCTCCGGGCAATCCACACCGTAGATGCGGACCTTGGCGGTCTTGCCGGTGTCAGCGCGACGCACGGTGATGCTGTCGCCGTCATGGACGCTGACCACTTCGCCGGTCCAGGCCAAGGCGATGGTAGGAATAAATATGCAAATAAATATTAAAATAAATAAACGCATTATTATGTTATACGCCGGGCGGCGGGCAAAGAAAAGCCCCGCGTGGGCGGGGCCTGAATGTCAGGGGACGGGTGTTTTCGGCAGCGGGCCGCACCGCATGGGGCGCGGGCCATTGGGGCCGTCTTCCCACATCTGGGTCAGGCCGCCAGTGCCGTAATCCTTATGGACCAGATAACGATAGCCGTTGACGCAGTATTCCCGTAACGGCTTGGTTTCGCTATGGGAAATGAGGGATACGTCCTGAGATGCTTTTGCTTCAAAGTCCTTGCAACCTGTCAGGCATACGGACAGGGCCAGCATCGCCGCAAGGCTAACCAGCTTAACGGTTTGCATTTTTTACGCTCCTGATATGGTTTACGACAAGAGCCCGTGCCTCGCGGAATTCATGCCCGTTATCCGCCCATGATTCACGCATTCCTTCGACTAGCGCGCACAGGCCGTCGCAAAGTACCGCAGCGACCAAGAGTGGGAACGCAGTGTACAGCAGCGCCAAGGCCCATCGCGGATGCCGTTTGGCCCAGCCACGGAGTTCTCTGTCCATTGCCGTCTCCTCCTACAGCAACAATTCAATGACGCCCGCGAAGACGTGCAGGCCGTTGACCACGTCCGCGGGGATGCGGCAGTTAAGGCGGTTGGGGTCTTGCAAATCACGCTCGACAATGACACCCTCGGCGTTGGCCTCCACATTCTCAAGGATTTCCAATTCTTCCAAAATGCGTAGAACGTCCAGCACTTCGGAGCGCACCTTGGGCGGGGTACGGGTGGAGAGTTTTTCGCGGGGGAAACGCAGCTCCACGCGCTCACGCACGGCCTTGGCCACGTAGTCCACAGTGCGGATTGTGGTG
>PPYF01269725.1_pt1 | contig 10418 bp, 7 predicted proteins | sample 1559871 | NCBI WGS metagenome assembly PPYF01 (sample SAMN08240021, study PRJNA423297) | Human gut metagenome, whole genome shotgun sequencing project.
GTCCAGCTCGAGCTTTGTCTCACCGGCACCGCGGCGGGCACCCCCGCCGCCCCCGCCGCCGCCGCCCTGGCGGCTCAGGGCTTCGCCCAGCCCCTGCAGACGCGGCAGCTGATAGCGCAGCGTGGCAAGCTCGGTCTGCAGCTTGCCCTCGTTCGTCGTGGCGCGTGCGCGGAAAATCTCCAAAATCAGCATCGTGCGGTCCAGCACCTCGACTTGCAGTGCCGCCGACAGGTTGCGGATCTGGCTGCCGGTCAGCTCGCCGTCAAAGATGGCGGCTGCCGCGTTCACATTCTGGCAGACAAGCCGCGCCTCGGCGACCTTGCCCTCACCCAGCAGCGTTGCGGCCTCGGGCGTCGCACGCTTCTGCACGACCTCGGCCACGGCGTTCATGCCGTTGGCGTCGGCCAGCGCCCGCAGCTCGTCCAGGCTGCGCGCCATATCGTACCTGCCCTGATCCAGCGCCAGCAGCACCACGGGCAGCTTCTCGGCGTCGGTGGCTTTCTGGGCAGTGGTGCCAAAGTCTAATTCTGTCGTATTATCGGTCATAATTCCTCTTTCAAAAGATGGTAGGCGCGGCAGGGGACCGGTGTGCCGTCAAACTTGCGGTCCGTCACGTCATGGTCGTAGACAAAGCCTGCCTTCTGCAAAACTGCGCTGCTGGCAATGTTCTCATTGGCGTGGACGGCGGCCAGCCAGTCTGCGCCCACGGTGTCAAACCAGTAGTCCCGCACGGTACAGAGTGCCTCGGTGGCGTAGCCTTTATTCCACCACTTGCGGCCCAGCGCATAGCCGACCTCCCAGGCGGGGCCAAGGCGTTCGGTGTTCAGGTGCCAGCCCATCTTCAGCGCCGGGGCGGGGAAGAGGCTGATCGTGCCAAACAGCACCTCGGTGTGCTTGTCGGTGATGCCCCACTGGTAAAAGGCCGGGTCATCGTAGTGCTTTTCCCACTCGTTCAGCGTCTCGGCGGTCTCGCCCCAGCTGCGGTGGGCGTTCCAGCGCAGGTATTGGGTCACCTGCCTGTCGCTGGCCCAGTTGTTGTACATCATTTCGCTGTCGTCGATGGAGAGCCGCCGCAGGACCAGCCGCTCCGTCTCCAGCTCTTGTGTGCCGCAATGCTTCATGTTGTCGCCTTACTTTCTATGGAAGATGCCGCGCAGGATGCCAAGGCCCATGCTCCAGAGTCTGGCGAGCTGTGCGCGGTAGAGGGTGCAGTAGATAAACAAAATCACGCCTACCAGCGCAAATTTTATAAAGAAATGCTGCCACAGCAGCGTGCCGATGGCCGTGACCGCGAACGCCAGCAGAAAGCCGGAGATCGTCTTGGGGTAGCTGGCCACCGTGCGGTAGTACATCTGCCCCGTGATGCTGCGGTACAAAAACGCAAGGCCGTTGCTGGCGGCCAGCGCCAGCGCCGCGCCGGTCAGCCCGAACGCGGGCACAAGCAGGGCGCAGAGCCCAAAGTTGGACAGCGCCCCCAGCCCGATGCCAATCGTGTCATGCCACGGCTTGCGGGCAATCGAGTTGCCGTAGACCGTGCCCTCGCACAGAATGTTGAACACAACGGCCAGCATCAGCAGCGGGAAAATGGCAAGGCAGCCGCGCTTGTCCGGGAAGATGACAAAGACGATGTCCTCGAACATGACCAGTACGCAGAAGAAGCCGAAGATCAGCAAATTCAGCACGTCATGCACGCGGCAGATGCGCTCCTGCTCGTCGCGGTAATGGCTGTAGACGTAGGGCCCCCAGTAGGTGGAAAAGCCCGCCTGAATGGCCGTGACGAGCTGCGCCAGGCTGTAGCCGAAGGCAAACAGGCCCTGGGCGTTCTCGCCGCTGGCGTTGCCGACGAACGAAAGGCAGATGCCGCTGGACAGGCTGAACAAAATCTGCGCCGGTGCCAGCGCCACGCCGTAGGGCACGGTCTGGCGCGCGATGCCGCCCAGCTGTGCGCCGGGCAGCGGCGCAAACACGGCGGCGCGGTATTTATACCCAAACGCAATCGCCACAACACCAAAACTTAGGATCGCCGCAACAGCCAGAACAAAGACGTTGGATGTAAAAAAGCCCGGCAGCAGGTAAAACAGGTTGTAGCAGCCCTGCATCCAGAGCGTCTCCGCCGTGTAGGCGCGCAGATCGTTTTCCAAGCGCAGCAGCACGTTTAAGTAGCGCACCAGCATATACAGCGCCGCGTTGAGGAACAGCAGCGGCACAATGCCCGGCCCGGCGCTGCCCAGACCGAACGCCGCTGCCAGCGGCTGCGCAAAGAACACGCTGCCCGCTGCGCCCAGCAGCATCATAAACGCCGCCGAAATCCGCGTGCAGGCCGCGAACAGCTGCCGCGGCCCGGCCCCGGCGGGCGGCTCATGGTAAAAGCGCAGCAGCGCCTGATCCAGCCCCAGAATGCCGATGTTCATGATCGTGGCCGTGTAGGTCATGAAGGTGACCGGTGCGCCCAGTACCTCAGCGGGCAGCAGCCCCTTGACGATGAGCGCCAGCCCCGTGATGGCAAAGCCCAGATAGGTCGCCACCGAATATTTCATCACATTCCCGGCGAAGGATTCACCGGAGGATCTCTTTTGATCTGACATAGTTGCTTGTCCTGTCGTAACGTTGTAGGGGCCGGGCATGCCCGGCCCGCGGCCTTGCCTTTGCCGCGCGTTTGCTGTACAGTGCAGGGCCGGGCATGCCCGGCCCCTACGCGGTGGTCGTTATTTCACAAACGGCTTGATCCTTGCTTCCATCGCCGCGACCTGCTCCGGCGTCACATGCGCCTTGTCCACGTAGCCGTAGATGCGCTGGGCAAAATTGGCCAGCGGCGGGCAGAAGGCAAAGAGCTTCTTCGGCTCCCAGCCGCGGCGGTAGAGGAAGTGTACCCCCGCCAGCGCGCAGAATTTCAGCTTGTTGAAGTGCGGCGTAAAGCCGTCGCCCATTGGCTCATCCCGCGGGGGGTTCTTGTACACGTCCTCCAGCAGGTCGGCCATCCGCTTGTAGGCGGGCGTCTCGCCGGGGTCAAAATAGCCCTCGATGACGTCCTTCGCAATCGGGAACGGCGGCTCCGGCTCGGCCATGGCGGCGGCGAACTCGTCGTAGCGCGTCACGTAATGGGCGTCCTTGTAAATGACCGGGTCGTACTCGTGTTCAATGGGGACGGGGCGCAGGATGTGGCAGCTCTTACCGGCCATGTAGACCTCGGCGATGGCGGTGCTCATCCAGATCGAGATCGAGTCCGCCGCGACGATCCACTGCTTGACCGAGTCCGCAAAGATCACGTGGAAGTTGGGGCGCTTCTTCGCCAGCTCCTCCAGCGCGGGGCTGTTCCACTCGCTGGGATGGCGGCGGTAGACAAGCTCCACCTCCGGGTGTGCGCCCAGATATTCATCGAACCAACGCAGTGTTTCCTGCATCGAAACGCGGTTGGTTTTGGCAAAGCCCGTAAAATCGGTGCCCGCCATTTTGGAAAGCTCGGCGACCTCGTCGTCGTTCATGCTGGCATAGCCGAAGCTGGAAATGTACAGGTGCAGCTGCTTGGCCGGGTCAAGGCCGAACTCCCTGCAGAGCGTTTCCTTGTCCTTAAAGTAGCCGTCAAACTCCGGGCGCAGAAAGTCCATCATGACCGCGCCGGTCACGGGCGTGTTTTTGGCGTCCATGCCGTGGGCCTGCAGGCGGGCGGCGGTGCGCTTGCCCCAGCAGGTCTGCACGCAGCGCTTGGCGTTGCCGTTCATGTTGAACCAGTCGCCCTCCTCCTGCGTGTCGGAGAGCATCTGCTCCCAGTGCAGGTTGACGATTTTGTTGCAGCGGCCAATATTGTTGTACACATGGCTGTTGATGGCCTCGTTGTCATACATGCAGCTGGCGACGAGCACCTCGGGCTTGTCTTTGCCGAACAGCCGCAGATGCTTGGGGTCCAGCAGCTGGCGGATCTCCGCCGTGTAGCCGCGCCGCTCGAGCTCGAGCTTCAGCAAAAGGTCGCTCTCATACTCGCGGACGGTGTGCTCATACAAAATCAGAAAGTCTAAAGCCATGTGTACCTCCTAAAAAGCCTTCCCCCTTGGGGCTGCGCCCGCAGGCGCGTGTCGGAGCGCAACCGCCGAAGGCGGCTCTTAGCGCGGAGACTGAAGGTGGCCCGCAGGGCCGGATGAGGGGCGAGCTTATGGATATTGCCCATTTATGGGCGGTTGTGGGAAACTTCGCCCTCATCAGTCCGCTTTGCGGACAGCTTCCCCCGAGGGGGAAGCCTTTCAGCGTGCTATATCCCCAAACAATTCCTGCGTCCACTCCGGCAGTCCATATCGCTCATCCAGATGAAATCCGTCAAAAAACTGCTTGTCATCGTCGGTAATAACGCTGCCGCCCCACTCGTAATCCAGCAGGGTAAAGCCGCATTCATCAGCCCAGGCGGCCAGCGTCGGCAGCACCGTGCCCTGCATGGTCTCGGTGATGCCGAACACATCGCAGACCTCGGTCCGCACATTGTCGGCCATCGGCGGCAAAACTACGATGAGCCGCACACCCTCGCTTTGGCAGCGCCGGGCCAGCGTGTGCAGGCGGTTGAACTGCTCGTCATTCAGCGCCCAGCTTTTGCAGCGCGGCGTGATGGTCGCGGTGTAGTCGTATAATTTGCGGTGCAGCGGCAAAACTGTGCCGTCGTCGGCCAAATAATCCGCCTCGACCCAGTCGCCGGATTCAATCGTATCGGGCGTGCCGCGCAGTGTATCCATGGCAACGGTTAGCGCGTTGACGTTGTACTCGAGGTTGAAGCAGTAGGCCAGCGGATTGTTCAGCGTTTCCTCCAGCGTGGCGAAGCGGTCCGTGTTGTAGCCCGCGTTCAGCGTGTAGAACGAGACCTCGACCAGCAGTGTGTCTGCGTCGTGGCCGGAATCCAGCAGATAGTCGGCCAGGTCAAGCGTCTCTTTTAACGATGCACCGCCGAACGCGAGGTTCTGCCACGACTGCCCGGACAGGCTGTCCACAAGGCCCATGTCAAAGTGGGCCAGACGGCTGTCACCCAAAATCAAATTTGTACCGGGGTCCTGCTGGTATGCCCGCACCCGCGCAACCGGCTGGCTGGACGTCGCGGAGGCCTTCAGCCCGAAATAGTTGTTTGGCTCAAATGCAATGAAGAATGCGAGCCAGAGCAGTACGGGAATTGCCAGCAGCGCCAGCTTTTTTAGAATGTTTTTCACGGACCGGAAACCTCCTTCCGTAATTTTTGTAGAACGTAGGGGCCGGGCATGCCCGGCCCGCCACCTGACGATAAATGACATCTGATGGGAAAGCTGCGGGCGAGGCATGCCTCGCCCCTACAGCGCAGCTGTCAGAACCCCGCGTACATACCAAATCCGCTGCTCCCAAACCCGCCGCTCTGCATGATATAGCCTGCCAGCAGGGCGATGACAAGGGCATAATACACGGCCCAGCGGTGCTTTTCATTGGCCAGGCAGATTTCGGACGGCTTGTTTTTAAACGCAAACGCCCGGCGGGTGTCAAGGTAAAACGCCAGCGCCAGCATCAACGCCACAAACCCGTAGTACGCCGCGACCATGATGGCGTTGGCGTAAAATCCGCCGGACGCGGCGGTGTACAGCTCCGACGCAAACCGCGCGGGGCCCCAGCCCATAAAGCAGCGGCCCAGATACGCGAACGCATCCCCGACGGTCAGCGGTGCGGCGGCGGGGGACGACCCCACACGGAAGAACACCATGCTCACGCACCACAGCACAAACACACCGGCGCGCTTGGCCCACAGCACGCGGGCCGGGGCTTTCTTTTTCGGCTTGCCCAAACGGCGGTGCAGCAGCTCCTCGCCCAGGCGGTAGCTGGCCTGCAAAAGGCCCCACACCACAAAGGGCAGCGTGTTGCCGTGCCAGAAGCCGGAGACAAAAAACACCGTGAACACGCAAAATTCCGCGGGCAGGCGGCTGATTTTGCCGCCCGTCAGCCCGGAGACATCCGCCCACGCCAGCGGCATGAACAGATAATCCTGCAGCCACGACGAAAAGCTGATGTGCCACCGGCTCCAGAAGCCCGAAAAATTCGTGGCAAAGAACGGCGTCTTGAAGTTCTCGGGCAGTTCCAGCCCCAGCAGCAGACCCACGGCCCGCGCGACCTCGGAGTAGCCGGAGAAGTTAAAATACAGCTGGAACGTGTAAAACACCGCGGCCAGCACCAGCATAGGCCCGCCGTAGCTGCGGTAGTTCGGGAACACCTCATCCACCAGCAGCCCCAGCACGTCGCTGACGGCCACCAACTTAAACAGGCCCAGTGCCATCAGCCGCAGCGCGCGCACCGTGCGGGCGGCGTCAAAGCGGTGCTCCTTTTTAAACTGGGGCAGCAGCGCCCCGGCGCGGCAGATGGGCCCCTGCGTGACGGTGGCAAAAAAGTTCAAAAACAGCGCACAGTCAATGAAATTTTTCTCGACCTCGCAGTCGCCGCGCGCGGCATCAATTAAGTAGGAGATCGCCGCAAAGCTGTAAAAGCTGATGCCCAGCGGCATGGCGACGGCCTGCCAGCCGCCGTCCGACGCGAACGCGCCGTTATACTTAAAGAACGCCAGGATTGCCAGCAGCCCTACAACGCCAATGCGCAGGAACACCGTTTTGCGGGCGCCTTCCCGCGCGGTCATGCCGCGTCCGCACAGGTAGGTGAACACGGCAATGGCAATCGTGACCGGCAGCATCGACGGCATCGCCAGTGCGTAAAATACCCAGCTGGCCGCCAGCAGAAACGCGCTCTGCCAGCGCTGCGGCAGATGCAGGTAGACGGCGGCCACGACCAGCAGAAAGCCGAAAAATCCAAAACTTTGCAGGCTCATGGCCGCACCTCCCCTTTATAATCATCGGTAATTTCTTATTATACACGATTTCGCGTCCCAGCGCAAGGGATTGGGGCATAAAGAAAGCGGCAGGCCGAAGCCTGCCGCTTTAAGGGTCATAATTTTAAAGCTTTTCGCCAAGCCTTTTCTCGAAAAGGCTTGTTACTCCGCAATAATGCTCTTGCCGGTCATTTCCTCGGGGACGGGCAGACCGATATAGGGCAGCATCGTCGGGGCGATGTCCGCCAGGCAGCCGCCCTCGCGCAGCTTCACGTCGCCCGCGCCGATGACCGCGAAGGGCACGACGTTGGTGGTGTGGGCCGTGAACGGGGAACCGTCGGGGTTCTTCATCTTCTCGGCGTTGCCGTGGTCGGCAGTCAGGAAAACGACGCCGCCCGCGTTCAGCACCGCGTCGGTGACCTCGCCCACGCACTTGTCAACAGCCTCGACGGCCTTGACCGCTGCGTCAAACACGCCGGTGTGGCCGACCATGTCGCAGTTGGCGAAGTTCAGGATGATGACGTCGTACTTGCCGCTCTCAATGCGGGCCTTGCACTCGTCGGCAACCTCGTAGGCGCTCATTTCGGGCTTGAGGTCGTAGGTGGCAACCTTCGGGCTGGGGATGACCTTGCGGTCCTCACCCTCGCAGGGCTGCTCAACACCGCCGTTGAAGAAGAAGGTCACATGGGCGTACTTCTCGGTCTCGGCAATGCGCAGCTGGGTCTTGCCGTGGGCGGCCAGATACTCGCCCAGCGTGTTCTTCAGCTCCACCGGCGGGTACGCGACCTCGCAGTTGGGCATCGTGGCGTCGTACTCGGCCATGCAGACATAGTGGACCTGCTTGCGGCCACCGCGGCGCTCAAAGCCGGTAAAGTTGTCGTCGCAGAAGATGCGGGTCATCTGACGGGCACGATCCGGGCGGAAGTTCATGAAGATGACGGTGTCGCCGTCCTGCACGCGGCCACCCTCGCAGGTGACAACGGGAATGACGAACTCGTCGGTCACGTCGGCGGCATAGCTGGCCTCGATGGCCTCGGCAGCGTTGGCGGCGTGGTTGCCCTCGCCGTAGACGAACGCGGCGTAGGCCTTCTCCTCGCGGTCCCAGTTGTTGTCGCGGTCCATGGCGTAGTAACGTCCGGAGACAGAGGCGATCTTGCCCAGCCCCAACTCGTCCAGCTTGGCCTGCAGGTCGGCCAGGAAGCCCTTGCCGCTGTGCGGGTCGGTGTCACGGCCATCCATGATGCAGTGCAGGTAGACGTCCTTCGCACCCATGTGCTTGGCCATCTCCAGCACGCCGAACCAGTGGTCGGCATGGCTGTGGACGCCGCCGGTGCCGACCAGACCCATCAGGTGGATGGCCTTGCCCGCATCGATGGCAGCTTTCATGTTCTTGACCAGCACGGGGTTCTTGAACATCTCGCCGTCCTTGATGGACTTGGTGATGAGGGTCAGCTGCTGGTAGACGATACGGCCCGCGCCCATGTTGGTGTGGCCGACCTCAGAGTTGCCCATCTGGCCGTCGGGCAGGCCGACAGCCATGCCGCTGGCCTGGATGGTGGTCATGGGGTAATTGGCAAAGATCTTGTCCAGATTCGGCTTGTTCGCGGCGGCCACGGCGTTGCCGTAGGTCTCGTCCGGCGTCCAGCCGAAGCCATCCATGATGCAGAGCATAACAGGTTTTTTAGACATAAATTCGTAGACTCCTTAATAATAGGGTTGTAGGAGCGGCATACATGCCGCCCCTACAAAAGGGGATTTAGCCCTTCGTGGCAGCGTCAACGATGACCGCAAACTGGTCGGCCTTCAGGGAAGCACCGCCGATCAGGCCGCCGTCAACGTCGGGCTTGCTCAGCAGCTCCTCGGCGTTCTTCGGGTTCATGCTGCCGCCGTACTGGACGGTCAGGGCCTTGGCGGCGTCCTCGCCGTACAGCTCGCCGACGATCGGTCACGCCCTGCTCACGCTGGTCGAGGCTCTCGCCGACGCAGATGATGGGCTTCAGGCCGCCGGCCAGAGCAGCCTTGGTGCGCTTGTTGACGGTCTCGTTGGTCTCGGCAAAGTACTGGCGGCGCTCGCTGTGGCCGATGACGACGTACTCAACGCCGAGGTCGGTCAGCATGTCGGCGCTGATCTCGCCGGTGAAGGCACCGGACTTCTCAAAGTGGACGTTCTCGGCGCCGACGTGGATGTTGGTGCCCTTGGTCATCTCGACAGCGGTGACGAGATCGGTGAAGGGAACGCAGATGACGACTTCGCAGCCGGCGTCCTTGACAGCGGGGATCAGCTCGCTGATGAGGGCCTTGGCCTCGGTAGCGGTCTTGTTCATTTTCCAGTTGCCGGCGATGATGGCTTTACGATTCTGTTTATCCATGGTGATTACTCCTTCCATAATAAGCCTTCCCCCGCGGGGGAAGGTGGTGCGAAGCGCCGGATGAGGGGCGGGTGTGCGGATATGACCCGTCAACGGGATAATATGGCAAACGCGATCCTCATCAGTCGCCTGCGGCGACAGCTTCCCTTTCGAGGGGGAAGCCTTTACATAAAAAGCGCGGCGGCTCTGCCGCCGCGCTCCTGCGGGTATCCTTACAAATTATGCCTTCTGGATGACGGCGATGCCGGGCAGCTCCTTGCCCTCGAGGTACTCGAGAGAAGCGCCGCCGCCGGTGGAGATGTGGGTCATCTTGTCGCCCAGGCCCATCTGCTGGACAGCTGCAGCGGAGTCGCCGCCGCCGATAACGGTGGTAGCGTCGCTCTCGGCCATAGCCTTGGCAACAGCCAGGGTACCGGCAGCCAGGGTCGGGTTCTCAAACACGCCCATGGGGCCGTTCCAGACAACGGTCTTGCTGGCCTTAACGGCGTCAGCAAACAGCTTCATGGACTCGGGGCCGATGTCGCAGCCCTCCTTGTCAGCCGGGATCGCGGTGACGGGAACGATCACGGTATCGACGGGAGCGTCGATGGGATCGGGGAAGTCCTTGATGCAGGCGGCATCGACGGGCAGCAGCAGCTTAACGCCCTTCTCCTTGGCCTTGGCCATCATGTCCTTGCAGTAGTCGAGCTTGCTGTCGTCGCACAGGCTCTTGCCGATCTCGTAGCCCTGGGCCTTCAGGAAGGTGTAGGCCATGCCGCCGCCGATGATCAGCGTGTCGACCTTCTCCAGCAGGTTGGAGATGACGTTCAGCTTGTCTGCAACCTTGGCGCCGCCCAGAATAGCGGTGAAGGGACGCTCGGGATCGTTCACGGCGTTGCCGAGATACTTGATCTCCTTCTCCATCAGGTAGCCGACAGCGGTATCCTTGACATAGTCGGTCACACCGGCGGTGGAGCAGTGAGCGCGGTGGCAGGAGCCGAAGGCGTCGTCAACGTAAGCGTCGGCCAGGCTGGCCAGCTCCTCGCTGAAAGCGGGCTCGTTCTTGGTCTCCTCCTTGCGGAAACGGGTGTTCTGCAGCAGAACGACCTCGCCGTTGCCCATGGTGGCAACAGCAGCCTTGGCGTTCTCGCCGACGACATTGTCATCGTCCGCAAAGGTAACAGGCTGGCCCAGCTTCTCGCTCAGGCGGACAGCAACGGGGGCCAGGCTGAACTTGGCCTCGGGGCCGTTCTTCGGCTTGC
>PPYF01639219.1_pt1 | contig 10418 bp, 8 predicted proteins | sample 1559871 | NCBI WGS metagenome assembly PPYF01 (sample SAMN08240021, study PRJNA423297) | Human gut metagenome, whole genome shotgun sequencing project.
GAACATAAGCCCCTCATCCTTCACATCCACCGGCGGCTTCTCATAACGCGTCAGCTTGATCACCGCACTTCCAACCTTCGGCCGCGGCATAAAACAGTTCGGCGGTACATTCGCAACGATCTCCGGCTTCGCATAATACTGCACAGCCAGGGAAAGCGCACCGTAATCCTTGGTACCGGGACCAACCTGCATACGGTCTGCAACCTCCTTCTGCACCATGACAGTGATCGAATCCACAGGAACATTCTTCTCAAAAAGCCCCATGATGATCGGAGTCGTAATGTAATACGGCAGATTCGCAACCACCTTCACAGGCTTGCCGCCGTTTTTCTCATCTGCGATCCTTTTGATATCCGTTTTCAGGATATCGTTATTGATCACAGAAACATTATCCCAGTCCTTCAACGTATCCTTAAGGATCGGGATCAGCGAACTGTCGATCTCCACAGCAGCCACCTCTCTGGCAGCCTCCGCAAGATACTGGGTCATAGTTCCGATACCCGGACCGATCTCCAGTACAAAATCATCCTTCGTGATACCCGAAGACTCAATGATCTTTTCCAGAACATGCTCGTCGATCAGAAAATTCTGACCAAACCTTTTCTGGAAAACAAAATGATACTTTTGAAGGACTTCAATGGTATATTTCGGGTTACCAAGATAAGGTCTGGCCATATTTTTTACCTCTGCTTTTTCTTATTTTCAGCTGAAATCCTTTTCAAAAAGTACCGTGTAGCCATCACGGTCCACACGCTTCTTGGAACGCTTGAACAATCCGCTCTGAGCTCTCTCCATAGCCTTATCCAGCATGGTCTTCACAGTACCGATGCACATCGGCTGATCCTCCTTCTGGTTGATCCCAATCAGATTATACAGAGCAAGCATGCCCATCTGGTCGATACGGAATCCATTCTCCATGGTATAGACCTTAGCGAAATTAACAAGTTCATCGTTTGTAAATACAGGAATGTTGATCATGGATGTAAACTTCTTCGCAAGCTTCGGATATCTTGCGATCAGCTTACGCATACCGATCTTTTCATCCTCCAGGATCACGATCATTCCCTTTGTGTTTCCGGTCATAGCTTCCTCAAGCTCATCTGCTGTTTCCTGGGAAAGCTGGTTTGCATCCTCGATAACAAGGAAACCGCCGGCAAGCTTGGATACGATCTCCGGAATATCCTTTCCGTTAAGATCATCCGCAAATATATAGGCAACCTTGGAAGCCTCGATATTCAGCTCTTTACAGATTGCCGGGATCAGACTTGAGATCAGTCTCGTCTTACCTGTTTCTCTGCCGCCCATAACGATCACATTTCCGGTCTGGGAGGTCTTGTCTGCTGCGCCCATCTGCACATCGCAGAGTACATCAAGCAGCTGTTCCTTCATTCCGGGAACTGTAATAAAATAGGTGAAAAGCTGCTTCTCTTCATCTGTGAGCTCTTTCTTTCTGGAAACGATCTTTGTAGGATCCTTTTCCGGATGGACCGTAGCGATAAATTTCTCAAGCTGCTCTTCCTCACTGAGCTCCTCTTCCTCATCGTCCTCTTCCATGGCTTCATCAGAATCATCACCGATGAGACTGCTGATAAAGTCATCCTCATCCTGGAAGTCAAAGGCGTCATCACTGTATTCTTCTTCCTCATCAAGAAGATTTTCCTCTTCCGCTGAAGCCACCGGTTCCTCATGATGAAGCTTCGCTGAAGGCTCTGCTGCAGCCTTCTGCACCTGCTCCTCAGATTCCAGTGAAGGAATCTCCGGAAGCACATCATCTTCTTCCACCGGCTTCTGTACTCCTGACGGACCATTCAGAAACTCTGCTTCTGCAGCCTGAAGATCCTCCTCAGTAACCGGCTCCTCATCTTCATCAAATACGATATCCGGAAGTCTGGTATCGGAAGTCTCCGTTACCTCTTCCTCCTGCTGAGCGGAGATCTGCGCCATGATATCCTCGATATCTGCCGCATCCGGCTCCTCCGGAACAAATTCATCAGCCGCAATATCCAGATCCTCAATACCTGCCGGCTCTTCCGTTACGTCGGACTGCTGGACATCCGGAGATTTCTCTTCCTCCGGGATATCGATTCCCTGCTGTGTAGCTGCTGCCAGAATAGTATCCTCCAGGTTGAAGTCCTTATCTTTATCCTTCCCGGACCTGTCACCTACAGATGCCGCAATATCCTCGATACTTCCGAAAATTCCGGACGCGTCCGGGATCTCTGCGGAACTGCTTGCATTCTCCGGGTCCACATTGATCATGGACTTCGGGATCTTCAGCTCCGGCATACGGATCGTTGCGGAAAAATCAGGCTTGCCTTCCTCATTGAGCGGAACCCCTGCAGGCTTCTCCTCACTTTCCTCATTTCCGGCAGACTTCTCCTTCATGATCTCTGCAACACTCTGGGACAAAGACATCTCTGTAGCTTTCTCAGCCTCAGCTTCTTCCGCTTCCTGATAAGTCTCTTCTTCCTCTTTATCCTGCTGTTCCTGAGCCTGCAGCTTCATACTTCCAGATGACAGGTTCTCAACACCGGATGCCAGCGGGATCTCATCCGCTTCCTGTCCGGAAAACTCTTCCTGCTCTTCAGAAGGCTCATCCGAAGCTTCCTCACTTCCTTCTGCTGCTTCGATCTCCTCAGAATCTGTAAACTCCTCTGACGGTTCTGCTGCCGCAGCAGTCTCAGCCTCCGGCGCTTCCGCCTGTTCCGTCACATCCTCAGAGCCTGTGGAAACCTCATCCGGCTCTTCATCCTGCGCAGCTTCTTTTTCCTCCATATCCTCTTCCGCAGATTTCTTATGTCCGCCAAAGATATCACGGAATCCCTTGGAAAGCTTCTCCTGGAATGTCTCCGCACTGTTCAGATCCCGCTCATCATCTACCTGGATGGTATCTGTGACCGGTTTTGCCTCCTCATACTCGCCGGATGCTTCCTTGCTCTCCCTGATCTCCTGCGCCTTTTCCGGCGGGATCAGCTTCGGGATAAAACGCTGTTCATATTTCTCTTTCTCTTCGCCAGTGAGAACACCCATCCGCTGTTTCAGGTCAAGGGCCTTCATCACATAAGTTCCGTCATTGAACCAAAGGATCATCTCATTGCAGAGATCCAGGCACTTCTGCTTGTCTCCTGCCTTGTAATAGAGCTTGGCCAGCTCATAGGACCAGCGCTCCGTAAATTCCTTCTCCTTATATTCCTCAAGAATACGGATCTGTTCATTCAGAGATGCATTCTTCGCTCTGGCGATCTTATATTTCAGTATATACTGGCTGTTATCATTACCTGCCACTTCTCTGTATTCATCAAAGAATTCTGTGGCTTCACTGATCTGTCCCATTTTCAGGGAAACCTCGATCAGACGGTAAAGTATGTTCTTGCCGATCGGCGCTCTGTGGTAGGCAAGAAGAAAAATTTCCTTGCTCTCTTCATAGCGCTTGTTGGCCGCGTAGATCTCGCCCACTACACAAAGGGTACGGACGTTTTTCACACGACGCCAGTCAATGCTGTCCACAATCTGCATGGCGCCTTTGTAATCCTGGGTCTCGACCAGCTTATTGATCTGTCCCAGCTTAACGCGAAACTCCTCTTTATCCAAAATATTCACCAACTTTCCATAATCAGAATCAGTTTACCATATGCATACGGGCTTGTCAAAACCCTTTAGGCATATAAACATGCCCCTTTACCACCTGAAAAACCCTGTTGATCTTGAACTGATGGCTGACAAAATCATCCAGTCCTGTACAGGTGATCAGAGTCTGTATATCGTGGATGCTTTCCAGCAGATATGTCTGCCTGCTGCTATCCAGCTCCGAAAGAACATCATCCAGCAGAAGAACCGGTGTATCCCGGATTTTTTTCTTCACCAGATAGATCTCCGAAAGCTTCAGGGAAAGGGCCGCAGTCCTCTGCTGCCCCTGGGAACCATACCTCCGGATGTCGATCCCGTTGACCTTTACGCAGAAATCATCTCTGTGCGGTCCCACGGAGGTCAGCTTCATCCGAAGATCCCGCTCCCGGTTCCTGGAAAGCTTATCCTCAAACTCGGCCGCCGTCACACTTGGCTCGTACAGGATCTCCAGCTCCTCGATCCCGCCGGTAAGGCCTTTATGAAGCCCCCTTGCGATCTCGTTAAGCTCCTCCACAAAGGCTTCCCGCTTCCCGATGATCTTCTTTCCGTAATCGACCATCTGCATATCCCAGACATCCAGGGTACTTTTCAGCCCGGGGTTCATATAACAGTCTTTGAGAAGACGGTTTCTCTGGTTCACGATGTGATTGTAGCCGGCCAGCTCCGTGATATAAACACCATCCAGCTGACAAAGCTCCGAATCCAGAAAACGTCTTCTCTCTCCAGGTCCATTCTTGATAATATTAAGATCCTCCGGAGAAAAAAACACCAGATTCACCACCCCCAGCAGCTCCCTTGCCTTGCGGATCGGCAGCCCGTTGATGGCAACTCCCTTTGCTTTGTTTTTCCGGAGGTGCATGTCTATTTTGTATGAAAGATCGCCCTTCTTCACCATCATTCGGATATGGGATTCCTCATTCTCAAAGCGGATCATCTCCCGGTCCTTGCTTCCCTTGTGGGATTTGCTGGTACCTGCCAGATAAACTGCCTCCAGGATATTGGTCTTTCCCTGGGCATTGTCACCGTAGAGAATATTGGTGCCCTGATCAAAATTCATCTCCAGCGACTCATAATTCCTGAAATTATTCAGTCTGATGGATTCAATGTACATTCCTTCACCCGATCACATAAATATCTTTTCCATCGTAGGAAATGGTATCTCCAGGATGGATCTTGCGGCCACGGCGGTTCTCCACCTCGCCGTTCACCAGTACCAGACCATCATTGATGGCATATTTCGCCTCAACGCCGTCCTCCACAACACCGGCCAGCTTCAGCGCCTGACCAAGCTTGATAAATTCGTCTTTAATTCTGATCTCCAATTTTTTCTCCTCTTATCTCCGGGGTATTTTCTCCGTCAGATCGATCTTTTCTGATCTTCTGGCGGTATTTAAAATCCCCCAAAATACAAATTTCACCGGAAGGCGGTAATTTAAATACCCCCTTCCAGCAGTTTACGCATAAAACAATTTTCAGAACACGATCGCATTCCCATGCACAATCGATCAAAAACGTTCACATTACCCCAGGTCTTATCTGGCCTGATTCTGGTTGATGTTTACAGGAAGGATCAGGTAAGTATAGTTCTCCTCATCGTCACGGATAAAGCACGGGGCCTTCGGATTTACAAGATAGATCGTCACGGTTTCATCATCAATAACACGAAGCGCATCGATCAGGAATTTCGGGTTGAAGCCGATCATGATATCCTTACCCTCTTTTTCAATATCGATCTCTTCATTCATGGAACCCATTGCAGAATCAATGCGCAGCTCCATATCATCGTCTGTGATGTTGATGATGATCGGTTTTTTATCAACCTCACGTACCAGAAGTGTGGCACGGTCGATACAATCCAGGAACTCTTTTTTGTTGATCTTCAGTTTTGTCTCATAATCACTGGAAAGCATCTGGTCAATTCTGAAATATTCTCCCTCGATCAGTCTGGAAACTACCATAGTCTGATCAAATTCAAATAAAATATGGTTTTTTGTAAAGTAAATGCTGACCTGATCATCCACTTCTCCGGAAAGAATCTTGCTGACCTCGCTTAAAGTTTTGCCCGGAACTACCACCTTACGGTCAGAATAATCTTTCTTAAGGGACATTTTGCGGATAGAGATACGATGTCCGTCCAGAGAAACTACCTTCAGACAGTTATTTTTGATCTCAAAAAGTTCACCGGTCATAAGCTTATTGTTCTCATTTACAGCAATCGAAAAAATAGTCTGGCGGATCATTTCTTTCAGTGTGTACTGAGAGATCGTCAGCGGTTCATCCTTCTCGATCATAGGTAAATAAGCAAAATCTTCTCCTGATTTTCCAGGGATATTGAATTTTGCTTTTTCACAGGTAATGGTTGCTGCATATTTATCATCGGTCTTAATGGTAACATCATTATCCGGAAGTCGCCTGATGATTTCATAGAAGATTTTTGCATCAAGAGCAACTTTACCTTTTTCTTCAATAGTACCTTCAACTATCGTTTCAATTCCCAGTTCCATATCGTTGGTGGTAAATTTGATCTGGTTTGTGGTTGCATCCATGAGAATACATTCCAGGATTGGCATTGTGGTTTTTGATGGAACTGCTTTGAGTGCGATACTTACACTTTTTAACAGACTTGATTTGGAGCAGATGATTTTCATAGTGTGTATAACTCCCTTTCTGAACAATTTGTGGTTTTTATAAATATATTTATAGAAAAAATCCGCAGTAACCGCCGTAGGGGGCCAGATTTTGTGAAAAACTCCCGCAGGCCTGATGTTTTCAGGGGTTTTCCGTTGGGATAACTTTGTGTAAAAGTGGTATTTTCGCATGTGAATAACCCGGGGATAAAATTACCGCCGCGTTTTGGCAAAAAAGTTGTACACATCTCTCCACATACAATCAACACGTTATACACCAGTAATGTGGAAAACTTCCCTAACCTTGTGGATTAATCTTCTTTTTCAATATATCAATGGTATTTTTTAAGTTATCGTCGTTCTGCAATTCGTTTTCGATCTTTTCGATACCGTGCATAACGGTGGTATGGTCACGGTTTCCGAGCGCTTTTCCGATATTTTTCAAAGGTGTGGATATGATCTCACGGCAGAGATACATGGAAACCTGGCGGGGCATGACGATCTTGGAGTTTCGTTTGTTTCCGCTTAAGTCCGCAGGTGTGACTCCGTAATGCTCTGCAACAACGGAGATGATGTATTCCGGTGTGATCACTTTTTTCTCATCCGGAGAAATAATATCCTTCAGTGCCTGCTCTGCCAGCTCCAGAGTTACTTCCTTTTTCTCAAGCTTGGCTCCGGCCATGACCTTGTTGAAGGCACCTTCCAGCTCACGGATATTGGATTTGATATTGGTAGCGATATATTTGATAACATCTTCACTGATGTTGTAGCCGTTCATTTCTTCATTTTTATGAAGGATCGCCATTCGGGTTTCGTAATCAGGCAGCGTGATATCTGCGATCAGACCCCACTCGAACCGGGAACGGAAGCGCTCTTCCAGGATTTCCATATCCTTCGGTGGTTTATCAGAGGATATGATGATCTGCTTTTTGGCACTGTGAAGACTGTTAAATGTATGGAAAAATTCCTCCTGTGTGGATTCTTTTCCTATAATAAACTGAATATCATCGACAAGAAGAACGTCGATATTTCTGTATTTTTCACGGAATTTGCTCATTGCCGTGTTATTTCCGTTTCGGATGGTTTCGATCAGCTCGTTGGTAAATTCCTCACTGGTTACATACAAAACACGGCTGTTTTCGTCGTGTTCCAGAATGAAATGAGCGATGGAATGCATAAGATGCGTCTTACCAAGACCGGCTCCGCCATAGATAAACAGTGGATTGTAGGTATCTCCCGGTGATTCGGCAACTGCAAGAGCTGCGGCCTGGGCGAATTTGTTATTACTTCCTACAACGAAGGTGTCGAAGGTGTATTTTGGATTTAAATGCGCCTCTTCGTAACGTGTATCCTGAACCTGTTTATCATAAGAAGTGTTTTTTTCTGTTTTTTTGGGGAGATCTTTTTCCAGAACGAAGCGAACCTCGCATTCTTCCATGCCTGTCAGTACACAGATAGTAACCTGGAGGGGTATTTTGTAGCGTTTACTGATGTAATTGACTCCGATCGCTGCCTGTTCAGAGGGAACAACCACTGTTATCAGCTTTCCGTCAACCTCATAAACTTTCAGCGGCTTGAGCCAGGTATTAAAAGGGACATCAGTCACCTCATATTCAGATTTGACAGTTTGCAGGATCTCCTCCCATTTTTCAATAACAGCGTCCATTTTTTCCTCCCATGAGTATTATAATAACCCCAGTCTGCGACTGGAGATAGATATCCTTTTATATATTACAATGAAAATGGGGTTTTCGCAATGGAAAATCCTTGAGATTTTGGGGAAAAGAATGTGGATAATGTGGGGAAATTACTGTGGATTAGGGTGGATTATTGTGGATAAGAGTACTGGAGGTTTCCATAAGTCGAGAATTGGTGGAAAATGTGGAAGAATTATGTGTATAAAAAAATCCACCTTAAAAATACCGCAAATAAAGGGTTTTTTTGAAAACGATGTGAACAAACCCTCCGAAAAAGTGGATAGATTTCCGGTCAATCCACAAGTTATCCACAAGTTATCCACAAAATGTGGATAATGTTACGTAAACCATAAGCGCTTTCCACATAAGAGAAAAAAATAAATACCGTAAGGTGGGGGTATTTTATAGAACCCTTGATTTTATCGGGTTTTTTGCAATTTTTACTTGACGAAAAGGAGGTTTATTTATATAATTGAAACGATGTTCTGAATGATAAGTTATTTCATAACAATTAAAAATAGATAAAGGAGGTGCTTTACCTATGAAGATGACATTTCAGCCAAAAAAGAGATCCAGAGCTAAAGTTCACGGCTTCAGAGCTCGCATGAGCACAAAGGGCGGACGTAAAGTATTAGCTGCAAGAAGATTAAAAGGAAGAAAACAGTTATCAGCATAAGCTGCAAGACCGCATTTATGTGGTCTTTTCTTCTATCCGGAGAAATATCCGCGCAGGCGGAATCTAATTAAGGAGGATTCGTTTGATCAGATCAGAGTCCTTAAAGAAAAATCAAGATTTTAAAGTTGTATATCAGAACGGAACATCGTACGCAAATCGGCTTCTGGTGATGTACGTGCTGAAGAATCAGCACATGAAGAATCGTCTGGGAATATCAGTAAGCAAAAAAGTAGGGAACAGTGTGGTTCGCCACAGACTCACCAGATTGATCAGAGAAAGCTATCGTCTCAACGAAACAGATTTTGACAGTAACCTTGATATTGTAGTAGTAGCGAGAGCCGCAGCCAAGGGCAAGAGCTTTCACGAGATCGAGAGTGCTTTTCTGCATCTTGCAAGAAAGCATCATATAACAGGGAATGAACATGATAAAGAAATTTCTGATTAAGATGATAAGGCTCTATCAAAAATATATATCGCCGATGAAGAGAACGAAATGTCCTTATATTCCCACATGTTCTCAATATGGTTTGGAAGCAATCGAAAAATATGGCGCATTTAAGGGCAGTCTTCTTGCGGTATGGAGGATATTGCGATGCAATCCTTTTTCCCACGGAGGCTATGACCCTGTGCCATGAATTATTTTGTGACTGTTCAGCCTTTTCCCGGGCAGAGCAGTTATCGGAATTTGTAACTGTTCAGTACCTCCGCAGTTAGTGGACGAAAGAATAGTTACCGGACTTTTACAATTGAATAAGAAGTCTAGGAGGAAATGAATTTGGAACTGTTTTTAGCAACAAAAACCGGAACTCCTATTATCGGACAGATCGCGTCTGTGATGGGATGGATCATGGATGGCATATATAAGATGCTTGACGGCCTGTTCGGAATCCAGAACATTGGTCTTTGTATCATTATCTTCAGTATTCTTATCTTTGCCTTTATGACACCGCTGCAGATCAAGCAGCAGAAATTCTCCAAGTTAAGCGCGATCATGCAGCCTGAGATCCAGAAGATCCAGAAGAAATATCAGGGTAAAAAGGATCAGGCTTCCATGATGAAAATGAACGAAGAAACCCAGGCTGTTTATCAGAAATATGGTGTTTCTCCAACCGGTAGCTGTGTACAGTTAGCCATTCAGATGCCTATTCTGTTTGCTCTGTATCAGGTTATCTACCGGATTCCTGCTTACGTTGGAAGTGTAAAGAACATTTTTACTGGTGTAGTTGACAACCTGCTAGCTGTAAACGGATACACAGATATCCTGCAGCAGTTTATCACAGACCATTCCATGACACGAGTGCGTCTCGTTATGGACAGTGCCGGAAATGCTACAAGTAACTCGATTGTTGATTTTCTGTATGCACTTTCTCCTTCCCAGTGGAAAGAGCTGGCACAGATGAATCAGTTTTCAGGATTTTCTGATGCGATCACAAAAGCATCCGGCAATATTTCCAAGATGCAGGGCTTCTGTGGACTGAATATCGCAGACCAGCCGCTGTACTATATCATGGAATTCTTCAAAAATCATGGTTCTCTGTTACTTGCGATCGTAGCACTTCTGATCCCGGTTCTTGCATGGGCAACTCAGATGCTGAACCTGAAGCTTATGCCACAGGCTGCAACACAGCCGGCAGACGGAAATGATCAGGCCAGCGCAATGGCAAACTCCATGAAAACCATGAACATGGTCATGCCTCTGATGTCTGCATTCTTCTGTTTCACATTCCCGGTTGGTCTTGGTATCTACTGGATCGCCAGTGCTGTCGTTCGAAGTGCCCAGCAGTTTGCGAT
>PPYF01552536.1_pt1 | contig 10416 bp, 16 predicted proteins | sample 1559871 | NCBI WGS metagenome assembly PPYF01 (sample SAMN08240021, study PRJNA423297) | Human gut metagenome, whole genome shotgun sequencing project.
CAATATCCTCGATATCTGTGATAATATTACCGATCTCCTTGGAGATTTCTGTAATGTGCTCCATTTCCGTGAGCAGCTCATTCATTTTTTCTTTTTCTTCGTTTGCCTTATTTGCAGAGGCTTTTACACGTGCAGATGCGCTCTGCGTTTCCTTCGCTGTATCTGCAGCCAGATCCACGACAGTGTCAATGGTGGCATTCAATTCCTCGATGACTCCTGCCTGCTCTGTTGCACCATCCGCCAGGGATTTTGATGCATTTTCCACCTCTGATGCATTTGATGATACCTGTTCTGCCAGATTGCTGATCTCGGTCAGGGTACTGTTAAAGCGCTTCAGAATATACAGCAGTGATGTCTTCAATTCTGAGAAATCGCCCAGGAAATCCGTAATGTCATCACCATTTCTGGTCAAGTCACCCTGTGCGATTGCCTTTACCTCCACAGAGATCTCACTGACATAATCTGCCAGAATACCCATGGCTTCTTTCAGATTCCTGATGGTACCACCCAGCTCATCCTCAGACTCATAGGTAAGCATTTCTACGTTGGACAGTTCGCCCTTGCGCAGGCTGGCAACTGCTGCCTCTATCTGTTCTACCGGCTCTGTAATGGAATTGGTAATGATCCTTCCGATCAGTGTTGTCACTACAGCAATCGCAAGACCCGATGCCACGATCACAACAAATATGATGATGGTGCATACATTGGCCATGGTCTTTGCCCGGTCTAATTCTACCTGGAACTCATTACGTAATGTAGTTAATTTCTCAGCAAATGACGTATACTCTTCATACACCTCTCCGGTCATCAGTTTCGCTGCTTCCTGCTGTTTGCCCTCACGGCTTAATTTCAGAATTTCATCCGAAGCAGCCCTGTATTCTTCCCATGCAGTGTTTGCTACGTCATAATCATCCCGTCCTTTTTGAGCATCGCTGTCTGCAGACATGATTGCCTCCAGATTCGCATCAGTCTCCTGGATCTGACTCTCCAGCTTCTGAATTTCTTCTTCGCAGGAGGTCATAACAGCATCATCTGATTCTACCAGATGTTGTAAATTTTCAATTCAACTTCTATAGTGCTTAAACGTTCTTATTATAGCACAGTTGATTGGAAAAATCTATTAAAAAACATAAATTCTTTTTACTAAATATTAGTGATTCTGTTGCAATGAACTGGTGAAAATTGACCAATTCTATCTTACATATGATCTTTTTCGGTTATTTTACGAATAACACGGCATGGGTTTCCGGCCGCCAGACTATAGGGAGGAATATCTCTCGTCACAACACTTCCTGCTCCTATTACGCATCCCTCCCCTATGGTAACACCACCACAAACAACCACATTGGATGCCAGCCAGCAATTATCTTTTATAGTGATCGGCTTCGCATACTCAAGAGTATAAAGGCTGCCATCTTCTCTTTTCCTGACATTACGCTCCTCAGGCAATAATGGATGCATAGGAGTTGCCAATGTAACATTAGGACCGATCATCACATTATCCCCTATATGTATTTCACCTACGTCTAAGCATGTGAAATTAAAATTAGCAGAGCTATATTTTCCGAAGTAAGTATGACATCCATAATCAAAATAGACCGGTGCCTGCAAATACGGAAGCTCCTCTGTTGCCGGCAATAATTCTCGCAATATCTGTGCCTGCACTTCTTGCTGATCTTCATCTGTTAAATTATATCTTCTTGCTAATTTACGTGCATGCAAACGTAATTGTTCCAATTCGTTATCCGATGAATCATACAACTCTCCGCTTAACATTTTTTCTCTTTCCGTCATTTCTGATAGCCTCCTGATTCCAATTTTCCTATTGTTATATTCGCTGATCAAGGTCGCTCATCTTCAATTGTTTAATATACATCACCTTGCTGGCTACTGCAAGCAGTACGGCAGCTATACAACCTGTGACATATAGTATATCAGCTTTGCGATCTCATTCCGGTTTTAATTCTGCCTGATCCATAAATTGCTGCTTCCTTACAGCATATTCCTGCTTTCTTTCATCCGGAAGCTTTCGATATATCTCTTCAAAGCCTGCTTCCGCATCCTCTGTCCCATATACAGGCTGCATCACTTCACTGTAAAGCCACTCATCCCACAATGCTTCAAACAGTTCTTCTGCATTACGATATACCTTATTTCTATCAAAGCAGGATTTCTGCTCCCTATAATATGTTAAATATACAAATCCAAATTCACCTGCATCCAGGACACAGGTATCACCTAATATATCATACAATTCCTGAAACACTTCTGCAACTTTTTTACATTTGTCATGATCTTCTTTTGAGTACTTTTCTCCCATGCATAAATACCTCATTTCTTGGAATATCTATCATTTAACTTTTCACTATCATTATTGTATTTATTCTTTACTGCATGAAATAATATATGTATAATTATATCGAAGAATTGATATGAAAGGAAAAAGGATAGCGCTTCCCGCCTTGCGGCTACGCTATCCTTTTTCTATACATTTCTATACATGATTGTTACCGGGGATACAACCCCTTACTTTTTTGATGAGTATAACTAACGGACGCTCTCAGCCTCCCACTCTACTACGGCTCCACTGGATGCATCGATCGTAAAGTCATATTCCGTTCCGCCATAGATGATCTTGCCTTCGTATTCCGGACGTCCATCACTCCATCCGGATGTTTTTTCATCGTATCCGGAACTTAAAATCTCACCGGTATCCACGGCTATTTCATAGTCGTACTTCTTACCGCCTACGTACCATTCAATTTCATATACCTGGCGTCTGCCTTCATAGTCCAGCTTTGACTTGGTGATCGTTGCATCCGTTGCCTTCACTCCGGCATGCTCAAGAGCTATCTTCTGTGCCATTTCCTCATCCACTGTGCCGGTTACCGTCTGCGCAGTAGCTGCGGCAGAACTCTGCGTTGTGGCAAAATCGGCAGCGGGGGCTGTCGCCTCCGTCTGTGCCTGGGTATCTACCGCATTCTTCTCCTGGCTGCTTGGCTGCTGATTTATCACTGGTTTACCGCCACATCCGGTCATAGCCACTGCCAGGGACAGTGCTGCGCCGGTTAAGATCAATTTACGTTTCATCATCTATCTTTACCTCCTTCTATTCAAAGTGAATTGCGTAGATTGTAGCAGGCAGCCATATCCATACTCATATCAGCAATTCACATTAATCATTTTCGTTCAAATACATATTCCGATTCCGATGACAAATCTCTTCTGAAAGTATATCCAAGTCTGTCAAATTTTCGTATCTCTTCAGGATTCTCAATTTCTCTTTCTGCCATGAACCGAACCATCTCCCCTCGGGCCATTTTGGCATATGTCCCTTTCGTTACCAGTTTATTTCCCGATAACTCACAAAAGGAGACCGTAATATAGGTATCCTTAGGTGTCAGATACTTTTCTATGCATTTTGAGTATTCTTTTGATGCCAGATTAATGATAACCCTGCTGTCATCAATCACTGAACGATATAATCTCTCCCCCCAGTAATCATACAGATTTTTTGCATCTCCTATCCCGACCTTTGCCTGCATTTCTAACCGGTACGGTGTCACCCCATCCATTGGTTCCAAAACACCATAAAACGCAGACAGGATTCTCAAGTGCTTTTGTACATATGCAAGCTGTCTATCCTCAAACACAGCTGGTGCCATATACTGAAATGCGATTCCTTCATAGGATAATACTGCCGGAGTAAGTCCACGGTACAGATCCATAGTTTCCAGTCTGTGAAAGTTCTGTTCGGCAATCTTATCGTTACATTTCCAGACTGCTTTTAGCTCCTCTTCGGACTGACTCTTCATAAAACTCAATATCTCTGCTGTCTGATCCATATGTTTTGGCACGTTAACCGGTGCAAGGCTGTCCGTATCGCTTACCATCTTTTTTGCAGGAGACAGTATGATTTTCATCCTTCTAATTCCTTAAGCATATTTTCAGGGTCATCTGCTACTTTGACTTTATCATTAGCCTTGATGATGACTCCCTGTTCATCGATAAGATATGTGGTCCTAACAACGCCCATAGATATTTTTCCATAGTTTTTCTTTTCTTTCCAGACATCATAGGCTTCAATGACTTTACGTTCCGGATCAGCTAAAAGTGTAAATGCCAGACCATATTTTTCTTCAAATCTCTTATGAGAAGCCACGGAATCTTTACTGACTCCAAGAATGACCGCACCCTTTTCCGCGAACTGCGGATATCTCTCTGAAAAACCGCATGCCTGTTTCGTACATCCGGATGTATTATCCTTTGGATAAAAATATAAAATCACTTTTTCCCCTGCATAATCACTTAATTTATGCATTACACCGTCCTGATCCGGCAATTCAAAATCGGGTGCTTTTTTTCCTGCTTCTAACATATATGTTTTCCTCCACTTTCTTATCTAATTTAGTTTTTACATTATAATACATCACCTTGCTGTGATAAAGTCTTTTTTGATGTCAAGAAACGCTTTCATGTCTTCCAGGATATGATACAGCATGGACCGGTTTTCAAATTCCTGTCGTGTGACCGGGAGCTGCTGCTGTTCATAATGGTGGTGCAGTCTCTCTAACTCCGATAGCAGGGTTTCCACATTATTTTGTTCTGCAAACTCATCGGCAGTCTGCCGTATAAAATCTGCCAGTGCTTTTCCCTGCTCCGGTGTAGTGGTCAGGCGGATGATGTCCGCATATATTCTTTTCAGTATCACGCACTGTCTCGCTCTCATCTGCATATATTCATAATAGTAATCATCCTCTGTGATCAGATGATTATTCATATATCGTAATGCCTCTTTTTTCAGATTCACAAGCATTGCATCCAGTTCATCAAAGCAGCTTCCAGGAGAGTGATAATTCCTGCGGCATACGCAAACTGAAGCTGCAGGGCTGCTGCAAGCAGTACGGCCGCTACGGAGCCGGTAACATATTTGATAAGTTTTATGGTTTCCTCAGTTTTCATTTTACTATCTCGAATCTTTGATCCTTTGCCATTTCTGTCTACCTCCGAATGATTCCTTTATAAAATGTTACCGCATCTGCCAGATCTTTGTCATTGGGATGTCCCTTTGCAATCCCTCCAACCAGCTTAAACGGTCCGAAGGTATCGTACCCCTTACAGGAAAATTTCCCGGCGATCTTCCCCTGCTTGCTTTTTACAACTTCTTCTATTGACTGGAATGCCGCACTGCCGCCACAGGTGCAGAGCAGAAAAACATCTTTATTTGCCGGTAAATTGACAGAAGCAAAATTGAGTACTGTCTGATGAAATTTCCCATAATATACCCCGGAGGCAAAGCCGATCAGGTCATATCCTGACAAATCTCTTTCTTTTTCCTTCGTAGCATCGATCAGATCTACCGCGTTTTCACCGGCGATTGCTTCCACCACCTTTTTGGTATTTTCATGGTGAACCGATGCATAAATAATTGCTGCTTTCATGTACTCATTCTCCCTGATAATTTTCTCTGTTTATCATGCTATTTCATGTTCTGGCAATGGTTTAATTTTACTATAAATAACCGTCCCCTGCCGCCTGTCGCAGTTCCTTTTCTTTGTGCCATGTTTTTTCGACCATTATAAACTATCTTTCTGACTTTATCTTATCATGCTAAAAATACCAATTCAATGAAATTTGAACAGAATATCCGGACAAATGACCGCCAGTCTTCAAAAGGAAATCAGTTAAAATGGGAAAACGAAGGTATATGGTATAAAGCTGATTATACCGGATACGAAGGTCTGGTCGAATACATGATATCCCATCTGTTAAAAAAATCATCACTGGCAGAAAATGAATTTGTTTGTTATGATCTTGAAGAAATAAAATATGGAACTGTGATTTATAATGGGGTAAAGAGTCCTGATTTTTTGGGCAAAGGTTGGCAGATTATTACTTTAGAACGTCTATTCCGGAACTTTTTCGGAGAAAGTCTCCAAATGCGATGGATTGAATAGTACAGAGAAAAGATAAAAAGAAGAAAAGAGAGGGGCCTCGGCACCCTCTCCCGATATAGAAGATTATGCTACCTGTGGATAGTCAATAACTGCAATTTCCTGCATCAATTTCTTTGCCATATTTACAATCGTTTCAAGTCGCTCAGCAACTTCATCCGTATAATATTTTTCTCCACACTGCTCACATTCAAGGCATGGAACATTCTTAATTACAATAATGCAATTTTTATAATTTACGACGTGTGTTGTTGTACTATTTACGGTTGTACTATTTTTGCAATACATACACATATCCATCACCTCTTTCTTCGTGTCTTTAAATCATCTTCAAATTTCTTTGTATCTGGATAATCCTCTATGATTTCGCCGGTTGCAATTCCATTTTTTACGTCGGCACGACTGATATCTCTTTCCTGCATTCGCTGTAAACAATGCTGTGTCCAGAGAATTTTTGATTCAGCACACAATTGTTGATATATTTCTAAATTCATTCGTTCCCTCCTTAACATTGTTGTAATCTATAAATATTATACATCAGTTTTACCTCATATAATACCTAAATCTAGTTTACTCTATCTTTAGCTCATATCGTTACAAAAACCTTATATCTCTTGTATTATAATTATAAGGCGTTAACAAATCGGATTTTGATAGGGGAAGGCATGAATATGATTATAGTAATGGAAAAAACACAACTTCAGGACTTGCTTCGAGCGCAAACTATTCAGCTTTTATTGTTGGATTATGATGAAAATCATATATTTTTCCTTTTCATAAACCGTAACATAATATTACCTATGTATTGTTGCAAAAATACTCCGGAAAATCAATAGTCTTTTGTGACACAACATTAGCACTAAACTGTCCTCGCATGGCACGGCTTTGCGATTTTCACTGTCGCTTTACTATGCTACAATCCCATCTTTGGCTCTATAAAGTGTCAAAGATGGGAGAAGGAGATCTTGTCTTGATGAGTATTGATGCCTTTGAAAAAAGGGAACAGACACTGCAGCTACATGCAAATGTCTTACAAGCCGAGCAGGAACGCATAGACGGTGCTCCTACCCTCAGTGTATCCGAAGCCAGAAAGCAACTCAGGGAGCGCATGAAAAATGTATAATGTTAAGTGGCGTACATATAGCAATATAAATTACGAGACAATTGTGATTTTGTGTAATTGGGTGGATGGATTGAAAAATGTTTCCCCCTCTCATAAGTTCTACCTTCTACCTTTTTATTGTCTCAACAATATGAATCATTTTCTCTAAGCATTGTTCAAAAAAGAAACGATAGCTTTCGCAATAATAATTTGCATATTCTCCTTTAGCAACATCAAATTCCCTATTTCTTCGACAGCCCCCTCTGCATAGTGTATGGAACTTACATTCTATGCAGTCTTTTGCAGACTTTTGCGACTGCTCCACAAATGCAATTGATTTTCGCTTTTCATCAATCTCTACCAAACGGTCACTATTAAAATTGCCTAGTCTGTATTCATCTAACATATAAAAATCGCACGGATACACACTACCATCGGCTTCCACCACATTCTGTATACCACAGATTCCTCGTTGTTCGCAGGATTCCGGCTGATATCCAAGCAGAATTCCTATATAGTTTTCAAATTGTCTTATATAAGGATGTTCTCCATTTTTCCAATCCTCGTACCATAAGTTAAACAACTCTACTAAAAACCGTCCATATTGTTCAGGTTTTAAGGCAAATGAACTTTTCCCCCTAATTTCCCCCAACGGATCCAAACATGCAATATACTGTTGATATTTCCACCCCTGCCTCTTATAATAATTATATATTTCCGTCGCATGATAAGCAGCATTCTGTGTTACTACCGTCAGAATATTGTAATCCACTCCATATTGATCCATAAGATCTGCCGCAGACTTAATCCGATCAAATGTAGGATTTCCATTTTTGTCATGACGGTACATATCATGAAGCTGTTTTGTACCATCTATTGATAACCCAATTAAAAATTGATTTTCTTTGAAAAATTTACACCATGCATCATCTAGCAGATATCCATTCGTCTGCAAAGCATTATTCACCCGTATTCCATGCTTGTTATAATGCCTCTGGTATTCCACAGCTTTTTCAAAAAAAGTAAGTCCACGCAAAGTAGGCTCACCACCTTGATATACATAGCTTATTAACCCTTCAGCATGAATCATAGTCTTTCTAATAACATTTTTTAGTGTTTGTTCTGACATAAACCCATACGAATCCTGTGACCTTTTTTTCATTTCATCACAATAGAAACAGTAATCACATTGCATGTTGCACATCCCTGATGCAGGTTTTATCAGTACGCTGATTGTCGGCATATCATCCTCCCTATATTTTTCTTATATAAGTGCTACTAATACTTTTAATACCCCAGCCAATATCATCACAAAAACAGGATTCCATTTTGTTTTCCTAAGCAGTACCACACTGATTGCAAAAATCAGCACCATGTCCCATTTAACTCCATCAATGTTGATAATACCACTTCCCCAAAAGGCCGTGCAAACATCAGCCAATGACACTCCGCTCCCCAAGTTTGAATGTCATTACCGGAGAGAACTGGCTTGTGCTGCCACCTTCCCAGATTCCGTCCTTTTCATGATAAAGTGCTGGAGTAAATTTTTCAGATTTTTCTAGTTTAGAGTAATCAACATTCTTCATAGAATCATATGAAAATGTATTTTTATCTTCTCCTTTTGGAATTTCATAAGAAGAAAGTAAAATTCCCTGTTCTATTTCCCTTTCCATTCCTGAAATCACATCTGTATCCATACGGTCCCCAACCATTACTGCTTCTGCTGAATGACATCCAAGCATATTTAATCCAGTTCTCATCATCAGTGGATTCGGTTTTCCACAGAAATATGCCTGTGTTCCTGTTGCCATTTCTATAGGTGCAATCAATGCACGACAAGCAGGAGCAATGCCGTTCTCAATCGGTCCGGAAACATCTGAGTTTGCTCCGATCAGCTTTGCACCTTTCAGAACTAAATTCGTTGCTTTTGTTAATGTATCCAATGAATAGGAACGTCCCTCTCCCACAACAACATAATCCGGATTTACATCATTCATTGTGATACCTACATCATAAAGTGCATTTAACAGGCCGGCTTCTCCTATCACAAATGCCGAACATCCTGCCGCCTGTTCTTTTAAAAATGCGGCTGTTGCCAATGCACTGGTATAAAAATGTTCTTCTGGCACATCAAGTCCCATCCTAGCCAGTTTCTGATTTAATTCTCGTGGTGTATATCCACTGTTATTTGTCAAAAATAAATATTCTTTCTTTTCATCATGTAGCCACTGAATGAATTCTGGAACACCTGGCAATATCTGATTGCCATGATAAATTACACCATCCATATCACAGATAAAGCCTTTTTTCTCATTAAAATCAATTACTGATTTTCCCATATTCATATATGTCCTGCCTTTCTTTCTCTTTAGAGTATGCCTTGTTCTTTCACTTCAGAAAAATCTGTTTTCTACGACCATTTTAACATTGTATCATCCATGCATAAAATCAAAGTAATTTTTTCTATCTGCAGAACATTTTATGACTGCATATCCTTCACACATGTACTTCGATAGTCACTTGGCGAAATTTTATATCTTTCCTTGAATACCCGGTTAAATGTCCTCTGGCTTTCAAATCCACTATCCAGGCAAATATTTGTAATAGAATCGCTCGTATTTTCCAAGCGATGACATGCATAGTTCAACCTTGCATCATTAAGATACTGATTGAAATTTCTATGAAAGATTTTGGAAAAGAGTCTGGATAAGGCATATTTACTCACACCCAGGTCTTTTGCCATTTCTTCCAATGATAACTTTTTCTTGAAATTTGCTGATATATAGGAAACCGTCTGGTAAATAAGGTCTTTGCTCCCCACATGACTCTTCTCTACTAGATTCAGTTTTCCTATGCAGCGCGCAAACACAATTTGAAGATATGCCTGTGCAACAGTAATATCCGACTGTTCTGTCTCTAAAATTGCATTTATAACCCTATATAAATGTCCCACTCGTTACGCAAACAATCTCCAGTGCATTATGAAGATGTGGTTCAATATGTTTTGACTTCCTATGTATTGCTATGATCTCCTCTTTTGTGTCAACATATTTTAATTGCATGAAATACTCCCCTTTGCAACATTTGTCTATATCTTCTTTCGATTTGGCAAGCAATTCTTTTACACCTATTTTATAATCAACTTGTAAATAAGGAAAGGAGGAATTACAATTCTAATTCATGTCCGATTTATCTGTTACTTCATCTGCAGCAATTCCTTTTTCTGCTTTCAGTTTTTTATTTGCATCTTCAACATTCATTCTTGAAAGTGCAAACATAATCAATACATCAAAGATTAACGGAAGCCAAAGATACATGAACTGCATCATATCAAGTGCAGACTGTGGCTGAGTTGCATTT
>PPYF01603213.1_pt1 | contig 10416 bp, 13 predicted proteins | sample 1559871 | NCBI WGS metagenome assembly PPYF01 (sample SAMN08240021, study PRJNA423297) | Human gut metagenome, whole genome shotgun sequencing project.
CCGGGTACGCGATCTGTTGCCCTGGAAAGTTGATCTGAGCTCTCAGTAAATATCAATACGGTTCTGACGAGTCGCTTACACAGAGGCGGCATTTATTTATCCCGGCTGCAATATGAGGGAATGCAGAATGATTTCACGCTGGAAATGGATGCTGAAGCAGACATTTAAAAAACTATGGTTCAGGGCAACGTTATTCGCAATTGTCGCAATAATAACGGCCCTTTTATCAATTCTTTTTAAATCAATGATACCTGAGTCGGTTTCCGTGAAGGTTGGTGCGGAAGCAGTCGATAACATTCTGAACATACTGGCATCGAGTATGCTGGCAGTGACCACATTTTCGCTGAGCATCATGGTCACAGCCTACGGTTCAGCCACTACTAATGTGACTCCCAGAGCTACTCGTTTAGTTGTTGAAGACGTCACCACACAAAATGTACTGGCCACCTTCATCGGTTCTTTTCTCTTCAGTCTGGTAGGGATTATTGCCCTCAATATGGGAGCTTATGGAGAAAGGGGGAGAGTCATTTTATTCATTGTAACACTGGTTGTCATTGCCTTAATCCTCATCACATTGCTTCGCTGGATACAGCATTTGACCTCTCTGGGGAGGGTTGGTGAGACAACGGCAAAAGTAGAACAGGCGGCCATCGAAACATTTATTGCGAGAGCAAGAAATCCCTGTCTCGGCGGATATCCATGGCTTGAGAACAATGAACAGCCGAAAGGAACGGTTGCAGTTTATCCGAAAAAGATTGGCTATGTTGAATATGTTGATATGGTGAAACTCAGCAAGCTGCTGACCAATGATCCCCGTCATGTATACCTCGTGGCGCAGCCGGGCAGTTTCATACATCCGTCCACGCCAGTTTTGTACCTGAGTCAGGGCCAGGAGTCATCAATCAGCACCGATTTACTTGAGACGATTATTGTCTCGGATGTACGTTCATTTGCTCAGGACCCCCGATTTTGTCTTAGCGTCATGGCCGAAATAGCCTGCCGAGCCCTTTCCCCCGCAGTGAACGATCCTGGAACCGCCATTGATGTCATTGGCAGAGGTGTACGTATACTTTCCGCTTACGCGCAGAATAAATCTGATGAAATAGAAGTGAAATATCCTTCTGTACATGTTGCACCACTTCAGAATAACGATCTACTTGAAGACTTTTTCTCACCTGTTGCGCGCGATGGTGCCAGTATGAGGGAAATTCAGATAAGGGTACTTAAAGGACTGTCGATGCTGAGTAAGGGTTGGCCTGGAATTTTTGCTGAAGCCGCACAAACCCTAGCATTTGAAACATTAGAGCATGCTACTCGTGCTGACCATATAGATTCTGACAGATATCTAATAAAATCAATTTATTATAATTTATTTAGTGGCGAAGATTCTAATAAAAAACCATAGTTGCGGAGCAAGCGATACGGTTGTTGGCAAGTCAAGGGCAAAGCATTCGCGTGAGAGTGGGCGTCTGCTTTGTGCCAGAAGCGGACATACGTAACTTATGATACGCATCGCCAATCATCCGTTTCAAACATCAACGCGGAAACGTTTTAAGAATGTAATCCCGAACATAGGCGGTTCGGCTGTTATTAGCCGTCCTTTTGTTCCAGACCAGATAAAGATGATTAGTCGGAGCGAGGTCTGCAGGTGTCACTGAAATCAGGCGACCACTTTTCAGGTCATTGTCACAGTGATAATCCGGCAGCACTGTCCACCCGTGGCCGTCACAGACCAAGTCGCGGATAATACGTAAATCCGGAATGGTGAATGTAGCCTGCATCTCAGGGGCTCTCTGAAACATGGAGGCCCAGAGCGCTCTAATCAGTGGCAACTCTTCGTCATAAGCAATCAGCGGTAATGAGGCAAGCGTTTCAGCACCAGGTTCTGATCCGATGATCTCTGACATGGCGGGAGCATGAACAAGGAGCATGCGTTCAGTCAGTAGATGTGCATAGCCGTACAGACGGTCATCAGGCATAGATGCGGTAACAGCGAGATCGGCGCTCCCGTCATGCAAAAGGGAATAAATACGTTGTTTATTGCCGGTATGAAAGCGTAGGCGATACCCCTCCTTCATTAGTGGAGCCATTACTGTCCCAAGCCGGGAATGAATAAAATCTGGCGGTCCTGCCAGATTAATTGTTCCCCCGCGTACAGAGCCTGACCGGAAAGAGGACAGCTTTTCTTCCAGACCATCAATGAAGGGTGAAACTGAGCGGGCAAGCTCATCCGCAGCTTCGGTTGCCGTCACGCCTCTGGCCTGCCTGATAAACAGACGCTTACCAACCAGAGTCTCAAGAGACTGGATATGCTGTGACGCCGCGGGCTGAGTGATGCCCAGTAGTTCTGCCGCCTTTGAAAAGGAGCCAGAGCGATAGGCCTCAAGAAACGTTCGCAGATGGCTCAGATGGCTCATAGTGAAGCGCCTCGCTGATGAAGTTTATCGTTACAGGGAGCCTCATGCAGAGCAAGGGCCAGTTCACTCACGTAATCATCCCGTATTCCCAACGCACCCAGAGTGGCCTGCAGTTTCCATACATAATCTGCATTCGTGCCAATGTCTCCACGGGCAGATGCGATGCTCAACGCTACGGTCGCTGTAAGATTGTCCTGTTCATAATGCGGATGCAGTCTGTCTGATACGAAAGCCAGCGCCTGAATTTCCTCACCGTTTCCTAGCGAAACGTCTGCCCAGACCGGACGGTAAAGACCGGTTATCATCTCGCGCGTCCAGACAATTTCCAGCTCATTAATAAGAGTCGATTCCGGCAGTCTGAACGCAATACCTTCGGTAATTCCACCTTCGTCGAGCGATAACATCCTGCCGGGGACATCAGGAGTCGCTCGTCCGGATATCAAACGAATGCAGAAACTGCGCTGCCATCCTTTCAGACGGGCCCGTTGCATTTCTTCAATCGCCAGCACGGGATTCCACATCAATGACCCGTAGGCAAATATCCAGACAGGAGCACCCGTCGGGCGCTCCTCCAGAGTAGAGTTCATTGATGCGCGTATTTTTTCAGCGTCCCAGAGCATATTCGCCGGGAGCAGCGCTTCATGCACCCTGACAAATGTGCCATTAAGCATATTTTCACGGGTAAGCATATAACCTCCCTTTACTGGCCTACGATTTTAACCTGTTGAAATTTACGACTGTGGCTGCGACGGATTTGTGCAAGCAGCAACAGCAGGCCGAGCAGAGAAACAATCGCACCGCTGATACCGGTATACACGATACCGGCGTGGCTTATAGTAATGCTGCCCAGTACTGATCCCAGCGCTATACCTGAGTTGAAGCCCGCAATATTCAGGCCGGCAGCAACACCATGCGCATGAGGAGCATGTTGCTCAGCGACACCAATCAGACGGGCCTGCAGTGCCGGCACTGCGGCAAATGTCACCATACCCAGCAGCGCAACCAGAATGCCCATGCTCACCGGTGAGGATGACAGCAGCCACATACCAAGCACGACAACAACAATGCCGCTAATGATGAGTATATTGGCACGATTAACCCCCATGCTGTCGGTAAGTTTCCCACCAAGAATATTACCTACCGCAGCTGTAATACCGTAAACCAGCATAAACAGACTCACCGTTGCTCCGGTAACCCCTGTCACCTGCGTCAGAATAGGTGCGATAAAGGTGTAAGCCGTAAACGAGCCTGCATACGCCAGCACCGTAACCAGCGCGCCGGCCAGCAACTTACGGTTAAACAGCATGCCGATATTCTGCATTGCTGAGTCACTATGTTCACCGGGCACGCTGCGTACGGGATCTTTCATACCGAACAACAGTCCAAGGAATCCGAACGCGCCAAAAGCGGCAATAGCGCCGAGAACTGGACGCCATGAGACCACCCCCCCCAACCATGTACTCAGCGGTACGCCGATTGCCATCGCCAGAGTAAAGCCACCAAATACCACAGCCACCGCTCTGCCTGCTTTACCCGGTCCAGCAAGACGAGCTGCGGTACTGGATGCCGCAGCCAGAAACAGGCCGTGTTCCAGACCAGCAATGAACCGCGCTAACAGGAGCTGAGGTAATGTGGCTGCAAACGCGGCCGCCAGACTACCGGCAGTAAACACAACGGCAGTTGTAAGCATTACATTTTTCCGGCTCCAGCTTGCTGTCAGCGCAGACAGTACGGGTGCCGCGAACGTTGCCCCCAGTGCATAGGTTGTAACCGCTGCCCCGGTCTGCTCCACACCCACACACAACCCCTGAGCCATAACGTCTGTCAGCCCAATGGGGACAAATTCCGCGAGTCCGAGCGCAAAGGCACTGATAGTAAACACATAAATAACAAATGGCATGACTGGCTCCTGATTTAAGTAAGGAGTGCAGTCTGATTTAGAAAAACAGATAAATAAAATAATGTAAACTTCAGGCGGGATAAAATTATTTATATCTAAGGCAAAGATTCAATATTCCCACAGCACACAGAAGTTTTCTGTCTTCAGGGAGAGGAGCTTCGAAAGTTCAGACGAAAAATTCCTGCGGCCCCTTTAAGAGTCAGTTGGCCGGGTTTGGTCCGCTCCTCGCTCAAAGCGGACTAGAAGGTTAGCTTGCGTCGGACTTGGCGTATTTAAAGAAGTGCTGGTGGTGACTGGTTGTTGTGTTCCATTTCTACAGAACAAAATCACAGAAACTATACCCAATAGTTATATTGAATCAATGATGAGACAGCCTCATATTTATCAGAACTGGTGTACGTCCAATACAGGAGGTTGTCGTGCTGGTTCTCAAATGTGCGCTAGCTATTGCGGCTGTAATGGCAATTTATTGTCTTGCTGTTGTTCTTATGGATCGCCTTTCTGATTGATTTTATATTGGCGAGGTGACGGGAGTTAAGTAGAATTGCTGCGGGTGCTTGAGGCTATCTGCCTCAGGCATGAACACCAAAGGCAGATAGAGAAAAGCCCCAGTTAACATTACGCGTCCTGCAAGACGCTTAACATTAATCTGAGGCTCAATCTATGAACGGCAAATCTAGGTTAGCCTCTTACGTGCCGAAAGGCAAGGAGAAGCAGGCTATGAAGCAGCAAAAGGCGATGTTAATCGCCCTGATCGTCATCTGTTTAACCGTTATAGTGACGGTACTGGTAACGAGGAAAGACCTCTGCGAGGTACGAATCCGAACCGACCAGACGGAGGTCGCTGTCTTCACAGCTTACGAACTTGGGGAGTAAGAGGACCAGCGGGGAGAAATCCCCGCAACCTCTGATGTATTATGCATCCTCAACGCAGCCACAGTTAACCTGATTGGCGGGTTTACTTCATCTGTAAATATTTTTATAAAAATAATGCCCACGCACAGCATAAAACAAAAAGTATTACAGATAAAAAAGGAACGTAATGTGCAGATTTGTTGTTTTCCATATTTACTCACCTTAATATGATTAACCCTGATAGGGTTGTTATTTCAGCGGTTTTTAAATGAGGTATTATGGTGATCTGACAAATTTGCATAACATTAAAATTTAATTTGTCTAACCGCTTTTAATAATAAGCGTTGTATTTTATCCCAGCAATCTATTGTTTGATTTTTATTCCATCAATGTGGGGGCTTTACACTGGAACCAGTTTATTTATACTTTATACGTCAGCCTGAACAACTGGCATCTGCTGCACTGCGCCATCGAGAGATTGAGAAATGGCGCATATACAACTGGTCAAACAAACTTCTTCTGGTTTACTTCTCCCGGCGACGCCGGAGAGTTGCGATTTTCTGCATCAAATCAAAATAGGTGAGTGGATACACGGAGACTTTAAGCGTGTGCGTAACTACGCATTCCACAAGCGTTTTTTCAAACTCCTGCAACTGGGATTCGATTACTGGACTCCGGTCGGTGGGGCGATCACGCCTCGCGAACGAGAACTGCTGTCTGGTTTCGTTGATTACCTGTGCGAATCAGTTGGTCGGGAACACACGCCAGCCCTGAGTGATGCCGCAGAGCAATATCTGAATACAGTTGCGACACGCAGAACCCGGGATACGGCATTGCTAAAGTCGTTTGAGGCTTTTCGCGAGTGGGTAACCATTCAGGCTGGATTTTACACCGAACATTTTTATCCGGACGGTAGCCATGGGCGTCGGGCGAAATCCATCGCTTTTGCGAACATGGACGAAACCGAGTTTCAGCAGGTTTATAAATCTGTACTGAATGTGCTGTGGAACTGGATCCTGTTCCGTAAATTTTCCTCTCCGGAGGAAGTCGAAAATGTGGCCGCACAGTTACTGGAGTTTGCGTAATGGTGGATTTACGTAAAGCGGCGCGGGGGCAGATGTGCACCGTCAGAATTCCTGGCTACTGCAATCACAATCCCGAAACATCTGTGCTGGCGCATTACAGGCTGGCGGGGACGTGCGGAACAGCGACAAAACCACACGATATGCAGGCAGCGATTGCCTGTAGCTCATGCCACGATTTAATCGACGGGCGGGTAAAAACCAGCGATTACACCAAAGAAGAATTACGCCTGATGCATGCAGAAGGTGTTTTTCGCACACAAGAAATCTGGAGAAAGGAAGGTTATTTATGATTTACCCAACAAATACAGGCAAAAGCGGGGAACACCTTCGTCTCACCACGCTGGAAAGTGTCTGGATTCAGGGAAAACTGCGCATGTGGGGGCGCTGGTCGTATATTGGCGGCGGTAAGACGGGAAATATGTTTAACCAGTTGCTGGCATCCAAAAAATTGACGAAAACAGCCGTCAATGAAGCCCTGCGCAGGATGAAAAAAGCGGGAATAGAGAAACCTGAGCTGGAAGCGTTTTTGCGAGAGATGATCAATGGCAAGCAAAAGACCTGGCTGGCGCATTGTACTGATGCAGAGGCGTTATGTATTGATAGAGTCATAAGTGAGGTGCTGGCAGAGCATCCTGGATTGATTAGTGTCCTCCGGCAACGGTATGAAGGACGGGGGATGACTAAGCGCAAAATGGCTGAATTGCTAAATGATGCACATCCTGAGTGGTGTTTTAGCACATGCGAAAAGCGAATTGCTAATTGGTTGGCTGTTGCTGAGTATGCCCTATATATTCCCATGCGAGAATCATTTGCTCAAAAAATAGCTTGATTTTTTACGCATAAACTGCTTCAATTCCGGTATGCTTCGCAAAGCTGTATCGCGAGGCGAACCAAGCGCATGAACTTTACCAGAACCCGCCATTGAGCGGGTTTTGTTGTTTCTGGTACTGGCGAACCTGATGTTTCATTTCTGGAGCGCGATTCCTGGCGGAATACCTAGAATCGAGACATTCTGGTAAAATTGTTTTCAGTACAGGATGTGGAGGTGAGATGAGAGAACTACCTAAAGATTATTTTTTAGGAGTAGATGATGAGCTCGTCGATTATCTTGAAAAACAAGGGGAAGAGACGATACGAGAGATTCATCTTTCTAACAAAACCAATGTTGAGAATGGATACAAACTTCTGAACATTCAGATTGTTGGAATTGGTTCATCTTTTTTATTGCTGACACAGAAAACTAATTTCGATTTTCTCACCGCCGGAATTACCACATTTACATTACTATGGACATGGTGCGCCATTTACTTGGTATGTACTGGTTTATCTGTGAAGGTTAGGGGCCTGATCAATGCCCCTCCTGATCATCTATATCATGAAAAATATAAGGATATGGAGCCCTCGAGCTTTAAAATATTCGCTGATGCAGGATATTTAGGACCTGATAAGTTATTGCCGCTTATACGAAGGTATCGCCTTGTTGACTTGAGTGATACAGCAAGAGAGTTACTGTTGGAAAATGAGAAAATCCGCACGAGTCTCGATAAAGCAAGGATGTATACCATCCTTGCTCCGGTAGCGGCGATGTTTATCTCGGCTGTTTTTTTATATGTTCAATGACTGAGTCGGCAGAATCTCCAACAAAAACACGACGTGTAGCAAAGTCTGTAGTACTTTGTGTTGGAGTTGGTTTTGGTGCCACGGGTTGCTGAGGTTTATTTTCACCTTGTGGTTTGTTTTTTTCAGACATAAAAATCCTCTTTGTTTGAATTGTTACTTTTGGCGATTTAACGATATCAAACACGAGTATATACCGCCAGAAGCTTAATCTGGCACTCCATCTGGCCCCGGCATGTCCCGGGGCTTTTTCGTTGTTAGGCTCCGGAAACATCCTCGACTTCTTGTTAGCAAGCCTGAGAGCCTGAATCTTACACTTAGCACCATCCGAACTCTCGGAGGTGAGGCTTATGAAAATGCACAATGCCCCTCATTCCTGGCCTGACTTACTGGAACTCTTACAAAGTTGGTGGCGTGGAGATACGCCGCTGGGTGCAGTGGTTATGTCAATTATTATGGCTGGTTTGCGCATTGCCTATTTTGGCGGTGGCGGCGGCTGGAAACGAAAAACGCTTGAGATTCTGCTTTGTGGTGCTCTGACGCTGACCTTTGCATCCGCGCTTGAGTATGTCGGATGGCCTAAATCACTTTCTGTTGCCATTGGTGGTGGGGTGGGGCTGATTGGTGTTGATGCTATTCGTGGTGCGGCAATGAGGGTCATCGGTAACAAGTTCGGTGCCCATAAGGAGTAATTAATGCAGACACTTAATTCCCAGCGTAAAGCTTTCCTTGATATGGTGGCATGGTCAGAAGGAACAGATAACGGACGGCAGAAAACCAGAAATCACGGTTATGATGTTATTGTCGGTGGCGAACTGTTCACTGATTACTCCGATCACCCCCGCAAACTTGTCACGCTAAATCCGAAACTCATATCAACAGCCGCTGGACGTTACCAGCTTCTTTCACGCTGGTGGGATGCCTACCGCAAGCAACTTGGCCTGAAAGATTTTTCTCCAGAAAGTCAGGATGCTGTAGCGCTGCAGCAGATTAAAGAGCGTGGCGCTTTGCCGATGATTGATCGCGGTGATATCCGTCAGGCTATCGACCGTTGCAGCAATATATGGGCTTCACTGCCGGGCGCTGGTTATGGTCAGTTCGAGCATAAGGCTGACAGTCTGATTGCAAAATTCAACGAAGCTGGCGGAACGGTCAGAGAGATTGAGGTATGAGCAGAGTAACCGCGATTATCTCCGCTCTGGTTATCTGCATCGTCGTCTGCCTGTCATGGGGTGTTAATCATTACCGTGATAACGCCATCGCCTACAAAGAACAGCGCGACAAAAATGCCAGAGAACTGAAGCTGGCGAACGCGGCAATTACTGACATGCAGATGCGTCAGCGTGATGTTGTGGTAATGATGCAGGCCCAACTTGAAGGTGCTCAGCAATACATAACCGAGCAGTGTTTAAAGTAAAATCTTAACTACAATATGATTCATTTTGATGATTGTTTCATAAGGAACAGTGAAGTAAGATCTAAGAGGAGTTAAATTTTATACAGTATAATCATAATATTGCAGCAAGGTGGTTATAATTGAAAGAATATTTAGATATGAATACATCTCATGTAAGAGTTGTTACTCATATGTGTGGGTTCCTGGTTTGGCTCTATAGTCTTTCAATGTTGCCACCAATGGTTGTAGCATTGTTTTATAAAGAAAAAAGCCTGTTCGTTTTCTTTATAACTTTCGTTATATTTTTTTGCATTGGTGGCGGAGCGTGGTATACAACTAAGAAATCTGGCATTCAATTACGTACCCGTGATGGGTTTATTATAATTGTAATGTTTTGGATTTTGTTTTCTGTTATTAGTGCATTCCCTTTATGGATTGACTCAGAACTTAATTTAACGTTCATTGATGCTCTGTTTGAAGGGGTTTCTGGAATAACAACAACAGGAGCAACTGTAATTGATGATGTTAGTTCATTACCTCGGGCATATTTGTACTATCGGTCACAGTTAAATTTTATAGGTGGTTTAGGAGTTATTGTTCTGGCGGTTGCTGTATTGCCATTATTGGGTATTGGTGGTACAAAGCTTTATCAGTCAGAAATGCCGGGGCCATTTAAGGATGACAAACTCACTCCCCGCCTGGCCGATACGTCACGGACACTGTGGATAACTTATTCTTTATTAGGTATTGCTTGTATTGTCTGTTATAGACTTGCAGGAATGCCTTTGTTTGATGCTATTTGTCACGGGATTTCCACAGTTTCGCTTGGTGGTTTCTCAACTCATAGCGAGAGTATCGGATATTTTAATAACTATTTGGTTGAGCTGGTGGCTGGTTCTTTTTCCCTGCTATCGGCTTTCAACTTCACTCTTTGGTATATTGTTATTAGCAGGAAAACGATAAAACCTTTAATCAGAGATATTGAACTTCGTTTCTTTCTGTTAATAGCCTTAGGGGTGATCATTGTTACCTCTTTCCAGGTCTGGCATATAGGTATGTATGACTTGCATGGAAGTTTTATTCATTCGTTTTTTCTTGCCAGCTCCATGCTCACTGATAATGGTTTAGCTACGCAGGATTATGCAA
>PPYF01158534.1_pt1 | contig 10413 bp, 11 predicted proteins | sample 1559871 | NCBI WGS metagenome assembly PPYF01 (sample SAMN08240021, study PRJNA423297) | Human gut metagenome, whole genome shotgun sequencing project.
TGTCGATGTCGGTCAGCATCTCCACCGCCATGCGGCTCATGCGGGCCTCGGTGTAACGGTAAGCAGCCGGGGGGTCGCCGTCCACCGAACCAAAGTTACCCTGGCCATCCACCAGCGGGTAGCGCAGGGAGAAGTCCTGTGCCAGACGGACCATGGCGTCGTAAACGGATGCGTCGCCGTGGGGGTGGTAGGAACCCAGCACGGCACCGACGGTGTCGGCGGACTTGCGGTAGGGATGGCTGGGGTCGTTGCCGCGCTCATGCATGGTATACAGAATACGGCGGTGAACGGGCTTCAGGCCGTCACGCACATCAGGCAGGGCACGGGACACGATGACCGACATGGAGTAGTCCAGGAACGCGGTCTCGATCTCCTTCTTGACGTCGCGGATGATCTTTTTGGTTCCGCTGCCCGGAATCATGACATAATCTTCTTCCATTTGTTCCTCCGTGTATTACACGTCCAGCTTTGCGTACTGGGCGTTGGTCTCGATAAAGCGGCGGCGGGGCTCCACCTGGTCGCCCATGAGGATGGTAAAGGCTTCGTCGGCCTTTTCGGCATCGTCGATGGTGATCTGCACGATCACGCGATTGTCCGGGTTCATGGTGGTCTCCCACAGCTGGTCCGGGTTCATCTCACCAAGGCCCTTATAGCGGTTCACCTTGGCACCCGGCATTTCCTGCGAAAGCACGGCCATTTCGGCGTCGTTGTAGGCATACTTGATGGTGCTGCCCTTCTGCACCTTGAACAGGGGCGGCTGGGCCACATACACATGGCCCTGCTCGATGAGCGGGCGCATATAGCGGAAGAAGAAGGTCAGCATCAGGGTGCAGATGTGAGAACCGTCCACATCGGCATCGGCCATGATGAACACCTTGTCGTAACGCAGCTTGGAGATGTCAAATTCCTCGCCGATGCCGCAGCCCAGGGCCAGCACCACGGGCATCAGCTTATCGTTGCCGTAGATCTTATCGGCGCGGGCCTTTTCCACGTTGAGCATCTTGCCCCACAGCGGCAGGATGGCCTGAATAGCCGAGTCACGGCCCATCTTGGCGGAACCGCCTGCAGAATCGCCCTCGACGATGAAAATTTCAGTCTTGGAGGGGTCCTTTTCCCGGCAGTCGGCCAGCTTGCCGGGCATGCGGCTGGTCTCCAGCGCGCTCTTGCGGCGCACCAGTTCCCGGGCCTTCTTGGCGGCAGCGCGGGCGCGGGCAGCCTGGGTGGCCTTTTCAAAGATGGCCTTGGCCACACCGGGGTTCTCTTCAAAGAACTCCATCAGCTTTGCATAGACCATGTTGGACACGAGGGTGCGGATCTCGGTGTTGCCCAGCTTTGCCTTGGTCTGGCCCTCAAATTCGGCCTCCTGCAGCTTGACCGAGATGACGCAGATCAGGCCCTCGCGCACATCGGCACCGGACAGGTTCTCGTCCTTGTCCTTCAGCAGGCCGTGGCTGCGGCCGTAATCGTTGAACACGCGGGTCAGGCTGGACTTGAAGCCCTCTTCGTGGGTGCCGCCGTCCGGGGTGTTGACGTTGTTGGCAAAGCTCAGCAGCAGCTCGTTGTAGCTGGAGTTGTACTGCAGCGCGATCTCGGCCATACCGCGGTCGGTCTGGCCCTTGAGGTAGATGACATTGGGGTGCAGCACTTCCAGCTTGCGCTTCTCGCCCAGATAGGTGACGAAGCTCTTGATGCCGCCCTCATAGCACATGACCTCGGTGCGGTAGCAGGGCTCGCCCTCCTTGCCGTCTTCCAGCACGGGGGTGTACAGCTCCCGCTCGTCGGTCAGGGTGATCTTGACACCGGCGTTCAGGAAGCTTGACGCGGGTGCCGGTGACCCCGTCGGCCACCGGTCCGATGCACTTCAGCGGGCCGTCCGGGTCGCCGCGGCGGAAGGTCTGCTCGTACTCATGGCCGTCGCGGCGCACGTTGACGGTGAGCCACTCGGAGCAGGCATTGACAACGGATGCACCCACGCCGTGGAGGCCGCCGGCCACTTTGTAGCCGGAGTTCTCGCCGCCGAACTTGCCGCCGGCGTGCAGGATGGTGTAGACGACGGTGACGGCGGGCAGGCCGGTGTCGGCCTGGATGTCCACGGGGATGCCGCGGCCGTTGTCGGTGACCTGGATGATGTTGTCCTTCAGGATCTTGACCTCGATGTGGTCACAGTAACCGGCCAGTGCCTCGTCGATGGCGTTGTCCACGATCTCGTAGACCAGATGATGCAGGCCCCGCTCGCCGGTGGAGCCGATATACATGCCGGGGCGCTTGCGCACGGCCTCCAGACCCTTCAGGACCTGGATCTCGCTGGCGTTATACTCGTGGTCGGTAGCGGTTTCGGCATTGGTGCTGGTGATGATTTCTTCTGCCATTTCCTTTCTCCCTTTTTGTTTTTCGTGTAGATATCGTGTTGTTTCTCTATTCTGGAAACGCAGCGGCAGGCACTTTCCACGCCTGCAGGCTGCGGGGTTCTCGCAAGGGGCGGCTGCACAGCGTTCACTCGATCATCTTTTCGGCGCGGCGGCGCAGCACGGCGCTGGACAGCTCCGAAAGGTATACCGTGTCCACCACGCCGCCGTCCGCCAGAACATAGCTCTGGGGCAGCTCATCCGAAAGGCTCACCACGGCTCCGTTCTTCTGGGCGTAGTTCAGAAATTCCCGCCCGCGGGGGGAGATGGTGGTGGTCTCCAGATTGAAGATGCCGATGATGTCACGGTCGTTCAGCACATAATCGCGTCCGAGATGAATATACATACTGTATTTTCCTCGTGCAGTTCCGATTGGATATTTCAGGATTTCATGCAGGTTTCATGCATCCATTTTTGCAACATTTCTGCATGCTGTCAGGCGCGGCTCAGTACGCCGCCGTTCATGCGGTATACCTCGCCGTCCGTCTTGAGGAAGGCGGTGTCATCGCAGCTGGTGACAAAGGTCTGCTTTTCCTTCATGCGGGTCAGCAGATACTGCTTGCGGCCCTCGTCCAGCTCGCTGAGCACATCGTCCAGCAGCAGCACGGGGTGTTCGCCGGTGATGCGGGCAGCAGCGGCGGCCTCGGCCATCTTCAGGCTCAGCACCACGCTGCGCTGCTGTCCCTGGCTGGCAAACACACGGGCAGGCTGATCGTCCAGCAGCAGTTCCAGATCTTCCCGGTGGACGCCGCACAGGCTCTGCCCGGCCCGCAGCTCCTCGTTCTGGCGCTGCTTCAGCAGATCGGCCAGACCGCCCGGCGCAAACTGGGCCGCATAGCGGATGCTCATGCGCTCTGCCCCGTGGGAAAGCTCCTGATAGTTGGCGCAGGCCAGCGGCCCCAGCAGGGCAAGGTAATCCCGCCGCCGTTGCTGCAGGACCTCGCCCTGCGCGGCCAGCTCCACATTCAGCACTTCCAGCAGAGCACATTTTTCCGCATAAGGGCGCTCCTGCCCGGTGGCTGAATGCCGCAGCAGCGCATTTTTCTGCTGCAGTACCCGGACGTAGCGGCGGTAAGTGGCCAGATACCCGGGGTACAGCTGGCACAACGCCGCGTCCAGAAACCGGCGGCGGCCCTCCGGTGCGCCCTTGACCAGGCTCAGGTGTCCGGGGTCGAACACCACAGCGGGAAAGCTGCCGGCCAGACCGGCGGCCCGCTTGGGGGCAGCCCCGTTCACCGAGGCATAGCGGCCGGGGCGGGGTGCGTCCGGGGTGCCCACCGTGATGCGCACCCGGGCCGGGTCATCCGGCTCCTGATCTTCCTGCCGGGTGCGCTGGGTCACGGCTTCCAGCACCGCGAATGTCTCCCCGCGGCGCACAAGCTCGGCATCCTTGCCGCCCCGGAAGCTCTTGCCGCCGGTCAGCAGCCAGATGGCTTCCAGCAGATTGGTCTTGCCCTGACCGTTGTTGCCGCAGATGACCGTCAGCTCCCGGCCGGGTTCCAGCCGGGCCGACGCAATGTTGCGGTAATTCGTAACTTCCAGTGAAAGCAGCCGCATTACTGGCCCTGCCCGACTTCCACGGACTGGCCGTCCAGCTCGATCACGTCACCGGCACGGCACTTTTTGCCGCGCATGGTGCACACCTCGCCGTTCACCTTCACGGCACCGCCCTGCACCAGCTCCTTGGCTTCGCCGCCGGTCTCGCACAGGCCTGCGTACTTGAGCAGGGCATCCAGCTTGATAAATTCCGTATGAATGAGAATTTTCTGCATAAAATCGCCTTTCTTAGTCGTTCTTGAAGCGCACCGGCAGCACCAGATACAGGAAATCGCTGCCATCCACGGGCAGCACCTTGACCGGGCTCAGTGGACCGCTGATCTCCATGCGCACCTGTTCGGTGCGGGCGTTGCGCAGAGCGTCCAGCAGATAGCGGTTGTTGAAGCCGATCTCCACCTCGTCGCCCTCACACTGCGCGTTGAATTCATCCACCACGCGGCCCAGATTCGTCTGGCAGCGCACCACGACTTTCCCCTCTGTAAAGGTAATGCGGAGGGGATTTTTTAAACGCTCTGTAATAATCAGAGAGGCACGCTCGATGGTCTCGATGAACTCCTTGGTGTCAAGGGTCACCCGGGTACGGCTGCCGGCGGGGATCACGTTGTGATAGTTCAGGAACTCGCCCTCGATCAGGCGGCTCATGATGGTGTAACCGGCGGCCATGAACACCACATAGCGGCGGTTGGCACAGATGTGCACCGGCTCTTCGTCGTCGTTGGGCAGCAGGTGGGCCACTTCGGTCATGGTCTTGCTGGGCACGATGATGCGGATGTCCTTCACGGCGGTGACCGGGCGCTCCACGATGGCCAGACGGTAGCCGTCCAGGGCCACGATGGTCAGCTTATCGGGTTCGATCTCGAACAGTTCGCCGGTATGGGCCGGTTTTTTCTCGTCCTGACTCACGGCGTACAGGGTGCGGTCGATCATGTCCCGGAGCACGCCGGTGGGGATGGTCAGGGTCTCCTCGGCACCGGTGTTGGGCAGGTCGGGGAAGTCGGTGGCGGCCATGGACTGGATCTCGAATTCCGCCACGCCGCTCTTGATGGTGGTCTTGCCGTTGTCGGCAGACAGGATGCTGATCTGACCGGCGGGCATCCGGCTGATCATGCTGCTGAGCAGTTTTGCGTTCAGCACGATCTCGCCGGGTTCCTTGACGTTGGCCTCGATGGTGGTCACGATGCCCATTTCCAGGTCATAGCCGGTCAGGGTAAGCTGGAAACCTTCGGCTTTCAGCAGGATGCCTTCCAGCACTGGGATGGCTGACCGCATGGTGACGGCTTTGGAAACGCCGTCGATCGCTGCACTGAGAAGGGTTTTATCGCATACAATGTTCAAACCAGAATCGCTCCTTTTTGTTCACCGGTCGTATTGTAGGTCTGTTCTTCAGAATTGCCTGCTGACCGGTCTATCTTATTGAACTTGTTGTAGTAACCGTAGTAGGGGGTGGGGAACTTGTGGAAAACTCGGAAAAGCCTTGTCGGAATGCGGGGGTTTTGGTTTCCACCGGATTGTGAATGGGTTGTGGAAGAATTGTGGAATCGTGAAGAGAAGTCTCGCTTTCCACAGCGAATGTGGAAAGGACAGGTTGAATGTTGAAAACTTGGTGGAAAGTGTGGAAAGGTTTGCGATTTTACCACAAGATATGGGTCTGTTTTCCCCATTTTGCCCTGGTTTTTCCCCATATTTTGGGGTGAGACCCTGAAATGAGTATGACTTTTACGTCAAACTCTGTCTCAGGCCTTGACGTTTTTGATGATGTCGCTCACGGTCTCGCGCAGGTGCTGGTCGTTCTTCATGTCCCGTTCCATGGTCTTGAGGGAGTAGACGATGGTGGAGTGATCGCGGCCGGAGAATTCCCGGCCGATCTCCTCCATGCTCATGCCCGTGACCTCCCGCAGGATGTAGATAGCCACACGGCGGGCAGAGGCCACATTGGCGTTGCGCTTGGTGCCGCGGATGTCGGCAGGGGAGACGTTGAAGGTGCGGGACACCTCGCCGATGATCTTTTCGATGGTCACCGGTACGGGCTGGGTCTCGTTGAGGATGTCCTTGATGGCGTTTTGGGCCACGCTGATCACCGGCTGGATGCCCTCCAGCATGTAGTAGGCGTTCAGCTTTTTCACGGCGCCTTCCAGCTGGCGGATGTTGTTCTTCAGGTGGTTGGCGATGAACTCGGCCACATCCTCGGGCAGATCCAGGTGCAAAAGCTCTGCCTTGCGCTTGACGATGGCCACGCGGGTCTCGAAGTCCGGCGGCTGGACATCGGCGGTCAGGCCCCACTCAAAGCGGGTGCGCAGGCGCTCTTCCAGGCTCTTGATCTCCTTGGCCGGGCGATCGGAAGCAATGACGATCTGCTTGTGGGCGTCGTGCAGGGAGTTGAAGGTGTGGAAGAACTCTTCCTGGGTGGACTCCTTGCCGGCGATGAACTGGATATCGTCCACCAGCAGCAGGTCGGCCACGCGGTACTTCATGCGGAAGTCCTCGGTGCTGCCGGCGCGGATGGCGGCGATCAGCTCATTGGTGAACTGCTCGCAGGTCACATACATGATGACGAAGTCGGGGTGGGTGCGTTTGATCTCGGTCTGGATGGCCGTCAGCAGATGGGTCTTGCCAAGGCCCGAGCCGCCGTAGATGAACAGCGGGTTGTAAGCGCCGGAAGGGTTGGCCGCCACCGCCTGCGCCGCAGCAAACGCAAACTGGTTGGAGGGGCCCTTGATGAAGTTCTCGAAGGTGAACTCGTAGTTGCCCTGGGGGGAGGCGGGGTTCGCCTCGTACTGCTGGGCCAGCACCACCTCGTGGGGCGGGGTGCTGGGCACCACCAGCGTGATGTCCACGTCAAAGCCCAGCACGGTCTTGAAGGCCTCCTTCAGCAGGCCCAGGTAGCGGTCGGTGACGATCTTGCAGATGAAGTCGTTGCGCACCGACAGGGTGATGTGGCTGGAGTCCTCAAAGCTGATGGGCTCCAGGCCGTCGATGTAGAGATTATAGGTCGGCTCGGCCATCTGCGTTTTGCAGTACGCCTGGGCGGCCTCTAAAACGTCCTTGAAAGAATCCATAAAAACATCCACTCCATTGAAGTTTTCAACAATGCTGCTGATACCAGGTTAGTATACCACAAAAATCTCTGTGCGTCTATATTTCTATAAGGTAATTTTATATACATAAAATAAGACCGCCCTGTGTCGGGTTTTTCGCGTTGTGGCGCGGCGGACCAAAAGCCACAATATCTTGTGGCAGACGAGTTTTCCACGGCAGAATGGTGAAAAAGTTGAAAATCTTTTCACAAAAAAGTTTGCAGGAAAGCGAAAAAAATGCTTGACAGAACGCCATACTGTGCGATATACTGTTGAATTGCAAGCCTGTCCCCATTTTGGGACCAGAAATACCCCATCATCGGGGACGAGTTTTTACGGAGGATACAACCATGAAGAGAACTTTTCAGCCCAAGAAGCGTCATCGCAAGGAAGTTCATGGCTTTCTGACCCGCATGAGCACCAAGAACGGCCGCAAGGTCATCAATGCTCGCCGTGCTAAGGGCCGCAAGAGCCTGACTGTCTGATCCCGCGTTTTATGACGAGATCCGGCGCAGAACCCAATATGCGCACAAAAGACCGCTGATTCTGGATCGGTGGTCTTATTTTATTTGAAAAATTCCGGCAAACCGGAAAAATTTTTCGCAAAAAGCCCATGGGGGCCTTTTAAAGTCGAAAAAATTCTGATATACTGGCTAAAGAATCTGCTTTGTGCACCCGGCTTGGTGCCGGGCAGAAGAGAAAGGAGACGCCGAAGCAATGCGCTACCGTCCCATCCGCCGCAACAACGAATTTGGCCGCGTGTATGCCCGCGGCAAATCCTATGTGAACCAGGCTCTGGTGCTGTATGTGCTCAAGACCCGCGGCAAACGCACCCGCGTGGGCCTGACCGCCACCAAGAAGATCGGCCACGCCGTGCAGCGCAACCGCGCCCGCCGTGTGATGAAGGCCGCCATCGACGAGCATTTGGATTACAACATCGGCGGTTACGATCTGGTATTCGTGGCCCGGGGCATGACCCCGCGGCTCAAGAGCTGGCAGCTCAGCAGCATCGTGGCAAAGCTGTTTGCCCAGGCCGGCCTGCCGGACAAGGCAAAGCAGCCGGACGCACCGCCGCCCGCCACCCTGCCTCCGGCCCGTAAAAAGCCGGCAGCGGACGAGAAGGCAAAGGCATGAACCGCCTGCAGGCAGCTTGCCGCAGGGCCCTGTGCCTGCCCATCCGGGCCTATCAGTATACCCTCAGCCCATGGATCGGCCGCAGCTGCCGGTTCACCCCCAGCTGCAGCAACTACACCATGCAGGCCATCCTGACCCACGGCTGCATCAAGGGCATCCTGCTGGGAGCCTGGCGCATCGCCCGGTGCAACCCCCTGGGCAAATGGGGCTACGACCCCGTGCCGGAAGCAGGGAAGTGGACGAACCCCGCCCGCAGGCTGCAGCCTTCAAAACTGTTTGAAAACCGGCATAAAGCAAACTAGAACGTTACCGGCAGGACGGCGGGGAGTTTCTCCGAGGACCGTCCGCTGGGGTGGGATCCTGCTGCCGCAGGCAGTAGGGCGGGCGATGGAATGGCCCGATTCGTGTCCGAGGAGAAAGCTCCCCGCTGGCCTGCCCGCTGCAATTTCAGCTTCTTGTGACGCATCGCACTGTGGGCGGTGTGTCCTACGATAAAAAATAACGCGTCCCGTGCCACAGGCGGGGCAGAATGGACAAAGGTATGAACTTCTTTTACATCCTAAGCGCTCCTCTTGGCTATGTGATGGAGTGGATCTACAAGCTGCTGCCCAACTACGGCTGGGACATCATCCTCTTCACGCTGCTGATCAACATCGTCAAGATCCCTCTGCAGCTCAGCCAGCAGAAGAGCATGGCCAAAATGTCGGCCTTCCAGCCCATGCTGCAGGAGATCCAGACCAAGTACAAGAATAAGCCCGAAAAGCAGCAGGAAGAAATGCTCAAGCTGCAGCAGGACTATGGCTATAAGCCCACCGCCGGCTGCGTGCCCATGCTGCTCAACTTCCTGGTCATCTTCGGCGTTATCGGCGTGGTGTACAACCCCCTGGAGCGGATCTTCCACATCAGTGCCGCTGCCCTGGCCAGCGCAGGTGAGGCCCTGACCGCCGCCGGGGTTTCCTTTACCGCCATCACCCGCGACACCAACATCATTGCACAGGTCGTGGCCGGCAATTCCGGCGTGATCGGCTGCTTCAGCGCAGACCAGATCGCCACCATCACCGAGTTCAGCCAGCACATGAACTTCCTGGGCATCGACCTGACCCGCATCCCGCAGATCGGCCTGTCCCTGGATCTGGTGCTGCCGCTGCTGTCGGTGGTGACCATGTTCCTGTCCACCCACATCAGCATGAAGGCCTCCGGCCAGCAGATGCAGGGCAGCATGAAGGTGACCATGTACCTGATGCCGCTGATGTATCTGTTCTTCTGCTTTACCTACCCGCTGGCATTCTCGCTGTACTACGTCATTTCCAACATCGTGATGACCGTGCAGACCCAGGTCATGCGCAAGATCTATGACCCCGAGAAGATGCGCAAGGAAGTGGAAGCTCAGATCGAAGAAAAGAAAAAGCAGCAGAAGCGCGGCGTGAAGAGCACCACCGTGAAGGTCACCGACCCCAAGACCGGCAAGGTCACCGAAAAGAACCTCTCGGCCAGCGAGATGAACAAGTGCCGTCTGGAGTATGCCCGCAAGCTGGATGCCGAGCGCTACAAGGACGAGCGCACCGTGCCGCTGAGTGAGCTGAACAAGCAGGACAAGGAATAAAAGAATAAAGGAGGACGAACGGTTATGATCCGTAAGCAGGAAGCGACCGGCAAGACGGTCGATGAAGCCCGCGCAAAAGCCTGCGCTCTGCTGGGCGTACAGGCCGATGATCTGAATGTCAGCTATGAAGTGCTGGAGATGCCCCAGAAAACCGGATTCCTGGGCCTGAAAACCACCCCTGCCAAGGTGTGCGTGAGCGTGGAAGAACCCGATGCTCCGGCAGCGCCCGCTGCAGCCCCGGCTCCGGCGGCCGAGGCTGCCCCGGAAGTTCCCGCTGCCCCCGTGGAAGAACCTGCCGCACCGGTGGAAGCACCGGCTGCCGAGGTTGAGCAGCCTGCCGCAGAGCAGGCCGCCCCGGCTGCTGCCGCAGCCGCAGACGAGGAGACCGAGGTCCCCATCGTGATCGAAGAGAACGCCAAGGTCAAGGCTGCTGTGGAGTACCTGCAGGAAGTCATTGCCAAGATGGGCGTGGAGAACGTGACCTTCAGCGCCGTGCAGAAGGGCGAAGCCACCATCATCCGTCTGGACGGTGAGCACCTGGGTGCCCTGATCGGCCGCCGCGGCGAGACCATGGAGAGCCTGTCCTATCTGGCAAGCCTGGTGGCCAACCGTCTGGAAGGCGATTACATCAAGCTGGGTC
>PPYF01269194.1_pt1 | contig 10413 bp, 9 predicted proteins | sample 1559871 | NCBI WGS metagenome assembly PPYF01 (sample SAMN08240021, study PRJNA423297) | Human gut metagenome, whole genome shotgun sequencing project.
ACAGTGTCAGGCCGTTGATGTAGACAGGGGAGAGCAGGGAGAGCAAATAATCCTCCGTCTCGGTGGTAAAGGGCTGGCCGTAGCAGAAGTCCCAGGTTTGGGGCTGAAAGCAGTTCTTGCAGTGATTGGTGCAGCCGGAGACGAACAGGGTGACCCGCACTCCCTCGCCATTGGCAATGTCGCAGTTTTTGATCTCACCGTAGTACATGACAGCCCTCCTGCTATTCCTCAAAATGGGCGCCCGCAGGCGCCCATTTGAGTTTGATCGTTTTTCCCGGGGACATGCGCCTCGGGAAAAACACCGCTCAGTTTGTAAGTGTGCGAGCGAAGCGAGTGCGCGCACAAACTGCAATCTCTTCGTTCAAAAGGCTTTGCCTTTTGAACGAAATATTTTACAGGTGCAGCACCCGGTCCCGGATCTCCTGAGTCCGGCCCTGGTTCCAGAACTGGGTTCCGATGTAGCCGCAGGTCCGGCGGGCCACATTCATCTTGTCCTGGTCTGTGTTGCCGCACTGGGGGCACTTCCAGATCAGCTTGCCGTTCTCCTCCGCGATCTGGATCTCGCCGTCCCAGCCGCACACCTGGCAATAGTCGGACTTGGTGTTCAGTTCGGCGTAGATGATGTTTTCATAGATGAACTTCATCACCTGGAGCACCGCCTCCAGGTTGTTCTGCATGTCCGGCACCTCCACGTAGCTGATGGCGCCGCCGGGAGACAGGGCCTGGAACTGGGCCTCAAACTTCAGCTTGTCGAAAGCGTTGATATCTTCTGTCACATGGACGTGGTAGCTGTTGGTGATGTAGCTCTTGTCAGTGACGCCCTCGATGATGCCGAAGCGGCGCTGCAGGCTCTTGGCAAATTTATAGGTGGTGGACTCCAGAGGCGTACCGTAGAGGGAGAAATCGATATCGCTCTCCTCCTTCCACTTCCTGCAGGCGTCGTTCATGTACTGCATCACCTGCAGGGCGAAGGGGGTGGCGGAGGGGTCCGTATGGCTCTTGCCGGTCATGTACTTCACGCACTCGTAGAGGCCGGCGTAGCCCAGGGAGATGGTGGAGTAGCCGTGGTAGAGCAGCTTGTCGATGGTCTCGCCCTTCTTCAGCCGGGCGCAGGCGCCGTACTGCCACAGAATCGGGGCCACGTCGGAGAGAGTGCCCTTCAGCCGATTGTGCCGGCACATCAGGGCACGGTGGCACAGCTCCAGGCGTTCGTCAAAGATCTTCCAGAACTTGTCCAGGTCGCCGCCGGAGGACAGGGCCACATCGGGCAGATTGATGGTCACCACGCCCTGATTGAAGCGGCCGTAGTACTTGTGCTTGCCAGGCTCATAATTGCCGGCGTTTGCGATGTTGCCGATGCCGGCATCTGTGAAGCGGTCCGGCGTCAGGAAGGAGCGGCAGCCCATGCAGGTATACACATCGCCCTTCAGCTCCAGCATTTTCTTGGCAGAGATGTAGTCGGGCACCATCCGGCGGGCGGTGCACTTGGCCGCCAGCTTGGTCAGGTAATAATAGGGGGAATCCTCGTGGACGTTATCCTCCTCCAGCACATAGATCAGCTTGGGGAAGGCGGGAGTGATCCACACGCCCTTTTCGTTCTTCACGCCCTGGTAGCGCTGCTCCAGGGTTTCCTCAATGATGAGGGCCAGATCCTTTTTCTCCTGCTCATTCTTGGCCTCACCCAGGTACATGAACACCGTCACGAAGGGGGCCTGGCCATTGGTGGTCAGCAGGGTCAGCACTTGGTACTGGATGGTCTGGACGCCGCGGCGGACCTCATCCCGCAGACGGGTCTCCACCAGCTCCTCGATCTTCTCCCGGGTGGGCCGGATGCCCAGGGCCTCCATCTCCTGCTCCACCAGCCGGCGGATCTTCTTCCGGCTCACATCCACGAAGGGGGCCAGGTGGGCCAGGGAGATAGACTGCCCGCCGTACTGGTTGGAAGCCACCTGAGCGATGATCTGAGTGGCAATGTTGCAGGCGGTGGAGAAGCTGTGGGGCCGCTCGATCAGGGTGTCCGTGATGACGGTGCCGTTCTGAAGCATATCCTCCAGATTCACCAGGTCACAGTTGTGCATGTGCTGGGCGTAGTAGTCCGAGTCATGGAAGTGGATGATGCCCTCCCGATGGGCCTCCACGATGTCGGCGGGCAGCAGCAGCCGCTCGCTCAGGTCCCGGGAGACCTCGCCGGCCATGTAGTCCCGCTGGGTGGAGTTCACCACCGGGTTCTTGTTGGAGTTCTCCTGCTTGGCCTCCTCGTTGCAGCACTCGATGAGGCTGAGGATCTTCTCGTCGGTGGTATTGCTCTTGCGGACCAGAGAGCGGACATAGCGGTAGGTGATGTAGTTCTTGGCCACCTCATAGGCCCCGTGAGCCATGATCTGGGACTCCACCAGGTCCTGAATCTCCTCCACAGAGGGGGAGCGGTTCATCTTCTGACAGCTGAGTTCCACGGACTCCGCGATCCGCTGGATCTGGACCGGGGTCATCCGGGCGTCCTCCTCGATAGTGTTGTTGGCCTTGGTGATGGCGGCGATGATCTTCGTGATGTCGAAGATGACCTCCGTGCCGTTCCGCTTCATGACTTTCATGGGACTCTCCGCCTCTCTTGTAGAATCAATCTCAATTGTAATATATCTAGTAAGCATTGTTATCATACCACACTAGATATGGGATGAAAAGTTGCATTTACCATAGTGTCTTCCAAAATTCGGCGAGGAAATTTGTGCGTTCCGGAGAAAAGCTGTCGATGCGGAAAAACCGCCCCGTGCGGCAGGGCGCGGAGCGGTCGGGATCCGGAGAACAGTCAGGTCAGCTCTGTGTATTTGGCGGCGCTGCCCCGGGCCTTTTCCACCGGGTACTTGGCGGCGTTCTGATCCACCTTGGCGTTCAGGATCTCATCCAGATCCAGGCCGCACACATCGGCCATCAGGACGCAGTAGCTCAGCACATCCGCCAGCTCCTCCCGGATGCGGCCCAGCTTGTCCCAGCATTCCAGGTCCGCGCCGCTCCACTGGAATATCTCCAGCAGCTCCGCCGCCTCCAGGGACAGGGAGATGGCCAGGTCCTTGGGGGTGTGGAACTGCCGCCACTCCCGGTCGTCCCGGAACTGGATCACCCGACGGATCGTCTCATCCCGCAGCATGGATGTCAACTCCTTTTCCATAAAATCAGCATTCACTCCGCCCGGACAGCCCAGCGCAGCTTGGTGGAGTGGGCCCGGGGGTTCCGGCGGCACTCCTGGGGAGAGGGGCGGGTGACCTCCTGGGCGATGTCGCTGTACAGCCCATCCCGGTACTGCTGGCGGAAGGCCTGCTTCACCAGCCGGTCCTCGCCGGAGTGGAAGGTGAGGATGGCCGCCCGCCCGCCGGGCTTCAGCACATGGGGGAGCTTTTCCAGAAAGGCGTACAGCACCTCGAACTCACTGTTCACGTCGATCCGCAGCGCCTGGAAGGTCCGCTGACAGGACTTCTTCACCGCCTCCTTCCGCTCCCCGGCGGGGAGGAAAGACAGCGCCCCCTCAATGAGGGCGTACAGCTGGCGGGTGGTATCCACAGTGCCGCCCCGGCGGAACACCTGAATGACGGCCTTTGCGATGCGGTCCGCGTAGGGCTCGTCGGAATTTTCCGCCAGCAGGTTCTCCAGCTCCTCCTGGTCCAGCTGCCGCAGCCGCTCCGCCGCGGTGACGCCGGAGGAGGGGTCCAGCCGCAGGTCCAGGGGACCGTCCTGCTTGAAGGTAAAGCCCCGGGTCGGGTCGTCGATCTGCATGGAGGAGACGCCTAAATCCGCCAGCACGAAGTCGAAGAGCACGCCGGGGGCCACCTGGTCCACGTCGGCGAAATTCCGATGCTGGATGGTGAGGAGCTCCGGCCCGAAGCCCGCAGATGCCAGCCGGGCGCGGGTCTTTTCCATCTCGATGGGGTCCACGTCCGTGGCATATAGGTGTCCTTGCCCCTGAAGCTGTGCCAGCATCCGGCGGGTGTGGCCGCCGTAGCCCAGCGTGGCGTCGTAGCCGGTCTGGCCCGGCTGGATCTGAAGGACCTCCAGGATCTCGTCTACCAGAATGGGGATGTGCATCCCTGCCGGGGTCTTGCCGCTCTCGATGATCTTTTCTACATCAGAGCGGTAGTTCTCCGGGTCATGCTCTTTGTACTTCTCCTGAAAGGTGCGGGGGTGGGTGCCCTTGTACCGGGGGCGGCGCTTGTGCTCCTGCTCCATGGGATCAACTCCTTCTCTGAACCGCTATCATATCACAGCCGCAGCCAAAAGAAAAGTCCCGCCGCATTGACAGAGCGGCGGGGACCGGATACAATAGACATTCAGCAAGGAGGCAGATTTTTATGGTAACTTTGGCACAGCGCATTGAGGAGCTGCGGACCGCCAGGGGCCTGAGCCGTCCGGCTCTTGCCGCCGCCCTGGGCTTCCCCCGCACGGCGATTGAAAAGTTTGAGACGGGCCGCCAGACCCCCACCCAGGACCAGCAGAACAAGCTGGCGTCCTACTTCGGCGTGTCCCTCTTCTATCTCCGGGGAGAGACCAACGACACCACCCAGATGTCCGACTGGATGGACGGGGCGTTTCTGGACGAGCCCGCCCCGGTTCCGGCCCCCAGGCGGGCGGCAGTGAAGCCGGCGGTGGCGGCGTCCTCCGGCGGGGAGGGCGGCACCATGTTCGACGCGTTCCTCACCAGCAAGAAATTCCAGGAGGCACTGCGCACCGCGGTGCTGGATACTCTCCGCACGCCGGAGGGCCAGGAGCTCCTGACCAAGGCCATCCGGAAAGAGCTGGCGAATCGGCAGAAGTGATGTGCGGCGGCGAAAGGGGCGGGGGATCGTGATCTCCCATCCTGTGTGTGCTCCGGGTGTATGGGGGAGGCGAAATGCGGCCGGAGGGAAAATCCGCGGAACGTTTGCCAACATCCGCTGCGCATAATACCATACAGAAATCAGGAGGGAACTGACGGATACAGACTGGGGGGCAGGCTCAGATGAAGAATGTTCTGTATATAATCAAAGTGGTGGCACTGGCCTGTGCGGCCGGAGTGATTATGACGATCCTGGGGGCTTTTCCGCCTCTGTCGTTCCTGTATAACTGGCTTGTGGGCCACGGCCTGCAAAATGTATGGGTTGGACTGATGGCCGGTGTCATCGCCATCTGCGTGTCCCTGTACAATATGCACCACGCGAAAAAGAAACGGAAGTGAGCGATTTGCGCTCAGTCCGGCTGAGAGGCTTGGATGCTCTGACCAATCAAAAGAGCCGCGGGAGTTTGATCCCGCGGCTCTTCTTGCGCGTTTACAGGCTCTTGATGAACTTCTCGATCCGGTCCAATCCCTCTTTCAGGTCCGCGTCGGAGTAGCAGTAGCTCAGGCGCATGAACCCCTCGGTGCCGAAGTGGATGCCGGGGATGACGCCCACCAGGCCCTCCTTCAGCATCCGGGTGCAGAAGGTGTTGGAGTCCATGCCGAACTTCCGGATGTCCACAAACATGTAGAAGGCGCCCTCCGGCTTCTCCACGTCCAGGCCCATGTCCACCAGGCGCTGGTAGACGTAGTCCCGGCGCCTGCGGAAGATCTCCACCACATCGCTGGTGTCCGTCTCCAGGGCCGTGACGCAAGCCCGCTGGACAAAGGAGGGCACGGAGGTGACACAGTACTGGTGGAACACCTGGATCCGGTCCATCAGCTTGGCGTCCGCCATGCAGTAGCCCAGGCGCCAGCCGGTCATGGCATAAGGCTTGGAGAAGCTCTGGACCACAATGATCCGGTCCCGCATGTCCTGGTACTCAGCAAAGCTGTGGTAGTCCTCACAGTAGGTCAGAGTGCGGTATACATCGTCGCACAGGACAAAGATGGGCTTGTCCCGGAGGATGGCGTGGACGGCGTCCAGGGTCTCCTTGGTGTAGACGCAGCCGGTGGGATTGTTGGGGGAGGTCAGGATGATGGCCTTGGTCCTGTCGGTGATGGCGGCCTTCAGTTCCTCCGGCACGATCTGGAAGTGGTTGTGCTCTGTGGGCAGGGAGACGGGCACACCGCCCTGCAGCTGGACCAGCGCCTCATACAGGCCGAAGGCAGGGGTGGGGATGATGACCTCGTCCCCTGGGTTCAGGATGGTGGAGAAGGAGGCGAACAGCGCCTCCGTGGCGCCCACCGTCAGGATGACCTCACTGGGGGCGTAGTGGAGGCCATGGGCCTCAGCCTCGAATTTGGAGATGGCCTCCAGCGCGTAGGGATAGCCGTTGCCGGGGGGATAGTGGGTATCGTTGGCGTCCAGAGCGGCCTTGGCGGCCTCCTTGATGACGTCGGGGGTGTTCAGATCCGGCTCGCCGATGGTCAGGGCGCAGGCGCCGGGGGTATCCCGCACCAGATAGGTGAACTGCCGGATGCCGGACAGCTCCACGCCCATAACGGCATTGTTCAGAGTCAGGTCCATGGATTTTCACGCTCCTTTTTGTTCATGAAATTCAGTATATCCGGATAAAAAAGGGATGTCAACGGCAGTTTCCACAAAAAGGGAGGCACCGAAAAGAAAGCGGCCCCGCCGCAATCTGCGGCGGGGCCTGCTGGGAGACTGCATTTTCAGGTGGGCTGATTGGAAGAGGCAGCATCTTCTGCCGGCTGGCCCGTTTCGGCGGGGGCATCAGCTGGCGCCTCCTCCGGGGTGAAGGTCACGGGGGTCTCTCCGGCCCGGGCGACGGAGGTGCCGGAGAGAATGCCGCCGCCCTCCCCTGCGGTGTAGGCGATAGTCACCTGATCCCCGGCATTCAGGATCACCGCCAGGGGGTTCTCCGCGGCGTTGACGGCGTAGAAGGTGTCCTGTCCCTCCAGCCGCAGGAAGTAGTAGGAATTGCCGTCCAGCACAGCGGTGCGGATCTCAGCGATGGCGCCGCTGATCTCCTCCTGGTCAGAGGGAACAGCCTCCGCATCCCCGTCGGAGATGAGGCCGCTGTCGGCCAGTGCCCGGCGGTAATTGGCCTCGCACTCCGCTACGGTGCTGCCGGTCTCTACAATGTTGTACTGCTGGACGTTCACCATGGCGTACATCTTCACCAGACCGTCTTCACCCTTGAGGGACATGAAGTAGGTGGGCTGGTCGGCGATGTTCAGCAGCAACGGGAAGGTGGCCACGTAACGCATCTGCTGGACCTGACTCATGGCGCTGGCCTGCGCGGACGCCTCTGTGGCACCGGCGACAGAATAGAAGTGCGTCTCCTTGGTCCGCTGGTTGGAGAGGATGAATCCGATGTTGGACTGGTCGGATGTCACAGAGGTGACACCGGTATACATATACACGTCATCCCCGATGGCAATATAATTGTAGCCTTCTGTGGTGTGCGTCACATCCCGCTGGCCGAAAATGGAGTTGATAAAGCCGTTGTGGTACATTCCGTAATAATCGTACTGCTCCATAATCAGATTCGCGTCATAGACGTGGTCCACCCAGTTGGGGACCTCCTCATAATACTGGCTCTCCCCGGTAACGGCGTTCACCAGAACGGCCCCCTGGATGTCCGCGCCGCCGAAGAGGCCGATGGTCTTCACCATGCGGGGGCAGACCCAGTAGGGCTCGCCCTCTTCATTGATCTCAAACACCGGATCGGCAAACATATATGTGGGATAGTGGAACCGCAGGTGGCGGGGCAGATACCGCCCGAAATGCTCGGCGGTGGTATATTTCATCCCCTCGTCCAGGCGGACCACTTCCGCCTCCTGGGTCACCATGTCGATAATCAGATAAGCGGGCAGGCCCGCGGAGCGGTTGGTGAACCACTTGACCAGATCTCCATAGGCCAGGGAAGTCACGCGCACCGGGCGACCCTGGTAGTTGATCTGGGTGTAGGAGGGCAGGATCTCAAACTGGGAGACCATATCCGCCAGTTCGCCCAGTTTGCGGCTGCCCAGGCGCGCGGCGGAGTCTTCGTCCAGCATGGGGATCTGATTGTAGGAGATCTCCTCCACCTCGGAAGCAAAATCACCATCTTTGATGGAAAGCAGCTTGCTGTAGCTTCCGGCCCGGATTACCACCCAAGAGGTAAGGCCGCCGATGATGATGGCGGCGATCAGAGCCACCAGGACCAGGAAGGGGATGGTGCACTGCTTTTTCACAAAGCCGAAGTACCCCTTCACGCCCTCCCCCTGAAAGCCGGAGGTGAGCACGGCGCACACGCAGTACACCGCGCACAGCAGGAACACGAAGACATAGAACTCCTCCGCGTGGAAGTTCAGGGCGGGCAGCTCGAAGTAAAAGTACCCCAGGCCGAACAGCAGCGTCACGCCCAGATTGATGAGCGTCCGCGTGAAGGCGTTGCCAATGGCCTTGCGGGGCTTCCGCTCCCGCTTGGGACGCTGGGGCTGGGAGGCGTCCCCGCCGCTGAAACCGCCGAAAGCACTGGGGTCAAAGCCTCCGAAGTCAAATGAAAATGGCATAAAAACCCAATTCCTCCTTTTTCAGATGGGCCGAATTGAAACCCATGATACAGGAAAAGTGTGAACAAATCAAGGTTTCCCGTCAGAACACCATTCCGATTCCGAAAAGATTATGGTAAAATCAAAACAACATGTAAGCTCTGTGCGGAAACTGCGTGTAGAGAAGTGGAGAGGAGGGACGGCATTGGAGGATGCCCGGATCGTGGAGCTGTACTGGGAGCGGGACGAGGCGGCCATTGCGGAGAGCAGCGCCAAGTACGGCGGCTACTGCTACCAGATCGCCTTCCGCATCCTGGCCCTGCGGGAGGACGCGGAGGAGTGCGTGGGAGACACCTGGCTGCGGGCCTGGGAGGCCATGCCGCCCAGCCGCCCCGGCAGGCTGGATACGTTCCTGGGGAAGATCACCCGGAACCTGTCCCTGGACCGCTGGCGGGCCCTGCGGGCCCAGAAGCGGTGGCAGGGACAGGCGGAACTGGCGCTGACGGAGCTGGGGGACTGCCTGCCCGCCTCCGGCGGCGTGGAACAGGAGGTGGAGGCCGCCGCCCTGGCGGAGAGCCTGAACCGCTTTTTGGAATCCCTGCCCCAGGAGAAACGGGTGCTGTTTGTCCGTCGGTACTGGTATCTCTGCTCCGTGGAGGAGCTGGCCGCCTGGAGCGGCAGGCGGCGGGGGACGGTCTCCGCGGCGCTGTTCCGCCTGCGGCAGGACCTGCAGGAACACTTGGAGAGGGAGGGATTCACCCTATGACAAGGGAACAGCTGCTGGATGCTGTGGGAGATATCCGGGATGCGTTCATCCGGGAGGCCGCGCCGCCGCCCGCCTCGTACCGCAAGCAGCGGGAATTCCCCTGGACCGGCGCGGTGGCGGCCTGCCTGGCGCTGATGATCGTGGGCTCCACATTCTTCCTGTCACAGATGAACATGGGGGACGGAGCCACTGGAAGCGGCGGCGCCTCTGCCGTCACGGAGGACACGGCGGAGGTCGGTGAGTCCGGCGGAACGGTGAACGGTGCAGCAGACGGCACAGACGATTCTGAGCCGGAGACAGCGGCGATCACTGTCACGGTGGATGGCACGGTGTATGTGCAGGCAGGCGGCGTGGGCCGCCATCCAGAGGCGTGCCCGGAGGGATTCTCCTACGCTGGAGAGGCGGAGCTGCCGGACACCGGGGAGCTTTGTCCCTACTATGCCGACCCGGAGCGGCCGGGGCAGATCTATGTCTATCAGAGCTGCTGGGATGAGGGGACCGGAACCACCTATATGGCCTATGTCCGCTACGAGGCGGAGACAACAAACTGACCGCGGGCGGAAAGAGAAAGCAGGGCCGCCGGAGGGGATCCCCTCCGGCGGCCTTTTGCGTATGAGCCTGTCCTCACGGCAGCATCAGCAGCTTTTTCAAAAATTCCACGCCCCTGGGCAGAACGGCCTCGTCATCAAAGGTGAAGTCCGGGGCGTGAAGCTGGGGGGTATCCCCGGTGCCCAGGAAGAAGAACAGCCCCGGCACATACTGCTGGTAGAAGGAGAAGTCCTCCGCCGCCAGCACCGGCTTTTCCATGAGGGTCGGCGCGTTATCGCCCAGCTGGGCGGCGATCTTCTGATAGAGCTCTTCGTGGTTCCACACGGCGGGGTAACCCTCGCTGAGGTGGACGTCCAGGCTGCAGCCGGTCTCCGCTGCCACGGACCGGCCGATGTCCTTCAGCTGCTGACGGCAGAAACGGAAGGTGTCCTCCCGGTAGGTGCGCAGGCTCCCCTCCAGCACGGTGCGGCCGCTGATGGCGTTCCGGACTGTGCCGGAGACCATCTTGCCGAACCGCAGCACCCGGGGCTGGTCCGGGGGCAGCTGTTCCATCATGTCATAGGCCCGCTGGAGGTAGGAGATGCCCGCCGTCAGGGCGTCCAGCCCCTCGTCCGCCCGGGACATGTGGACGCTGCGGCCTTCTACGGTGACGGTGACCTCGTTGGACCGTGCCATCAGCGGGCCGGGGCGGGAG
>PPYF01270350.1_pt1 | contig 10413 bp, 8 predicted proteins | sample 1559871 | NCBI WGS metagenome assembly PPYF01 (sample SAMN08240021, study PRJNA423297) | Human gut metagenome, whole genome shotgun sequencing project.
GATGCGGCAAATCTTGTGAGAAGTTTCTCCCAATCTTGTGGGAAGTTCCGCTGATTCTTGTTATACAAAAAAAGCCTGCCATTAATATAATGTTTATCAATGGCAGGCGACTTATTTCGTTTGGAGAAATCAAAACATCCTGCTGACGCGCTCAATGCCGGCAGCCAGCATATCTATCTCCTCCTTGGTATTATACAAACCGAAAGAAGCACGCACGGTTCCTTCAATCCCCATACGAATCATCAAAGGCTGAGCACAATGATGCCCGGTACGTACGGCAATACCCAGACGGTCAAGCAACGTACCCATATCCAAATGATGAATATTTCCTACCAAGAAAGAAATGACACTGCTCTTATGCTCAGCCTCTCCGAAGATACGCATTCCGTTTATTTCTTTCAGACGCTGCATGGCATATAGGGTCAGTTCATGCTCATGGGCGGCAATGTTCTCCATACCAATGGCAGATACATAATCCAACGCTTTTGCCAAGGCGGTAGTACCGATATAATCGGGAGTTCCCGCTTCAAACTTAAACGGCAATTCATTAAAAGTCGTTTTCTCGAAGCTGACACTTTGTATCATCTCGCCTCCCCCCTGGTAAGGTGGAAGCTTATCCAGCCACTCTTCCTTTCCATAAAGCACCCCCACACCGGTAGGACCATATATCTTATGTCCGCTGAAAGCAAAAAAGTCGGCATCCAAATCCTGAACATCCACTTTCATGTGAGGAACACTCTGCGCCCCGTCAATCAAAACGGGAACACCGTGTGCATGGGCAGTCGCAATCATCTCTTTCGCCGGATTGACAGTGCCCAACACATTACTTACATGAGCGAAACTCACCAGCTTGGTCCGTTCCGAAAAGAGTTTCTCATATTCATCCAACAACAGTTCTCCCCTGTCATTCATGGGAATCACTTTCAGCACGATTCCTTTACGCGCAGCCTGTAACTGCCAAGGTACAATATTGCTGTGATGCTCCATGACAGAAACAATCACTTCATCGCCTTCCTTCATCTGACTGTCGGCAAAAGAAGAAGCCAACAGGTTGATACTCTCCGTCGTGCCCCGTGTAAACACGATTTCATTGCTACTGCGTGCATTGATAAAACGACGTACAGTTTCACGAGAAGCTTCATGCAACTCGGTAGCCTGCTGAGACAGGAAATGCACACCACGATGCACATTGGCATTGACCGAATAATATTCATCGGTTATGGCTTCAACCACTTGGCGCGGTTTCTGAGTGGTAGCCCCATTATCCAGATAAATAAGCGGCTTTCCATACACCTCCCGATCTAATATCGGAAAATCTTCTCTTATTTTTTGTATATCGTACATGGCGTCTTATTTACATATCGCACATCCCTGACATTTATTCAACTCACCACGGAAACGTTTTTCCACCAACAGATGCAAACGGTCTTTCAATGCATCCAGGCGGATCGTATCTATTACTTCATTGACAAAAGCAAACATAAGCAATAAACGTGCTTCCTTCAGACTGATACCACGCTGTTGCATATAGAACAACGCATTTTCATCCAGCTGACCGACAGTAGCTCCGTGAGAGCACTTTACGTCATCCGCATAAATTTCCAGTTGCGGCTGAGTGTACATATGGGCATCACGAGTAGCACAGAGGTTGCGGTTGGTTTGTTGGGAATTAGTATGTTGTGCTCCTTCACGTACCAATACTTTTCCGGCAAACGCACCTGTCGCCTGATCATCCAATACATATTTAAACAGCTCATTACTAGTGCAATCAGCAACCTTGTGGTCAATGAAAGTATGATTGTCCACCTGTTCATTCTTATCGGCAATGACCATACCACACAAATTGATCTCAGCTCCACGTCCGGCCAAAGTTACTTCAGTTGTATTACGCGTAGTACCGTTATGCAAAGTCATACCATTCAAAAGCACATTACTGTCTGCCTCCTGGTTCACATAGAGGTTACTGAAACGCACTGTGCTGGTATGGGTTTCTTCCAGTTCATAAAGATCGAAAGTAGCATTTTCTTTTGCAAAGACCTCAATAACCTGAGTAGAAAGGAAATTTACATTATCCATGGCATGATCACAAATCAACAGACGAGCCTGCGCACCTTCTTCCAGCACAACCAGCACACGGCGGTTCACCATAAAATTAACATCAGCACGCAATATGTTCACCAGTTGAATGGGTTTGTCCACCACCACGCCTTTCGGCACATACAGCATAAAGCCATCCTGGGCAAAAGTAGTATTGAAGGCGGTCACACCATCCTTGGAAGTATCTGCCAACTTGCCATAATACTGCTTGACCAAAGCCGGATATTGTTCAGACAGCTCCTTCAAGCTGCCAAGCAACACTCCTTCCGGCAATTGTGCCTTCGGCAAAGCCTGACGATAAAAAGCATCGTTTACTACAAAATAAAGAGCGGTACTCATATTAGGTACATCGCACTTGAACACTTCATACGGATTCACCGGAATGTCGAGTCTGTTCAAATTCAAACCATAATCCGGCTCGAACAACTTGCTCACATCCGTATATTTATACTTCTCCTGTTTGCGGGTAGGGAAACCTAATTTTTCGAAATCTGCGAAAGCTTGCGCACGGGGAGCGTTCAGCACCTCGGCACTATGCCGGCAAATCATCGCCTCACATTGAGAAAAGAGATCAATATATTGTTGTTCTGCTCTCATAATCACTTTCTTCTTTAGGCATCAAATTATTATTCTCCCAACTCGGCTTTTATCCAGTCGTAACCACGCTCTTCCAGTTCCAAAGCCAATTCGGGACCCGCAGTCTTCACAATACGTCCTTTATACAATACATGTACAATATCGGGTTTGATATAATCCAGCAACCGTTGATAGTGCTGGCTGTCAATGCAGGAAGGCCTTTATATTTACGCTGCTCGTTTACCGCCGCACGCATAAAGTTCACCATACTGACTCCGGGAATCTCCACCGGATATTGGAAAGACAAAAACAGACCTTCATGACTGCGATCCTCAGGACTCAAAGCCAACAAATCTTTTCCTTCAAAAGTCACCGAACCTTTCGTTACCTCAAAAGCCGGATTGCCTACCAACACAGACGAAAGGGTACTCTTTCCGGAACCGTTGGGTCCCATAATAGCATGAACTTCACCTTTCTTTATGCTTAGATTAATACCTTTCAATATTTCTTTGCCATTGACACTGGCATGTAAGTCTTTTATCTCTAACATAATTCTATTAAATTCTTAGTTCTTCATTTATCCTACACTTCCCTCTAGAGAAATAGCCAGCAGTTTCTGTGCCTCCACCGCAAACTCCATTGGAAGTTTATTCAGTACTTCTTTTGCATATCCATTGACAATCAACCCAATAGCTTCCTTTACTAACAATGGTACTACGGGTATTTCTGCCTAAATGAATCATTTTAGTCCCCGTATCAGCCTGCTGATAGTTATTCGTTACTGCCACCGAATAGAATTCAGCAGTAGAATTATCTCCACTCAGGATACAACTGGGATATTTCCAAGTAATGGCCGATCCGGTTTCCACCTGTGTCCAGCTCAATTTGCTATCCACTCCTTTGCAATGACCGCGTTTTGTCACAAAGTTATATACTCCTCCTTTGCCTTCGGCATCTCCCGGATACCAGTTCTGTACGGTAGAATATTTCACTTCCGCACGGTCGTGCACCACAATCTCCACTATGGCCGCATGTAATTGGTTCTCATCCCGCATAGGGGCCGTACATCCTTCCAGATAAGAAACATAACTATCATCATCCGCAACAATCAGTGTACGCTCAAACTGACCGGTATTGGCTGCATTGATACGGAAATAAGTGGAGAGTTCCATAGGACAACGCACTCCTTTCGGAATATATACAAACGATCCGTCACTGAATACTGCCGAGTTCAAGGCTGCAAAGAAATTATCCCGCGGCCCGACCACCGAACCCAGATATTTCTTCACCAAATCGGGATGCTCACGCACCGCTTCACTGAACGAACAAAAAATAATCCCTTTTTCCAACAAGGTTTCTTTAAATGTAGTCTTGACGGATACAGAGTCCATGACAGCATCTACTGCCATACCGCTCAACGCCATTTGCTCCTCCAAAGGAATACCTAATTTATTGAAAGTTTTAATCAACTCAGGATCTACCTCATCCATACTTTTCGGTCCTTCTTTTTTCTTTGTAGGGTCCGCATAATAGGATATAGCCTGATAATCTATTTCAGGGATAGTGAGGTGTGCCCATGCAGGCATCTCCATGGTCAACCAGTAGCGGTATGCTTTCAGGCGAAACTCCAGCAACCACTCCGGCTCGTTCTTCTTTGCAGAAATCAAGCGGATAACATCCTCATTCAATCCCCTTTCTATAATATCTGTGTGAACTTCTGTGGTGAAGCCATATTTGTACTTCTCCTGCGTCAGTTCTTTCACATATTTATTGGGTTCTTCTTGCATATCTATCTTATATTTCTATTAATTGTTCTGTTACATTCTTAAATACCGGAAAAAAGATACCGGACAAGTCCCTCATAGAATAATATAACACTGATTCCTTCTTTTTTGTTGCACTGATCATCTCATTGTTCGGATCTATATATTCTATCACATGAATAGCTAACCCTATCAGTATCATATACTTCAATGCTCCCAATCCGCTGCCTAACCAACGGTTCAGCCATCCCAGGTGCACAGCATCCAATGCTTTTGTCAACAAAGAGGCGACGAACGCAAAACCTAAAGGTACAGCTATCCAGATCAATATAAAAGCCAAGACCTGTGCTACAGTCGTTGAAGTACCTAGAACCGGTGCCAACCTTTCGGCAACAATGCCAAACAAGGCACGAGCCATCAGCAATCCGGCTATCAACCCTACAATAGACGCCATCTGCTTCACAAATCCTTTTATTAATCCCATAATGACACCCACACCAATCATAGCCAATATAATAATATCTATTGTCGCCATCTTTATCGTTATTACAAAAAGCAGTAATGCCATTCTGAACAAAGCGAAGAATCTGCCAGCCCACGCGCTGGGCGAGGTGCCAGATCCTTCGCTATGCTCAGGATGACATTACCATCTATATTCTCAGACTTCAGTGTATTACAAAGTCTGTTTAACCTCTACTTCTTCGTAAGCTTCAATAATATCACCGACCTTGATATCGTTACAGTTTGTCAGACTGATACCACATTCAAAGTTAGTACCTACTTCTTTCACATCATCCTTGAAACGCTTCAAAGCATTGATAGCACCGGTAAAGACTACAATACCATCACGAATCAAGCGTGCCTTATCAGAACGTTTCACCTTACCTGTCTTCACCATAGCACCGGCAACCAAACCGACCTTGGTAATATTGAAGACTTCACGCACTTCGATGGTTGCAGTAATCTGTTCCTTCAAAGTAGGTGCCAGCATACCTTCCATAGCAGCCTTCACTTCTTCAATCGCATCATAGATAACAGAATATTTGCGGATATCCACCCCCTCCTGCTCAGCCAGTTTGCCGGCAGAACTTGAAGGACGAACCTGGAAACCTACAATAATCGCATCTGATGCAGCAGCCAAAGTCACATCCGACTCGGAAATCTGACCGACACCTTTGTGGATCACATTAACCTGTACCTGTTCTGTAGACAGTTTTATCAATGAGTCGCTCAACGCTTCGACAGAACCGTCCACGTCACCTTTAACAATCACATTCAGCTCATGGAAATCACCCAAAGCCAAACGACGGCCCACTTCATCCAATGTCAGCAGTTTCTGAGTACGCAAGCCCTGCTCACGCTGCAACTGTTCACGCTTGTTGGCAATGTCACGAGCCTCTTGTTCCGTATCAATCACATGGAAAGTATCACCTGCCGCAGGAGCACCGTTCAGTCCCAGAATCAATACCGGTTCGGAAGGACCGGCCTCCTTGATGCGCTGGTTACGTTCATTAAACATGGCTTTCACCTTACCATAACTAGTACCAGCCAAGACTATATCGCCCATTTTCAGCGTACCGTTTGCCACCAACATAGTAGCCACATAACCGCGTCCCTTGTCCAAGGACGATTCAATGATAGAACCGGTTGCCTTGCGGTCGGGATTAGCCTTCAAATCCAACATTTCAGCTTCCAGCAATACTTTTTCCAACAAATCGTGTACACCTGTACCTTTCTTTGCCGAAATATCTTGCGACTGATACTTACCCCCCCACTCTTCCACCAGGAAGTTCATGGCAGCCAGTTCTTCCTTAATCTTATCCGGATTGGCGTGCGGCTTATCCACCTTATTAATAGCAAATACGATAGGCACACCGGCAGCCATAGCATGATTAATCGCCTCTTTGGTCTGCGGCATCACATTATCATCGGCAGCTACAATAATAATAGCAATATCCGTCACTTTCGCACCACGGGCACGCATGGCGGTAAATGCCTCGTGACCCGGAGTATCCAAGAATGTAATATGACGTCCGTCTTCCAATTTCACATTGTAAGCACCGATATGCTGGGTGATACCACCTGCCTCACCGGCAATTACATTTGCTTTACGAATATAGTCCAGTAATGAAGTCTTACCATGATCAACATGTCCCATTACTGTCACAATCGGAGCACGCGGCTGCAAATCTTCTTCGTTATCTTCCTCTTCTGTAATAGCCTGTGCTACCTCAGCACTTACATATTCTGTCTTGTATCCGAATTCTTCCGCTACCAGGTTGATTGTCTCGGCATCCAGACGCTGATTGATAGAGACCATGATACCGATACTCATACAAGTAGCGATAACCTGAGTAACAGGAATATCCATCATACTTGCCAGTTCGTTCGCAGTAACGAACTCGGTCAGTTTCAATATTTTGCTATCTTCCTGTTCCATCTCCTCCTGTTCCATCAGGCGGTTCTGAACATTTTCACGTTTCTCCTTACGATACTTGGCAGCCTTGTTCTTAGTCTTGTTAGTCAGACGTGCCAATGTTTCCTTAACCTGCTTTGCCACATCTTCATCACTAACTTCCGCTTTTACAACAGGTTTCTTGAAACGGTCTTTATTAAATTTGCCTCCACCCTGATTGTTATTGCCATTAGGTTTGGAGTTATTGTTCCTATTCGGTCTGTTAGCGTTATCGTTACGTTGGTTATTATTAGATGCTCCTCCAGCATTTGTTGTACCGGCAGCATTTATATCCACACGTTCCTTATTTATTCTATTGCGTTTTTTCTTCTTTGCAGCATCATCGTTAACCGAGTTTTTAGAAATCTTATCGTCTCCCTTACGGATTTCTTTGATAATAGCATCCTTCATCAGTTTACGCTGTTCCTGACGCTGCTTATCTTTCTCTTCTCTCTCTTTCCGTTTTTCTTCCTTCGATTTCTTTTTCGGACGGGTAGACTGATTCAATGCAGCCAGATCAATCTGACCTACTACATTAATTTTCGATTTAAATTCAGTAGGACGAATTTTAAATACATCGTCTTCTTCTTTTTCCTGAACGGGTGCTGCTTCGGGTGTTTCTTTTTCCATCTCTTTCACCTGGGGTGTCTTTTCTTCCGTCTTTTCAATTTTAGGCTCTTTCTTCTCTTCCAGAACTGGAGCAGGAGCAGGTTGAGGAGCAGGTTCCGGTTTCTTTTCCTCTACCACCACAGGCTTCGGCGTTTCCTTCTCGGGTTGGGGAGTTTCCTTCCTCTCAACCACCTTTTCCACCACGGGTTCTGCTTTCGGAGTTTGTTCAATAACTTTCGCAACTGGTTCTACAACCTTTGGCGCAGTTTTCTTGTTCAAATTGTCCAGATCTATTTTACCCACTTGCTTCAGTTTGGGGCGTGCCTCTTCAGGAATAACAGTTTTCACCACCTCTTCTTTCTCTTTCTTAGATTCAAAACCTTCGATAGAGATAGAAGCTTTGTTGCGGTCCTTGTTCTGTCTTTCCTGACTAAATTTTTCAGACTCTATTTTTAAATTTTTATCTGTGCTGAACTCTTTCACAAGTACAGCATATTGTTCTTCGGTAATTTTCGCATTAGGACTAGCCTCAATGGTATAGCCCTTCTTCTGCAAGAATTCAACTACCGTCGTTATTCCTACATTTAAATCTCTTGTTACTTTGTTCAGTCTAATCGTCATACTCGTTTTTTAATTATTAACTACGAGCCGGGACTGAAGAGTTACTCTTCAAATTCAGCTCTTAAAACTCTCAACACGTCATCAACCGTGTTTTCTTCCAGGTCCGCTTTTTCTATCAACATCTCGCGCGGAGCATTCAATACAGCCTTGGCTGTATCCAATCCAATATTCTTGATGGCTGTGATAACCCACTCATCAATTTCATCCTTGAATTCATCAAGGTAGATATCCTCATCCATCGCGCTCTCATCCAATTCGCGGTACACATCAATCGTATATTCGGTAAGCATACTGGCGAGTTTGATATTCATTCCCCCCTTACCGATTGCCAAAGACACTTCTTCCGGTTTCAGATATACTTCTGCTTTTTTCTCCTCTTCGTGCAACACAATAGAAGAAATCTTAGCCGGACTCAACGCACGCTGAATGAACAACTGAATGTTAGAAGTATAGTTGATCACGTCGATATTTTCATTACGCAACTCGCGCACAATACCGTGGATACGTGATCCTTTTACACCTACGCAGGCACCTACCGGGTCTATACGGTCGTCATACGACTCAACTGCTATCTTAGCACGTTCTCCGGGAATGCGCGCAATCTTCTTGATAGTGATCAACCCGTCATTGATTTCGGGTACTTCCATTTCAAACAGGCGTTGCAAGAACACAGGTGAAGTACGGCTCAGAATAATCTTCGGATTATTATTTTTATTATCTACACGGGCCACTACGGCACGGGCAGTTTCGCCTTTACGGTAGAAATCACTCGGAATCTGTTCAGTCTTGGGCAAAAGCAGTTCGTTGCCTTCATCATCCAGCAACAACATTTCTTTCTTCCATATCTGATAGACTTCCGCACTGATTACAGTACCCACCCTATCAATATATTTATTATACAAGCTATCTTTCTCCAGTTCTAAAATCTTCGATGCCAGTGTCTGACGCAAGTTCAGAATGGCACGGCGGCCAAACTTGGCAAAGATTACTTCATCGGTCACTTCCTCACCCACCTCATAAGACGCATCAATTTTCTGTGCCTCGGTCAATGAGATCTGCATATTGGGATTCGTCAAATCCTCATCTGCTACAACTTCACGGTTACGCCATATTTCAAAATCTCCCTTGTCAGGGTTCACAATAACGTCGTAATTTTCATCAGTGCCAAACATTTTCGCGATCACACTACGGAAAGACTCTTCGAGTACACTCACCATAGTTGTTCTATCAATATTCTTTAATTCCTTAAATTCCGAAAATGTATCAATCAAGCTGATTGTTTCTTCTTTTTTGGCCATAATTATTTAAAACTAATTAAGTATTTAGTGTATTTTATCTCATCATATGCAAAAGTAATATCCTCCTCTACCAGTTTGGGGCGTTTGGCTCCTTCCGGTTTCACTTTCTTTTCAATGGTTACGGTAAAGTTCTCTTCATTTGCATCCTTCAATACACCTTCCAGCTTCTTTCCCTCTTTAGTCAGGATTTCCACCTCCTTACCAATGTGTATCAAGTACTGTTGCAATACCTTGAAAGGTTGTCCTATACCGGCCGAACCCACTTCCAGTTCATAATCCTCTTCTTCACGGTCCAGTTTAGACTCAATATAGCGGCTAAGTTCTACACAATCGTCAATCCATACTCCCTCGGCATGGTCAATTTCTACCACAATTTTGTCATCCGGGCTCACCGTGACATCTACCAAAAAGTAATCTTTACCTTCCAGCCACTCGTCAACAATCCGGGTTACTACATTTTTATCTATCATTTATTCACTATTAAGAACAAAAAAAGGGCTTAATCAAGCCCCACCATTCATCCATTTCGGTGCAAAGATACAAATTATCTACCAGTGCTACAAAATATTCTATTAAAAAATTGTAGTTTTGCAGAAACTTATAACACTATGGATAAAAACAGTTTAAATACGAACAAGCAGTTCATGATAGGTAACGGTATGCTGGCTTTTGGAGTCTTTGCCGTTATTATCATTTTTTTGTATATGTCCTTCCGTTTCCAACGCAAGGCTGACAAAGTACAGACTTATGAAGGAGTCTACAACATAGAACTGACTAACAGTTTTGCCGGAGACAGTATAGCGGTATATCTAAATGACAGTCTGCTACTGGACCAAACCATGCCCGACGCCAACCTGAAAGTGGAGATAAAACGCTTTGCCGAAGATAATGTACTGATGGTCGTAGATAACAAAACAGACAAGACCACACCTTTCAACCTGAATCCGGAAGGTAGCCGGGTAGAGGTTAAAAAGAGTGGAGATGTAATTTATAT
>PPYF01671918.1_pt1 | contig 10411 bp, 9 predicted proteins | sample 1559871 | NCBI WGS metagenome assembly PPYF01 (sample SAMN08240021, study PRJNA423297) | Human gut metagenome, whole genome shotgun sequencing project.
GGATGCAATTGAACTGCAAGCCCGTCAGGGACAAGCATACTGTACGAGTTGATCCGTTCACGTCCAAAGCCAAACGCGACGGTAAAGCGACCTTTCGGGCGAAGCAGCGAATAAATTTTGTTGATGAACGCCGTTTTGTCCTGAATAAACTGATAAGCGTCAAACATAATGGCCGCATCATATCCCGGCTCATCAAAGTCAAGGATATCGCAGCAGTGCAGAGATATCCTCGGGTCAAAGCCGATTTTTCCTTCCGCGTACTCAATCATTCTCTCGGAGATATCCACGCCGGTTATTTCGCTTGCTCCTGCGTCAAGCAACGGCGCGAACATTTCTCCTGTACCGCAGCCGATATCGAGCATATAAGCGCCGCTCGCCGCGCCGGAAACCAATGCGGCAGCATTTCTGGCTATGATATGAAATTCAAATTCGTTGTCCCAGCATTCAGCGATATCATCAAAATATTCTTTAGCCTGCATAGTATCCTCCAGTCCATGTCATTTATAAAATGTTTTATTTCAGATAGAGTTTTGGGATGCGCCCCTGCTATAAGCGCATCCCAAAAACTTTGAAAGATCTCAAGCATCTCATCTACTGTGGTATGAATATAACATACGCAAAAACCGCCACACAAGCCCCCAGGGGGGATTGAATTTTGATTAAAGTTCCATTTTGTCAACTGCAACTAAAAAAGAATCCTCCTGGGGAGGATATTTTTTGACTAAAACAGAGAAAAACCAAATTGTGCTCTATTTTGCGCTGTAGTCATCCCCCCCCGGGGCTTGCGGAGAACCAGCTCCAAAACTAATATAAGAATAGACTTTAGCAAGGGGCTTGAAAATGAAGTTCGATTATAAGAACATAGACTTTCTTGTGCTGCTGCCATGCCCTATGAAAGCGGCCTTTGGAATAATCGCAAATCAAATTTCAATAGAGTACACGGCACGGAGTGGCAACCGAGTCAATTTTCTTCCTGTTTCCGGTATGGACGTTGAAGTCATACATGATCTCATGTCAATAGAAAATGCCGAAGATTTCCCGGCCGTTATGATGATCCCAGGCATGGGGATACCGTATTCAAAACGCTTTATGGAAAAATTCCGTAATGCTGACTGCTTTGAAAGCATTATGGACGAAACAAATCCTACATTCAGAGAATATGGCTTTTATGACCCGAAACATGTATATGATATCATTGGCATAAGCCCTATTGCGTTCTCCGCGGACAGATCATATCATCCAGACATGGATGTGCCGAGAAGCTGGGAAAAGCTTTTGAACGACCCGCAGTATACCAGAATGGTCGGTATGCCGGGAAGAGAAGATTCCGGTTTTCAGGATTTCCCGATAATGGCCGCTTATCATTTGTTTGGGGAGGACGGCGTATTGCAGCTCGCCCGCACAGCGCGAAGCTGCTTGCTTCCGGCGGAGATGGTGCGTATGGCGGGCAGCAGGCACGACTTGGCTCCCGCAGTCGGAATATTGAATTATAGCATGGCGAAGGCAGCCGGGCAGAAAAACAGCAAATGTGAATTTGTCTGGCCGGAGGAGGGCATTTTTGCCGGACCGATAACTATGCTCACTCGGAAAAGTGCTCCGCGGAAATCGCGTGAACTTGCGAAAGAAATTGTCGGCGTAAGAACTGCAGGAGCGTTCAGAATAGGTGGTTTTTATTCTGCTGCCGATACAGAGCCTCTCGGAAACGGGAAAATAATATGGCACGGCTGGGATTTCATTGAGAATAATGATATAAACGCGCTTTCGGCGAGACTATGCAGAATGATGTATGAAAACTGCAATTTGGTTCGTGTATCTGAAGCGCTGAAAAAGGAATACAACGGATGAAGATTATTACCGTATCAGGTCCCGCCTCTGCGGGGAAAACCTCGGTCATTCTGCACATAGCGCAGATATATAAAGCGGCGGGCAAAAAGGTAGGCGTCGCGAAGTTTGACTGTCTCGCAACCGAGGATGATGAGCTTTATGCAAGAAATGGCATTGAGGTGATAACGGGGCTTTCGGGAAATTTGTGCCCGGATCATTTCTATGTCTCCTCCGTGCTGACCTGCAGCGACTGGGGCAAGGGAAAAGAACTTGATGTTCTGTTTCTTGAAAGTGCCGGACTGTGCAACCGCTGTTCACCGCACCTCAAGGACATTGCCTCGATATGTGTTATCGATAATCTAATGGGTGCGAAAACGCCGAGAAAAATAGGTCCAATGTTGAAGAAGGCCGATATTGTTGCCGTGACGAAGGGCGACGTAGTGTCTCAGGCAGAGCGAGAGGTATTTTCATTCTACGTTCGTCAGGCAAATCCCAACGCCGTAATTCTTCAGGTAAACGGCATAACAGGGCAAGGGTGCCTTGAGCTATCTCAGCTGATCGAGCAGACCGGAAAGCCTGAGATCGACGACTTTTATCTGCGTTTTACCATGCCGGCCGCCGTATGTGCTTACTGCGTCGGTGAGAGACATCTGCAGAACGAATGCAGACTTGCAACGATGAGGGAAATGAAAGAATATGAACAGTGACATTCTTTCTCTGACAATAGAGCAGGCTTATAAAAGCTACCCGTTTCTTGATGATTTTTTCTTCTCGTGCGCGATAAAGCCGCCGGCGAAGACGGACACGCGCACATTCGGGCAATGGTGCGATGATCTTGAATATTTCACTCTGGATGAAGTGGGGCTTGATCGTGAGGAACTGCCTGACCTGCTTGAACGGTTTATATCACAGATGCTTGAAAGGCTCAACGGTGATAAACTGAATGTTGAGTCGATCACAATAATTGGTGGCCGTGACAAGGACGGAAACCCCGAAGTGGCTGAACTGACATTGAAAAAGGGCGATGTTGTTTCAATCGTCGGAGCTACCGGCTCCGGCAAGAGCAGGCTCCTTGGGGATATAGAATGGCTTGCTCAGGGCGATACGCCCTCGAAACGCCGGATACTCATTAACGGTCATACCCCACAGCAGTTCCTGCGTTTTTCAACAGATAAAAAGCTTGTTGCGCAGCTTTCGCAGACGATGAACTTTGTCATGGATATTACTGTGGAAAAGTTTCTGCATATTCACTGTGACAGCCACATGATAAAGGACAAAGAACGTAAAACCGAGGAAATCCTGCAGGCAGCGAATCTTCTCTCCGGCGAACCGCTGAAAATGGATATGCCGGTTACATCACTCAGCGGCGGTCAGTCAAGAGCACTGATGATAGCCGATACGGCATGTATAAGCACCGCTCCGATAGTTGTTATCGACGAAATCGAAAACGCCGGGATCAACCGTAAGAATGCGATTGATCTACTGTTGAAATCAGAGAAAATTGTCCTCATGGCAACGCATGACCCTGTACTTGCACTTCAGGCGGATCGCCGAATTGTGATCAAAAACGGTGGCATATGTAAAATTATCGAAACGACTATCAGAGAGCGCGCGGTGCTTGCAGAGCTTGAAATCATGAATGAGAAGCTCATGCAATGCCGAGAGCGCATGAGATCCGGAGAGCTCATTGAGAGCATTTAATTGTACATTTGACCGTCAGGTCAGATATAAAAAGATAGGAGACAACGAAATGAAAAAAACTCTCGCAATGTTCCTTGCACTCTGCATGATTTTTGCACTGTGCGCATGCGGCAGCAGCTCACAGCCCAGCGCTGAACAGCCTGCAACCGCTACCGACGTTCCGGCAGCTGATGCAACTGCCGCTGTTGACGAGTCCTCTAATGACGGCTATGTCATTGAAGTCTTACGCCTTGACAATGACGGCGGTGATTTTGGTGGTCCCAATCCTTTCCGCCACTCTACCCGCGGTCCTGGCAGCACAAAGATGCGCCATGTGTTTGACTCGCTTCTGCAGGAAGGTCCCGAAAACTATATTCCATGGCTTGCAGAAACCTGGTCTATCAGCGATGATAATCTTTCATACACCTTCACTCTGCATAAGGACGCAACTTGGCACGACGGTGAGCCTGTAACCGCAGATGATGTTGCGTTTTCCATTGATTATTATTCGAAGTATCCGAATAACGGCGGCAATCTCTTCACCGCTGATTCCTCTATTATTGACCGCTACGAAGTGACTGATGATTACACAATCGTGATATATGTGTCCAAAGCTCTCTCCACCAACACCGGCAATATAGGAACCCTTCCAATTATTCCGAGACACATCTGGGAAAATGTTGAGGATCCGTATAACTATGACGGCGATGACAAATATATAGGCTGCGGTATGTACAAGCTTGTTTCTTACGACAGCGCAACCGGCAGCTATCAGTTTGAGGCATACGAAAATTACTACGGCCACAAAGCCGCAGCTCACTACATCGACTATTCTCCCGTAAGCGATGAGATACTTGCTTTCGAAAATGGTGATATAGCGATGGCAGACGTTTCCGCTGACCTCTATGACGCATATGCTTCCAGGGAAGACATTGCAATGATCCCCAAAAACGACGAAATGGGCTATCGCCTCATGCTCAACATGGAGAAGGTTCCCGAACTTCAGGACGTTGAAGTCAGAGCCGCTATCTACAAGGCACTTGACCGCAACAAGATGGTCGATTCAGTATTTCAGGGTCTCGGCCATGTTGCAAGCGCGGGTTATGTTCCCCAGACTAATATGTTCTACAGCGACGACGTTGTAAAGTACGACTATGACGCAGAAGCTGCAAAGGAAGTGCTTGCACCTCTCGGCCTCAAGCTGCGCTTTGTCGTCGGCCAGGATACCGCTGCCGAAGCTACGCTCGCAGAGCTTGTTAAGATGGATCTTGAAGCGGCTGGCGTTGAAGTCACCGTTGAATCCTATGACGTCGCTACCCGCGACAGCATGGCAACCTCCGGCGATTACGATATTCTGCTTACTTACCACGGCGGTTGGAACGCCGAGCCCGTATCCATGCTCAACGCCATTTATGCGGGCACTCCAGGCAAGAGCAAATGGGTTGTCTATGGCTACTCCAACGATGAGCTCACCAGCCTTATCCGCTCCATCCCGAGCATATTCGACAGTGATGAGCTAAAAGATGCTTATGCTCTGGCTCAGGTAATCATCTCAGAGGACATTCCTCAGCTTCCGCTTATCACGCAGGTCTCTTACGCGATGTATCGTCCGGCCGAATATGACTGCTGGCAGGCATGCTTCAACAGCACGCAGTTTGCAAATTGCCGCCTGTCTTACACCTCGGACTCTGAATTCTAAGAATTCCTTTAACGAATATGGGGGCACAACCTGCCCCCTTTTCTTTTATCATTGCGCCCGTGGAGAGATCAAGCCATGAAGAAAAAAACAGCAATGCTGCTTCTCACTTTCCTTGTTATATATGTCTTTACCTTTTTTGTACCTCGCATGATGCCTGGCGATCCGTTTTCATATCTGGACTATGCCGATACCGATACGTCAGGGCTTATGTCTGAGCAGCATAAAGCGGTAATGCGCGAGTATTACGGCATGGACAAGCCGTTGCTTACGCAGTTTATAGAAACGGTAAAAAATAATCTCCGAGGCAATTTTGGCACAAGCATTTATTATAAGGGGCCGGTTTTTAATCTGGTTATGTCAAAGCTTGGCTGGAGCCTCTATATGATTTTCACAACTCAGATTTTGAGCCTTATCCTCGGTCTTCTGCTTGCGAAGCTCAGCGTGAATCATCCACGCATTGACACGGGAATATACGGGTTTATGACTGTTATGGCGGAGATCCCGTCATTTCTGATCGGTATTGCACTGCTGTTCCTCGTTGCGGCGCAAGTAAAATGGATTCCGCTGTCCGGCGCGTATTCAAGCTTCGCCCAATACAAAAACGAGTGGGATCATGTGAGGGATATTCTTATCCACAGTCTCATGCCGGTCACGGCTATGGTGATAGCAACAACGCCGATGTTCTATTTTACCGCGCGTACAAGCTTTCTGAACATTATAGAGAAAAAATATGTCTATGCGGCGCGGGCAAAGGGACTTTCAGCAAGGCGTATATGGCGTAAGTATGTCGTGCTCAACGGGATGATGCCGGTAGTGGCAAGATTTTTCCTATGCGTTGCAAGATGCGTTGAGGCAACGCTGCTTGTTGAAAATGTTTTTGCATATCCGGGGCTTGGAAAGCTTATGCGCGATGCCGTGATGTACCGCGACTATCCATTGATTCAGGGAGTGTTTCTTGTAGCAACGGCAATCGTACTGCTCAGCTCGTACATTTCAGACATAATCGGATTATTTGTCAGCCGGGAGAATAGCTATGAGAAAGCAAACTAAGATATATTTTTTACTTCTTATCCTGCTGACCGTATTCTTTTTGGTCGGAGTGACGACGCAGGAATACGATTTGGCATCCGGCGGTATTCTTGAGAAGCCTTCAATGGAGCATATTTTGGGCACTGATGTTATCGGCGTTGATATATACGGGCAGGTATCAAAAAGCTATTTCAGCAGCATGCTGACAGGCCTGTGTGCGGCGGTATTTGCAGCAGTGCTCGGGTGCTTCATGGGTGTTGTTTCCGGCTATGCCGGCGGCAAACTCGATATGTTTATCAGCTTCGTGATAAACATATTTCTCTCCGTCCCGCAGCTTCCCATAATGATTCTTATCGGGGCTTTCCTCGGGCAAAGTAGAGCCAATATTATAATAATCGTTGCGCTGTTTTCATGGGCTCCGATTGCGAAAATAGTACGGGCAGAAACGCTCGACATTAAAAACAGCGGATACTTGAAGATGGCTCAGCGCTACGGCGGCAAAATAGGCTATCTCTTCAAAGTACATATGTACCGCGAGATAGTTCCTCTTGTCGCAGCAAACGCACTGTTTGTGGTTGGCAAAGCAATTATTCAAGAGGCTTCTCTTGCCTTCCTTGGTCTGTCTGACCCTACTGCCAGGTCTTGGGGACTTATGATAAATAAAGCAATTTCATACACCGGCATCTATTTTACGGACTATTGGAAATGGTGGCTCATGTCGCCGCTAATATGTCTCGTCAGCGTAACTGTGCTGCTCAGACTGTTCGCAAGAGAATTTGAGCGCAGTATTCACAGTTGAGGAGTATGGCTATATGGGAAAAATACTTGAAGCAAAAGACCTTTCGGTAAAATTCGAAAAATCGGATTTTGTCCTTCGAAAGCTTGATTTTGAAATAAGCAGCGGCGAAACCGTCGCCATAATCGGAGAATCAGGAAGCGGGAAAACAACGCTTCTGAAAGCTCTCTCATGTCTGTCAGACGATGATGCGGTCATCTCGGGCGAGGTCCGATTCAACGGCATAAATCTCATTGGCATGAAGGAACGGGAGCTGCGGAAGTACCGGTTCAGCAGTTTCTCAATGGTATTTCAAAACTCAAGCGAGTATCTGAACCCGCGCCTGAAGCTGAAAGAAACTCTTTCGGAAATTCTCAGCAGGAAATATAGCCGCGCGGAGACGGCGCAAAAAGCTGCCGAGCTAATGAAAGCTGTTGGGCTTTCCGAAAGTGTTCTGGACAGCTACCCTCGCGAGCTTTCCGGCGGTATGGTGCAGAAGTTTCAGATAGCCTGTGCCATTTCCCTGACGCCGGAGCTTATATATCTTGACGAGCCAACAAGCTCGCTTGATGCTGCATCGCGCAACGAGTTTGTTGCGCTGATAAAGAAAATAAAGGCGGACTACGGCACTTCTTTTATATGTGTGACGCACGATATGGCGCTTGCCTCAGAGCTTGCGGACAGAATGCTTGTTATGTATCGCGGGCTCATCTGCGAAGAGGGGGAAATCTACGCTCTCATCCGTATGCCGCGGCATCCATACAGCCGCGCACTACTCAACTGCGCTGTCGAACTGAATCTTTATAAGGATGCATGGGGCATAAGAGATAACAGCACTGAAGAGCAAAATTTGGGCTGCCCATTTGCGGGGAGGTGCACGCAGTGCGTTGACGAGTGCCGCAGCAAAATCCCGGAGCTTGAGGAAAAAGCCGACGGCAGGAAGCTTTCCTGCATACGCGGCGGCATAGTAAATGTCCTTGAATGTGCAGGTATTAAAAAATCCTACGGAAAAAAACCGGTTCTGACCGGATGCGATCTTGAAATGTACAGTGGGGAGATTGTTTCGATAGTAGGCAGGAGTGGCAGCGGCAAGACAACTCTATGTAATATTTTGTCAGGGTTTCTTGCGCAGGATGCAGGCAGTGTAAGCTTTTGCGGCAAAAGCGCAAACTTCGACAGTATATATCGCCGCATTAACGGGCTGCAGTTCTTGATGCAGGATCACGGTGATTCACTAAATCCGCATATGAGCGTATACGAGGCAATTAACGAACCGCTGTATCTCTTCGTTGACAAGGGCGACCATCACAGCGATGTAAAGGATGTGCTTGAAGCGGTCGGCCTTGAACACAGCGATACTTTTCTCGGCAGAAAAATCAATACGCTTTCAGGCGGGCAGCGGCAGCGTATCGGTCTTGCGAGATGCCTGATTACTCAGCCAAGCGTTTTAATTGCGGATGAACCGACGTCCATGCTTGACAGCTCAAGTAAAGCAAATCTTAACAGGCTTCTGAAGGCGCGGCAGAACACAAGCGGCTTTTCTATGCTCATCGTAACGCATGACCTCTCCTCGGCACTGAAAATATCCGACAGAATATATCTGCTCAGGGACGGCGTTTTGACTGAACTTGAGCGTGCATTACCTCCAGAAAAGATAGCAGAGTTAATGTATAATGTCGCTGCGCACTGAGTGAATAACGAACCGGAAAGGAGCTGCCTATGATAACCGAACGGGAAAAGTGGAACAGAGTTTCTGGCGATTATCAGAGTGTTTTCAAACTTGGCATCAACGAATACAACACCAGTCTTCTTCAGTTTTTGGTAGAGAACGGGATGCTCATGCCGGGCTGCCGCGTAATAGACATTGGCTGCGGTGTCGGGAAATACGGAACATATCTTGCCAAGCTCGGCTGTGACGTGACGCTGATGGATATATCGGACAAGATGATAGAGTGCGCCAAGGAAAACATGGCTGCGTTTAAAACTCCGTGGAAAGCATTCTGCTGTGACTTTAACGAAATTACAGGCGAGGAGAATGAGCTGAGCCCAATATTCGACCTTGCCATATCAACAATGTCTCCAGCTATCCATGATGTAAGCACTGTGCAGAAAATGAGCAATATAACACGAGGCTGGTGTTTCGTTGCAAGGTTCTATGATTGGCATCAGCCGTTCCGCGATAGGCTCATGCGCACGATGGGGATGATGCCTCGCCCGGCGTTTGAAAGCGATTTGAAAGCCGATTGCGACAATATGATTCGTGCGGTGTCCGAGGCCGGGTATCTGCCGTGGGTAAAGTATGTTGACTACAACTGGTCGGACAAACGCAGTGTTGAGGGGATGACTGATTATATGTACCGCAACTATTTTGCGGATTCTTCGGACAAGGAGCTTCTGAGAATGAAGGCATTCGCACATCTGAAAGGTATGTGCGATGCCGACGGAATGATAAACGATAATGTAAACACAAAAGTTGCATGGATATATTGGAAAACGGAGGAACAGAAATGATCAAAGAAATGTACAAAAAAGCCGGAGAACTGCATGGGCACTATTGCCCTGGGCTTGCCATAGGTGTTCGCGCCGCGGTAGAAGCCCTTGAGATACTGCAGCCGAAAAAGAAAGCTCATAATCTCTACTGCATTGCCGAAAGTAGAGCCTGCCATTTCGATGGTATTCAGGTTATTTTCGGCACCACAATGGGAAACGGAAACATTGAACTGCGCGAGACGGGTAAAACGGCGTTCAATTTTTATGACCGGGCAACCGGGAAAAGCGTGCGCCTTGTCGCCAAAGTCTGGCCGGAAAACCTGAGCCGTGATGAGTTGACAGATTATATTCTCACTGCGCCGCTTGAGGCTGTATTTGATCAGACAGAGGTGCACTTTGAAGCACCGGCGGATACATTCAAAAGACACAAAAGCATAGTTTGCCCGCGCTGCGGGGAAGCCTGCACCGAGCCATTTCTTCGCGTTGTTGACGGAGTGGTAGTCTGTCTAGATTGTGCAAGTAGAGTATAGCATTATTGCAAAGAAAGGACGTCTGCCGCTTTTATACCGCGGCAGGCGTCCTTTCTATCTCAGCGTTCTGCAGGTCAAACTCTGCGCCTTCCGGCGACCTGATACATTTTGTCGGTAGAAATGACTGTCGTAACCTCGAGATATTTGGCGAACATGGCTGCCAGCTCCTCGGCGGGCATAAGCCCGACAGAAACCTTGCTGGCGAAGCCGTGATGGTGGGCATCGATCGTTTCTCTGCTTGCCCCATGCGCAACAGTCAGTATTCCGTCAGGAGCGAGCAGCGTTGCCAGATGTGCGATCAGCCGCTCCTGATCGGGAAAATGCGGAAAAGCATTGTATACAACAATTGCGTCAAAACCGCTTCCGACATCCGTTGTCTCCACA
>PPYF01458262.1_pt1 | contig 10409 bp, 10 predicted proteins | sample 1559871 | NCBI WGS metagenome assembly PPYF01 (sample SAMN08240021, study PRJNA423297) | Human gut metagenome, whole genome shotgun sequencing project.
GTTACTTGGTTCACTTACACCAATAAGTTAGCGCACTTTGTAAACTACGTCTTGGTACTCGGATTACTAGCCTTGGGAATGCTTTTTGTGGCTGGTCCCGAATTGGTTGACGAAGTGACCACTGACATGCCGGATATTTTGTTCCGGGCGTTGCTTGGAATGGCCTTGGCAGGCTTAAACCTTGGCTTCATTGCCACCTTCTTCGAAGAAAAATTGAAGTTTGAATTTGACCGCATTTACGTAGCCATCTTAGCTGAAGCAGTGTTATTCATCGCACTTTACCTAGGAGTGGAACACCTCTTAATCCCCGCAATCACCCAGGTGGGAACTAGCTTTAACTAAGAAAAAATATTTGTCCCTAAAAAGTTTCACATTCTTTTATCCGATAGGCAAAAGTGCTATAAAAGAGATATTCGAAAAGAAAGAGGGACAAAGTATGTGCACGAGTATTGAACTTACTGCAGAAAATGGTGCCAAATTCTGGGGCCGAACCATGGATTTAGCAATGACGATGTTCGGTGAAGATGGGGGTGCGGAAAGCGTGATTACCACCATCCCAGCGGAAGCGAAGGTTGCTAGTCAACTGACTGATTGGACGGCCAAATATGCCACGATGGGAGTCGGAGTTAAAGGCACTCCAATCTTATTTGATGGAATTAACGAAGCTGGCTTAGCGGGCGACTTACAGGTGCTGTTTGAAAGCACCGCCGACTCGTTAGAAAACTTGAAACAGCGAGGGTTAACGCCGCTCATGAACACGGAATTTGTTACATACGTGTTGACTAATTTCAAAAGCGTGGCTGAGATCCGGGAACATTATCAAGAATTTGGATTAGCAGATCAAGCAACCCAAGTTAACGGGCAAGGATTTACTTTCCCGCTCCATTATAATTTCGTTGACGAAAGTGGCGACGGAGTAGTTTTGGAACCGGTCGAAAACGGAGCTTTCAAGTTGTACGATTCAGTTGGAGTAGTAACTAACAGCCCTGAATACAGCTGGCACACTACCAACTTGCGCAACTACTTGGGATTAACCGACGTAGACGTGAAGGATCCGCGGACTTATAAAAACGGCGTAACCTTACCACCAATTGAAGGCGGAACCGGCTACGGAATGGCTGGACTTCCTGGTTCATACACCTCACCAGCACGGTTTGTCCGTAGTTTTACCATCGCGAATGCAATGGATGATTTCACTGCTGACCGCGGAATTGCCCAACTTTACGCAGCTTTCCGTCCGGTAATTATTCCTGAAGGTATCGAACGCAAGACGGCTGATGCACCAATTTCTGACTACACCCGCTACTGGTCAGGATATGACCTCCAAAAACGGGCAGTTTACGTTCAAACCGGGTTAGGCTTGGCATTTACTAAGCAAACGTTGAACGCGGATGCGCAAGAAATTAGTTATACCACTATTGACCGTGGTGACTACGTGCACGAAGTTTAATGGATTTGAAAGTCGGAAATTTATTTCCGACTTTTTTCGTAATTTCTTTATAGAAAGGAGGGAAACTGGTAGAATTTAACTAGGGAATACGCGATAAGAGTTTGGTGGAAAGGAGTGCAAGTGATGGGAGAAGAATTACGAAAACGACCATACAAAGCAATTGATGTAGCCAACTTTTTAGTGAAGTATTTTAACAAGCATCAACAAAAAATTACCAATTTGATGTTGTTGAAGATATTGTACTATTTACAAGCTGATTATTTGCGTAAGGAAGACGATGCGCCCCTTTTCCAAGATGATATTGAGATGTGGGGATACGGTCCCGTAGTGCCAAATGTGTACCATTCGTTTAAAGAAAATGGGGTGGCACCAATTCAACAAACCTATTCTTACATTGAAGAGGATGAAAATGGAGACTGGTCCATTGTTGATGCTGATCAAGTGGAGTTAGATGCCAACGATCAGGAAGAAATTACTAATTTAGCAGAAAAAATTTGGCGTAAATATAACGATCGTCCTTTTGACCTTGTGGAAAAGACCCATGAGGAGCCGATGTGGGCTGAGCAACGAGAGGCCATTGAAAATGGGCAACGAAAAATTAAATATAATAACGAAGACATTCATAACTATTTTTCTAAGGCGGAAAACTGGCCATGGTAAATGAAGAACAGTTGCCAGCAAGTCTTTTTGAAGATGAAATGGGTCCGGAAAAAATGGATTTATATGTTGTGACAATGTATCTTCAAAAAAAGCAGATTACCGTTGATTATCCGGGAATTACCCATTATGTTTATACTCACTATGACGACGTTAAAATGGATGATGACGATAATCGAAATACTAATGAAGCATCATTATTTTGGCAAGCTAATTTGGATCAGATGAAAAAAACAATTAGCGGTTTAGAAGATCAAGTGGACGAAGCCAAAAAATACGAAGCTTTGAAAGAGGTACCTGATAAGATAAAAAATCATATTAAATTAGCGTTGGAACAGTATAAAACCTTCTTTGACGAAATCAATCAAGTACGTGAAGAGGCTAAAAATACTACAGCGAAGTTGGAAAAAGCGACACAAGACCTTAGTGATGCACAAGAAAAATTAGAAGGTACTCAGAACCAATTTATATCAATTCTGGGTATTTTTTCTGCGTTGATATTTGGTCTGTTTTGCGGATTCGATGCGTTTAAGGAAATTTTTACCAATGTAAAAAAGGCTCCGCTCTCAAGTACGTTAATAGCAGGCTCAATTTTGATGATGGGTTTACTAGTATTAATCTTCTTACTAATTCAATCAATTGGTGTTCTTTCCGGGAAGACGTATTTAGCATGTGGTTGTTCAAATACTAAGGAATGTACCCATTCATTTGTCGATCGATACCCATTATTTATTACATCGTTAGATATTTTCGGGCTGATATTTTTGTCAGGTGTTTTAGTACACCTATCAAATATTCATGGCTTTTGGTTTAAGAATTTAAAGTTTAACAGGTATGCAAGTTATATAGTATTCGGAGCTATTCTATTACTGATTGGACGAATTGGCGTTATTTTCAAAGCCAAAAAAAAAGAAGAAAAGGAAAATATTTAATTTCTTGAAGAGAAACCCTGGTTAAAATAGAAAATAGCTGAACACTAAAACACCTCCATAGTTGGAATTACCAACATTGGAGGTGTTTTAATTGCATATTATTCCAATCATTTACTGATTTTAAGCACGGTCGTGGAACCATTTACTGCTTGCCAAAGCAATAATGTCGTTTAGCAAGTATAGGCAGTAGGTAAAGAAAAGTACCCAAACGGGATGTCCGGCAATCGCCGTCACGCTCCATAAAGTGATGCTCATGATGCTTTGCGCAAACCAGAAGTAATAGCTGGAACGGAAGCGCCGCACCGTTAGAATGGCCCCGGTTAAGCCAATCGTTGCGCTAAGCGAATCGATCACTGGACGTGGACTCGTCAAGATTACGGTGTCTAAGCCGTAGGTAATCGCCCAAAAAATGATGAACGTCACTACGGTTTGCCCGATGTATTTGCCGGTTAGCAAACGTGGAGAAAGTCCTTCGCTACTGTTCCAGTTCTTATTGAGCACAACCGGAATATCCAAGAGGAAGATGTAGGCGGTTTGCATCACCACGTCGCTGTAGTTGCCGGTAATTGAGGCTACGTAGATCAGCATCAAGGCGGAAACGAATCCCAACACCCCGTTGATGGGTTTGCCGTTGGTAATACTCAAAGTACACGTAAAACCAATTATTCCAGCGATGGTGGAAGTGATTCCGAGGGCGTTAAAGTTGTGGTATAGGCCCGTTGCTAAAAGAAAAAGGGTACCGCAAGCTAACAATATGTAGCTCGAAGTCATCCACCCGCTCATCTGGTCCTTATACCAATGCAAGTTAAACACCCGCATTGGTGATTGAGGATTGTAACGTAAATCTGTGTCTTGTGTACTTTGCAAAATAAAGTCCTTCTTTCTATGATTTGTATTAGCCCGGTAGAAAGCTGATTCAGGCTTAAAAAACTTATTAAAAAAGCAGTACCCAAATAGTATACGCGGATTAATTCCAGAAGGTAAGACCCGTAAAAGTTTACTAGACCAATTCTGCGATAAAAGGAACCTGATGAGAACGGGCTTGCAGTGAAATAAATTACTCGTAATCGTTATGATAAATTTTTTTGCGGGGAATTGGTATAGAACTAGGTTGTGAGAATAATTTTTAATAAATTGATACGACATAAAACGCTCAACGGTTTTCTAGGAACGACCCGTTGAGCGTTTTTAAGAATCCGAATGTAAAGTTTTTAAACTTACTTTAGCTAATTTTACGATTAAACATAAAAAAATCATCAGTTGCCGAAAACAGTTGCTCTGTTATTGCTACAGATGGTTTCCAGGAAGAGCATTATTACCTTCATCAAGTAAACCATGGTCAGAACGATTGTGGCCAGGCCTGGGCAATTTTTTGGGCTAGCGGAGCCATTTTAGGACGATTAGTTTTTAAATAACTGATGTAAAATTCCATAGTTGCAGTTTCGTCATTAACCGGAATAGGAACCCGATCGTCCGTATCACTTAGCGAAGTGGTGTATTCTGAATCGAACGAGGAGAGATTAGTCGAAAAGTAAGGAAAGTTAGAGTACTTAGTGATTTCATTAAACGCAAACCGTTGTGCTTGATACATGAACTTAGCTTCAGGAATTTTTTGTTGGATAATGGTTTGCCATGGGCCGATATCAGTAAGAACTACAAAGTTGGTGCCCTTCAGTTCTTTAAAAGATATGGAAGCTTGGTTAGAGTGGTACATAAATTTATCCAGATGAACTACCAACGATTCTTTGCCTAGATAAACAGATTCAATATCTTTATTTTGTATTTCTTGGTTAGAAATAATTCCTGTAAACCGGTTATTTAATAAGCTTTTAATTACATTATCAGTATCCAATAGATTTTGCGTGATATTTAATTGGGCCACCGAAAGTCTGTTAAGTAGGAGTAGCGGTCCGGGGGCGGTCGACGCAATTTTAATTACGCCTTCTTGATCCGCAAAATTCCGGATTTTTTTAATTGCGAGTTGCTGGCGTTGCAGGATTTGCTCACCCTCTTGGACAGCTAGTTCGCCAATTGTGGTTAGGGTGAGCTTATTAGGTTGATGATCAAAAAGCGATACTCCTAAGGTCTCTTCTAACTTTTGGAGTCCCCGAGTCACGGACGGCTGGGTAATATGTAAGGTTTCTGCAGTTTTAGCTAGAGTACCAGTTTTAGCGAAAACGACTAGTTCTTGCCAAAGGTAAGTATCAATCATAAAGGCTGCCTCCTGCTTAGTATGTCTTAAACGAATACTAGCATGTAAAACAAGCAATTTTCAATTATTTTTTTGCACGTTAGGATAATTACAATCAGTTTTGAGGAGGAGATTGTAATGATAAAAATTCCAAAGGTGAAATTAAATAACGGAATTGAAATGCCACAATTAGGTTATGGAGTTTTCCAAATTCCAGATGCTAATGAAGCAGAAAAAGCGGTGAAAAATGCTTTGGACGTGGGGTATCGCTTAATTGATACGGCAACGGCTTACCAAAATGAAACGGCAGTCGGCAAAGCAATTAAAGAAAGTGGTATTAACCGTGAAGACATATTTGTCACTTCAAAATTATGGGTATCAGATTTTACCTACGAACGGGCTAAAAAAGGAATTGATGCCTCATTGCAACGTTTAGGGACGGATTATTTAGACTTATACCTTTTACATCAGCCCTATGGTGACGTGATGGGAGCATGGCGAGCCATGCAAGAGGCTTATCGTGCCAGTAAAATTCGGGCGATCGGGGTTTCTAATTTCTACGGGGATCAGCTAAAAAACCTAGAATTAACGATGGAAGTAAAGCCAGCCGTTAATCAAATTGAAGTAAATCCTTGGTATCAACAAGTGAAGGAAGTTGCGGTTAATCAACGTGAAGATGTTCGGGTAGAAGCGTGGGCCCCGTTTGCAGAAGGTAAGCATGATATATTTAAAAATGAGCTTATCCAGCAAATTGCTGAAAAACATCATAAAACGGTGGGTCAAATAATTTTACGTTGGTTACTACAGCAGAACATTACGGTGATTCCTAAGAGTGTCCACCGCGTGCGTATGGAAGAGAATATTGCGGTTTTTGATTTTGAGTTAGACGATGCAGATATGAATTTAATGAGCACCTTAAATCGGCATGAAAGCCAGTTTTTTGATCACCGTGATCCGGTAACCATTGAACAAATCTTTGGGAAAAGTTTGAAACAATTACGATAATTAGAGGAGTGGTGTAATTATGACGAATATAAATAAAATTAAATTAAATGATGGTAATGAAATTCCTGCAATTGGATTTGGTACTTTTCAAATTCCCAACGATGGGACCACTTATCAAGCCGTAACTAAAGCTTTAGCGGCAGGATACCGACACGTTGATACAGCAGTGGCTTATTTTAATGAACAAGAAGTTGGACGAGCTATTAAAGATAGCGGCATTCCGCGCGAACAAATTTGGGTAACTAGTAAGTTGTGGCTACAAGATTATGGATACGAATCCGCCAAAAAGGCTATTGATTTGTCGTTGCAAAAGCTGGGATTAGACTATATCGACCTTTATTTAATTCACCAGCCTTACGGAGACGTTCCTGGAGCTTGGCGAGCGATGGAAGCAGCTAAAAAAGCAGGGAAAATCCGTTCGATTGGAGTTTCCAACATGACGCCGAAAATTTGGCAACATTTTGTACCTCAATTTGAGACAATGCCAGCGGTTAACCAAGTGGAATTTAACCCGTATTTTCAACAAAAAGAATTACGAAAAATTTTAGAGGCTAATAACGTAAAATTAGAAGCATGGGCTCCATTAGGGCAAGGCAACGCAAAGTTACTAAATGAACCGGTCATCGTTAAATTGGCGGAAAAGTATCAAAAAAATGCTGGACAAATTATTTTACGCTTCGAAAATCAAGAAGGGATAATTGTTTTTCCAAAATCAGTTCACGATGAACGGATTAAAAGTAATTTGGATATTTTTGATTTTACATTAACGGAAGAAGAAATGACTGCAATTCGCGCGTTAGATACGAAAAAAGGTATGCATGATCCGGATGCTCCAGGGGTAAAGGAAATGCTGCTGTCAGCTTTTGACGTGCACGCTGATCATTAAAACTCCACGTACCAAAAAACTTTTCAAGAGTTTTCTATTCTTGAAAAGCTTTTTTATTTTTTAGCCCTTAAGGCCGTGATATCAAACATTAGTTTACAAAAATCAAATAACCAAGGCCAAACAATTATTTTCGCTTATAAACCAAAACGGTAATTGGCGCAAAAACGGCAACAATGCCAATCCCCGCGTATAAAACTATCCAAGCCTCCCGCGGCCAGTATCCCGCATTTAACATGGCACGATTGGCGCTAATCACGTGGGATACCGGGTTTATCGTTACTAAAATTCGCATGAAGTGGGGCAAGGATTTAACCGGTACAAAGGCGTTTGAAAGGAATACTAATACTAACATGGTCATTAAAGACACACTTTCAACTAACGTAAGACTTTTAGCAACCAGTCCATAAAGGGCAAATATCCAGCTTAAGGCCCAGCCTAAAAATATGTCCAAAAAAATAACCATGATTAGCCATCCTAATCCAGCTTCCGGATGCCACCCCATCAAATAACCGGTCGTTAAGGCTGCGGTCGCTGCGACGACTAACCGTAAAATGTCAGCAAAGAGCTGGCCGGCAAGGGGAGCAACTTGTGGAATCGGTAATGATTTAAGACGGTCGTAAATGCCAGAATGGATGTCAGTACTAATCTGGGTGGCTGAACCGGCAGCTGCGGAAATTAAGGACTGCATCAGAATTCCAGGAACTAAAATCTTTAAATAAGAACTTACGCTACCATAAATGGCCCCGCTAAATAGATACCCGAAAAGCAACATAAACAGGGCGGGTTGAACGACCACGTCAAGCAGTTCATCGGGATTGTGCAGCGTTTTTAACAAATTACGGTAAGTCATGGTACCGGTGCTTGCAATAATATTTGTTTTTCGAGTAGTTGTGTTAAACATTGCTAAATCCTCCTAATAAGTTAGTTTTTACCGACCGTCATGGCAAAGAAGACGTCGTCTAGCGATGGTTTTTCAACGGCTAGCGTAGTTATTTCGATGTTAGAAGCACGAAGACGGTTAAGGATATCGGCTAAGCCGTTCACGTCTCGGAGCGGCGCCGTGATTTCATTACCAGCTTGGTGAACCTTTTCTTGCGTAATTGCAGTGACGATTCGGCAGGCTTGCTGGGCTTGAAGCTTGTTTTTCACCGCTAGGCGCAACTTTTCCCCGCCAATTTGGGCCTTTAACTCATCGGGAGTTCCTAACCCGACCAGTTTGCCGTGGTCAATTACCGCGATGTGATCAGCTAATGCGTCGGCTTCTTCAAGATACTGGGTGGTTAAGACGATCGTCGATCCCGAAGCAACCAACTTGCAGATGGTATCCCACATCTGGGAACGGGTGCGAGGGTCCAGCCCGGTGGTGGGTTCATCCAAGAAAATGATTTGGGGACGGGCAATCAAACTAACTGCTAAATCTAAGCGCCGGCGCATGCCACCAGAAAAGGCAGCAATTGCTTTATCCGCGGAATTTACTAATGAAAATTCTTCAAGCAGTTCGGTAGTTCGCTGCTTAGCTTGCTGGCGAGAAAGTCCGTTCAAACGAGCAAAGAACGTTAAATTTTCCCGCGCGGATAAATCTTCGTCAATCGAAGCATATTGACCAGTTAAACCAAAAAAGGTTCGAACGGTCTGAGGTTCCGATTGAACGTCGTGTTCCATGATTCTAAGTGAACCGCTAGTAGGTTTTAATAAGGTAGTTAACATCCGTAGAATAGTGGTTTTCCCAGCTCCATTAGGGCCAAGTAAGGCAAACACTTCTCCGCATTTGACGTTAAAGGAAACTTGTTTTACCGCACTCTGGTTGCCGTACATTTTATTTAAATTGTTAATTTCAATTGCATATTTGAGGTTGATGATAAACCCTCCCTTAATGTGTCGAATGATGTTCAGGTGCCCCGACGAAAAATATTATAAGGGCACCTGATTAAATAGTCAAGGGGCCTGATTATTTAGTTTTAATCTGTCAAACGGCTTGATATAATAGGGCTATATAAGTGAGAGATGGGTGAGTTATGTTGGATAAACTAGTAAAAAAACACCAATTAGCGGCTAAATTATTTGAATTTACGGCATTACAAAATATGGCTGACGAACAGGCAGAACGCCATTTGCCAGTGTTTAAGGGACAAAATAAAATTTTAGTGGCCTTAAGTGAGGGCGATAATATCTCACAAAAAGAACTATCGCAGCGATTGGGAATTAGTGTGCAGTCAATTGCAGAATTCATTGCCAAATTACTAAAAAAAGGCTACGTTACCAAACAAAAGTCGCCCACTGATGGCCGTGTACAACTCATCAAATTAACCGAAAAAGGCAAAAAAGAAGCAAAGAAGAGTTTGTTTTATATTCCTGAATATTTGGATTATTTAAATGACGACGAACGAGCTCAACTAGCAGCAATCCTTGATAAAATGAATAACGGAATTCGAGAGGACCTTAAGCTGCACGGGATTCAGAATATCGGAAATCGGATTCGGTTTAGTCAATTGAAGCGTCATATTGATGAGGATTTGAAATAACTAGAAACGGACGAAAATAAGTGAAAAACTCATAATTGTTGAAAGCAACTCTTCAATAATTATGAGTTTTTTCAGTGGCGGGAAGCTAAAATAAATTGCTAAACAAAAAAGAGCCGAATCCAAAATTCAGCTCTCCATTCGTTAACCAAGTCTTTACCTGCGAGACATTTCTCCCAGAAAAGTTTGGTACTTATCGTTAATTTATGTAACCGTTAATGGATCCGAACGGACTTGAACCGTCGACCCCCTGCATGCGAAGCAGATGCTCTCCCAACTGAGCTACGGACCCCTTACATAAATACTATAGCACTTTTCTGCGGAAAATTGATATAGTATTTATGAAAGAAAGTAAATTTTTATCGCAGAAGAATGATTTTTTAAGGAAAGATAAGGAGCCTCAAAAGATGAAGAGAAGCACTAAATACGTGTTGGCCGGACTCGGTGCGGCACTAGTCGGCGTGACCGCTGGAATGGGAATCGGTGGTTATGCAAGTTTCTTAGTAGGCATTAAAAATACCGAAAAAGCGAAAAACCGGGCGATTGAACGTTCGGAAAGTGAAGATAATGATGCCTTAAATTTGGCGTGGTTCAACCAGCAGCATCCGGAAACGGTACAAATGCTTAGCGAAGATGGACTGCAATTAAAAGCTTCCTTCATTCGCCAACCGCAACCCACCAAACACACGGTGATCATGGCGCACGGATACCATCACGCCCGTCGGCAAATGATTCCTTACGCGAAGATTTTTTATGAACTGGGTTATAA
>PPYF01371106.1_pt1 | contig 10408 bp, 10 predicted proteins | sample 1559871 | NCBI WGS metagenome assembly PPYF01 (sample SAMN08240021, study PRJNA423297) | Human gut metagenome, whole genome shotgun sequencing project.
GGTCAATATACCTTGCTTGAACTCAATGACGGCGGCCACGGTGCGCAAGTCATTATCGACTATCAACGGTTGATTCCAGCCGCTTATCAAGGCTTCGGCGGCGTTCATCACCTTGCTTTCCGCACCGATGATCGCGACAGCCTCCAGCATTGGATCGAAAAAATCGGTGCTGCTGGTTTGAACTCGTCAGGCTTCGTTGATCGCTTCTACTTCGCCTCCGAATACTTCCGACCAATTCCAGACATTCTGTTTGAAATTGCGACAGATGGTCCAGGCTTTCTACTAGATGAAACCTACGAAGAAGCCGGTGTTCACCTCGAATTACCACCATTCTTGGAAGATCAGCGCGAGGCAATCGAACGGAATTTGGTGCCATTTAACACGGAACCGCAGACGGCGGGGAAGGCATAGTTATTTAGTCCGAGTGTTCTAGTTCGGTGGCTGAATTGACGGCTCAGTTTTTAAAAACCTTGGGGTCCACAATATCTTGTAAATAAGCCTTACCTGCTAAGATCCTGTCAGAACTTGAATAATTTCTGACAGGATCTTTTTTACTTCGCGTCAACCGTTGTGTATAAGCATATTGGTTTACTGTCATGAAGCTACTGCTTGCTGTCGCCAAAAACCGGGTTAATCAATGACATTTGATTTCTTCTGTTCTCGATAAGGAAGGAATGATTTGACAGCTCCAGAGTCAACCTAACTTGTAAGGACGCGTTAGATAAGAAATAGCTTTAGAGTGACCATGGTGAAAATGTCTTTTATTCTTAAGCTTAAAGTAAAAACAGAGACCATCATATGACGTGGGATAGAAAGCCAAAGAAAAGATGAGATAATTGATTTCACATCAATGCTGATAGTAAAATAGAGCAATTATCGGAACACCTTTGAAGTTTAATAGTTTTTATGAAGTGTTAACCAAAGAGCATAAGTCTTTCACCATAAATAAACACCCTGAAACTCTCGAACGGTTTTTTCGTGCAATGACGAGAAAGAAATTGTCAAAATGAAAAGCAAAAAATCAATTTTAAGTCAACTTCCTGAACTCATCGCAGATCCTACTACAACTGGATCTGAACTAGAAATCTTGAAACACGCTGAAACTCGACGACAAAAGGGTGATAACGAGGAAGGAATCGCCTTCGAAATTAGAACAGGACTGCAACCCTTAGCTATTGGACAAAAACTGTCTCCAAAGGTTGTAGATTTTCTCACTGAAATTGCGGCTCAGTACTTGGGGATGGGAAGTAGAGGAAACATCATATTCTGACTAAATATTGGTATGCCCCATTACAGAGTGTTTTTTTAAAGTAGTAACATATTCAGTCTTACTTGTTCTCGCTGCTAGAAAGAAGAAGTAAAAACCTGATCCGCTGGCGTTAAGTGGATTCCTCATTGCTTGTTAAAAATATAACATCATTGAAAAAGGAAACCTATCAAGATTTAGCATACTCAATCTTGATAAAGATCTTGAAGCAGCTTACTTAATTCGGTCTCATCAATCAATTGTTTAACTTTGTCTCCCATACCTGAGTCACGGCGATATGCCATCACAACCTTAACCGAGAGTTGATTTAAAGGTACTTTGATGATATTGCATCTTGTTGCATCGAAATGGCGATGTAAACAATATTGTGGTACAAAAGTACATCCTAGTCCATGATAGGCCAAATTTGCAGCTGTTTGAATGAAACGGACATTAAAAATGGTCTTTGGTCGAATTCTCTGTTCATCAAAGAAAACATCTAGTTGCCTCATAAAACCCGATCCTGAATCTAATGTAATGTAATCAACTTGACGAAACCGAGGTGCCTTAACTGGTAATGTCAGAATTTCTCGGCGTCCTGAAGTAAAAAGTGGCGAACTATCATTGACCAATAAATAGACTGGCAATTCGCAAATAGCATGATACATAATCTCATTCGAAAATATTGGCAATAGCCTTAACTGAGCATCAATTCGCCCAGTTAACAATAAATCTCCTAATTCACTGGAAATTCCTTCGGTAAATGCTATTTGACTTTCCGAATGAACTTGATGGTACCGATAGAGTAGTGGCGGTGCAACATTTGTTGACATCGACTGATTGATCCCAAGTCGTAAATGAGTCACATCTGCCATCTTTTCAAGATCGTGCATTAATTTATTGTACTGATTATTTAATTGTTCTAAGGCGCGAACATATTGGACTCCCATTGAGGTTAACGCGATCGGTCTCCTACTACGATCTAGCAAATGATATCCTAACTGGCGTTCGTTTTCGGTGACAAATCGACTAAGATACGGTTGTGAGATATATAATCGCTTAGCCGCAGCCGTCACACTACCGGCAGAAATAATAGTACGCAAATAGGTCAAAAGTTGTGTTGTATCTTTCACCATGGCTACCCCCCAAAAAAGCGCTATACCCTACAAGTTATACTAGTGGAATTGAATAAGTATTTCAATTATTTTGTGAAATATTATACAGTTCACTTGTAAACAGAAATGGAGGGGTGTTCATGATATCAATGGGATTTGATCGTTATGGTCTAGATAAGAGACAACCAATTGTTGGCTTTATTGTGCTTATATTAACAATTGTTTGGGCAATTACATTAAATCAAAAAGCGGGATCACTACCAATGGCTCTGGTTGCTGGGTTAATGATTGGTTATACTCTGACTCGCTCACGATATGGTTTTGCTGGAGGTGTCAAGCGAATCTTTTATCGAGGAGAAGGAAGTCTAACAATTGCGTTGCTGGTTATGCTGGCAACAACCGCACTCATTAATTTTGGTATCCAATGGTTCGCAGCAAGTAATGGTGCTATACCAGCATGGGAAATTACCAGTGCCAAACAAGCTTTAATCCCTGGCACGCAAAATGTTCGAATTGGAAATATTTCAGTCATCATTGGTGCTTTCCTTTTCGGCATGGGTATGATTATGGCTGGCGGTTGTGCTTCTGGAACGCTATCCGACTTCGGTGAAGGCGAAGGCCACGCTTGGATTGCTTTTCCTTTTTTTGTTCTATTCGCTGCACCCGGCCAATATTTTGGATATATTCTTGATAATACAACTATTGGCAAAATCGGGGTTAATGTTTGGCTACCACAATACATTGGTTACTGGGGAGCACTTTTACTGACAATAGCGATTCTCTTTGTCCTTTACCTCATAACGAAATATTATGAAAATAAAAAAAAGGCAGCTGGAGCTTGGCTAAGTCCAAAGTCAGACTGGGCAGACTATGAAAAGCCAATACCACTTGATGAAAAACACCACTTCAAATGGTGGTCTTGGACAACTTACCATAAATTATTTATCGAACGATGGTCTTTTTTGACTGGTGGCATCGGCATTACCCTTGTCGCAAGTTTCATCATGATTACCACAAACAAAGCTTGGGGTGTTACAACTCCCTTCGTCACTCTTGATCAAAAAATTTTCCAATTATTTGGCATGCAGTTCCACTCGCCAGCTTTCGATGAAACAGCAAAAGCTATGAGCGGTCCACTACTTATGGATGGCGGAACAATTCGTAACATTGGCATTGTGTTGGGAGCATTAATTGCATTCTTAATGGCAGGTCGGTTTAAAGCCAATCTCAAAATGACTTGGGCAGACTTTAGCGGCTATGCATTCGGTGGTGCGTTCATGGGACTAGGCTCACGTATGGCGCGTGGTTGCAATATTGGAGCACTTTACTCTTCCATCACCAACTTTTCATTGCACGGATATATCTTTATGTTTTTCCTTGTTTTAGGGGCAGCCTTTGCAATCAAGCTATTCCAAGGAAAGCTTGATTTATGCCCTATGTACATGCCAAAGAAAGTCCTTAAGGAGGATATTACCTATGAGTAAAAAAATTATTGTTGTCGGTGGTGTTGCAGGTGGTGCTTCAGTAGCTGCACGAGCCCGAAGACTAGATGAATCAGCAAAAATTATCATGTATGAAAAAGGCCCAAATGTATCCTTTTCCAATTGTGCATTACCATATCACCTATCAGGTATGATTCCAAATGCCGATGACATTGTGCTAATGGACCCTGTTCAGTTCAAGCGTCAATATAATATTGATGCCATTGTTAACCACGAAGTTATCTCAATTGATGCTGTAAATCGGGCTGTGACAATTAAGAATATGCAAACCGGTGAAACTGCAATCGATCACTATGATGATTTGTTTTTATCCCCAGGTGCAGTGCCAATTTTACCAAAATCAATTAAGGGTATTGATGGATGCAATGTTTTCACGATTCGTAATGTTGACGACATAAAAGCCTTAGGCGATGTTCTTAAAAAGTGCAGTATCTCCAACATCTCAGTTATCGGTGGTGGCTTTATCGGTGTGGAAACTGCCGAGAATTTAGTGAAGGGTGGTTATCACGTTAACTTAGTTGAAGGCGCAGATCACATCTTGGCAACAATTGATCAAGATATGGCACAGGTGGTTCAAAAAACAATACTAGATAACAAGGTCAACCTAATTGTCCGCGATACATTGACTGCCATCGGAAAACACAGCATTACACTAGCTTCCGGACAGGAATTGCCCAGTGACATAGTTATCATGGCAATTGGTGTCAAGGCTGATACTACACTGGCACGAAAAAGTGGCATTAAACTTGGTAAAACAGGCAGTATTCAAGTTAACCAATCATTTCAAACCAATTTGCCACATGTTTATGCTGTGGGCGACGCAATTGAAGTTTACAGTCGCCTTCTACGCCGACCGACTCGACTAAATCTAGCTTTTCCTGCCCAGCTTCAAGCTCGTCAGGCTGTAGACCACGCTTATGGCCGGCAAATTCGTAATCGCGGTGTCATTGGATCACAATGTTTACCCGTCTTCAATACGAACGTTGCCTCCACCGGACTAACTGCACAACAATGCCAAGATGCAGAAATCGATTTTCGTTCCGCAATGGTAATTCCCAAAGATAAGGTAGCGCTTATTCCAGGTGCAAAACCACTATATATGAAACTAATTTTTGCTTATCCATCTGGTGAAATTTTAGGGGCACAAGCAATCGGAGAGAGCTCCGTAGATAAGCAAATCGATATTATTGCTACAGCAATTACCAACCACAATTATGTCGAAGATTTAGAAACATTAGAGTTGTGCTATCAACCAACTTTCAGTACAGCCAAGAATGCTGTCAATATGGCAGGACTAGTTGCCACTAACATCTTAAACGATGAGTTTAAACAGGTGATGGTCACAGATGTTAGGTCACTTGTTGAAGCTGGGGCCACCATCATCGATGTCCGTGAGCCTGATGAATACGCGGAAGGTCATATCATCGGGGCAAAGAACATTCCAATGAGCGTATTTCGAGACCATCTCAAGGAAATTCCCAAGGATCGTCCCGTTTACATTCATTGTCTGAGTGGACAGCGCAGTTACAACGTTGCCCGTGCGCTGGGTAATCGTGGATACCACAATATTTACAATATCGCGGGTTCTTTCTTAGACCTTTGTGAATTCGAATATTTCGAAGATCAAACTCAGAATCGTAGACCAATTGTTACAAATTACCGCTTTGACTTACTTTAGAAGAAAAGTTAGATGTCTAGGCTTAGACGGTCTAGATATTTTTGTTTATTGATCTTTGGGGGGTTGCATGATGACACCTAGAAAAAATTTATCTAGCCTCAGTGGACGTTCGCTCATAGTAGTAGGCATCTTGGGATTATGGTGGTGTATAACCAGCTCTCATCTTGTGTCAAGTGTTCTATTACCAGCCCCTACTGATGTATGGATAGCCATGTTAAATCTATTTAGATTTGGTTATAACGGTACTCCTTTTTGGCAGCATTATTTGCTCACACTGACACGAGTGGGAGTTGCCGTCAGTAGTGCCATTATTGTTGGCATTCCTTGGGGATTATTTAGTTCTTATAATACAACAATCGGTAGTTTAATCGATCCGATTATTCAGTTTCTCCGACCTATACCGCCATTGGCATATTATACACTATTAATCTTATGGCTAGGAATCGGTGAAGCGTCAAAAGTATTGCTGCTATTTTTATCGGCGCTGCCTCCAATTTATCTAGCTGCATACGATGCCGTGTCAGGGATTAATATTGAATATCGCAATAATGCCGCTTCACTAGGAGCCAATTATTGGCAAATTTTTCTTCGAGTCATTTTCCCTGCTTCATTACCTGCCATCATGACTGGTGTACGCTCTGCAGTTGGTATGGCGTATACGACTATTGTATCTGCAGAAATGATCGCTTCAACCAGCGGTATTGGTTGGATGGTAATTGACGCTTCTCACTATCTCAAAACTGATGTCATGATTGTAGATATTGTTGTCATGGGAATTACCGGTATGTTGTTAGACTGGTTTCTAAAGCAATTTAGTCATCACTTTATTCAATGGCAAGGAAGAGGGTAATCCATTGTTAACAAAATATTTTAAGCCCTTACAGGCGCTATTATTTCTGTGTTGTTGTCTTGTTCTCACAGGATGCTCTTCATCCAACACAAAGCCAACAACCATTAAGATTGGTGTCTTGAGGGTCCCTAATGACGTCGCTGTAGCACAAGAACGCAAAATGCTTCAAGCTAAATGTCGGCAGTATGGGATGAAGGTCCAGTTTATCACATTTGATTCTGGTGTAGATGCCAATAAAGCTCTGTTATCCAATTCTGTTCAGCTTGCGACTATGGGCCATACTAATGCTGTAGTTGCCATGGCTGCAAGGATTCCAGTCAAATTGGTCTGGATTAACGACATTATTGGTAGTAACGAGGCGTTGACCGTGCGTCGAAAAGCACATATTACTAATTGGGATAGTTTCAAAGGTAAAAGTATCGCAACACCTTTTGCCTCAACGTCTCACTATAGCCTAATGATGTTATTGAAACATCATCATTTGACCGGTAAAGTTCGAGTTTTAGATATGCAAACTCCCGAAATTGTTGCTGCATGGCAACGGGGTGACATTGATGGTGCATATACATGGGAGCCAAGCCTCTCAGCATTAACCGACGGCAAAGTTATGATCAACAGTCGTTCAATGGCGCAACGTGGGTATCTTACAGCCAATGTAACACTGGCCACGAATTCATTCATAAATGCGCATCCGAATATACTTCGAACAATTCTCTCTTGCCTCAATAAAGTTCATCTTCAATTTGAAAATGATCCACAAGAGTTATATCTCGATGCAGCAAAAAGTCTTAGTATGCCTACAAGTGTGATCAAAAAACAAATTGGAACTTCTCAATGGCTTAACACCCATCAACAAGAAGCCTTCATATCCCACACTTTTAGAACCCAGTTTTTTAACACTGCTCAATTCATGTGGCAACAGCAAACCTTGTCACGTCCAATTAGCCGGAAGGACTGTGCTCAATTTGTCACAGTTCGCTTTCTTAATTCTGGAGGTCAATGATGACACTACTTGACATAAATCATGTGGACTACTGTTACAACGAAGGAACGTCACCTACTATTCATAACATTAGTCTAACTGTCTGTCCGAATTCAACAACTGTCATTATAGGTCCTTCAGGCATTGGCAAGACCACATTATTAAACTTGATCGCCGGTTATCTAAAACCCAGTCAAGGAACTTTAACCATGAACGGCAAATCAATAACAGGGCCATCTTGGAAGCGCGGCGTTGTTTTTCAAACAATGGCTCTTTATCCTTGGTTAAATGTCCGTGATAACATTTTGTTTGGTCCAAAAATGCGTCATCAATCTTCAGACGATTTTACCATGCTATTAGAAAAAGCTGGATTAACTCATTATGTTAATCGCCCAATTTATACACTCTCAGGTGGTCTGGAACAACGCGTTGCCCTTGTTCGCGCGTTCATCAACCATCCTCCGTTACTCATGTTAGATGAATCGTTTGGAGCTCTAGATAACCATACACGGGCAGAGATGCATACACTATTGTTTGATCTCTGGCGTGCTACTCAAAATGCTATGATTATCATCACTCATGATATTGATGAGGCGCTTTTTCTTGGTCAACAAATTGTCGTTATTAATGGCCATCCTGGTACGATCAAAGCTGAGTATAAGAATTCTTTTTTCCAACAGCCTGTCAGCCAAGCCTATGCAGAGCCTACTTATTTGAAATTTCGAAATCGTTTGCTTAAAAATATCTGTTAAAATTACGTCACTTAGATTCCGCATGAAATAAAACGAATTTCTATTCAACTCAAAGAGGACCACGAGGGACAAGATGTGGCTCTAGTGGTCCTCTTTATATTTTGAAAATTTGTTGTTTTTTGGTTTCCAGCCTTGTTAAAAAAAGACAGCAGGACAACAAACTGCTAACTTTCGGAGTCAATTATCAGGTGTTTGCGTCACTTCATCAACCAGTATTTCGTTCCCATACTTATCAAGCGCTGGCACTTGATTACCATCCTTATCATAGATAATCGTAAATCCGCCTTTGCTCGACACCGTACTTGAATCTAAAGGTTCCTCTGCTTCGCTCTCACTAATCGCATTCTTTGTTGGTTGTTTTGATTCGGCCTGGGATGTTGATTCACGAGCGTCTTTATCACGTGAAGTTGTTGTATCCTTCTTTTCCTGCGAGGTTTGTATATTTGTTTGTTTCGACAGTGCTGGAATAGTAACAAGTATTCCCACGCAAAAAAATACCGTGAGAATGATGCCTACTGCAGTACCCTTCTTCATAGTAGAGTTCCTCCTTGTTTATATAAAAGCATAAATTTTTTATAGGGTTAGTATCCGACCCGGTCAATGAGCGGTTTTCTAATCAATAATATCTGTTCATCAATTCACTGGGCCTTTTTTACTACATTCATTTTCGTTCTATCAAGGCTTAATATACCCATACCCAGCCGCCTCAGCTTGTGCCAGTTTAACAACCCCGACCGGCACCACTGGTACGCCAGCCGGTAATTGCATCTGGCTCCGCCGCCAGATAGTTGTCGAGATTGGACGCCAAGTGTGGCCAGCGTTCAGTTGTATCTAAATGAAAAATCGTTTTTAATGTCATCTTGTCTCACCTCAGCTTGAGGATACCACGAGTCGCCCATCAAAAAGAAGCTGAAACAGATTGCCACCCTGCGCGTTTGGTTACAGCGCAGTGGCAGTGTCTGTTTCAGCTTCTTTTAAAAGACAGCGGTTAGTTGTGTGTTACAGCGATGCCAGAATCACGAAGTTCAGAATGAACCCGATTGTGACAATTGCCAAAACTGGGTGGATTTCCTTAACCTTGCCGGTGATCAGCTTGATCAGGCAATAGAAAATGAAGCCTGCCGCGATCCCGTATGAGATGTTGTAGACAAAGCCCATGACGATGGATGCCATGAAGGCCGGAACGGCTTGGGAAAGATCTTCCCATTCGATTTCCTTGAAGGTGCTCATCATCATGATCCCGACCAAGATCAAGGCAGGTGCCAAAGCTTGGGTCGGTACAATGGCGATGAATGGTGCAAAGACTGAGCTGAGCAGGAACATGCCGGCAACGACAACCGAAGTCAGCCCAGTTCGGCCACCAGCACCGATGCCGGCAGCACTTTCAACATAGGTCGTGACGTTACTGGTACCGAAGATGGAGCCAACACCTGTCGCAATTGAATCTGCAAACAGGGCGCGATCCATTTTAGACGAGAAGCCTGAACCTTGTTCCAGAGCACGTTCGTCAGCATCCGAGAAAATCCCGGTGCGCCGGCCTGTGCCTATGAAGGTTCCCAATGTGTCGAAAATGTCGGAGAAACTGAAAGCAAAAATGGTCATGATTGACAGGGCAATTTTGTCTGGGCTGGTAAATAACGATCCCATCCCCTTAGCGGAAAAAGCGGCGCCAAAGGTTGTCTGCAATGATGCAAAAGTGCTGCTAAAGGAATTTGCAGCGCTCAGATGCAAGTTGGTCACGCCCATTGGAATCCCAATGATGGTCGTCAGCAGAATCCCGATCAGAATTGCGCCGGGAACTTTTTTGACGTTCAGAATAACCATGATGATCAAACCAATCAGGGCCAGCAAAGCACCTGCTTGGGTGAAGTTAACCAGTGCCGGCACAATGCCACCGTTGGAAACAACCGATTCAACCCCATGTTTGAGCGTCAGTGCGCCCGCCTTCAACGGTTGGCCGTTGATGGTGTTAATGCTGGAAGCTTCAGAAGTAAATTGTAAGAAGCCGGCGTTCTTGATCCCAATGTAAGCCACGAAGACCCCGATCCCACCGCCAATCGCATGCTGGATGGTTTCTGGAATCGCGACAATGATTAATTTCCGAATTTTGGTGACAGTGATTAAAATGTTGATCACGCCACAAATGAAGACCAGCGCCAAGGCTTCTTGCCAACTGAATCCCAGCGCGAAAACAACCGTATAAGTGAAGAAAGCATTGAGTCCCATGCCTGGTGCCAACGCGTACGGCACATTAGCGAAAAGACCCATGACCAGCGTTCCGAC
>PPYF01412263.1_pt1 | contig 10408 bp, 1 predicted proteins | sample 1559871 | NCBI WGS metagenome assembly PPYF01 (sample SAMN08240021, study PRJNA423297) | Human gut metagenome, whole genome shotgun sequencing project.
CTCCACTGCCAGGAATCGAGATGAGGAACGGATCACAGTCGTATGCTTTGTTGGCTTTCGCCGAGCTCGTGCGGGAGACCAGATATAGGCCGAGCGGCAGATTCTGGAAAGTGAGCTGACCAGCTACGTTAGTGGTGCCGGAATGCTGGTACAGCTTGTTTTTCGCCGCGTGCGCAGCGAGCTTCTTGGCAGCATCGTGATATTCACTTGATGTCAGGCGTTCCCAATCGGCAGTGAGGCCGGAAAAATCGCCGACGGTTTTATATGAGGAGACGCTACCATCATTGTTCGTTGTGACGGTGGCGACGCGCACGATGGAATAGGTATCGCCGGCAAGCAATTTGGGCGAAGCCGTGTCTCGGCCCCATACGGCATTGATGGTGAGAGCGCCGAAAGAATCAGCTTGCGCATACGGCACCATAGAGCCGAAGGCTGCAAGAACAGTGAGGACGATAGTAACGGCGGCGGCAATCATGGCAGCAATGCGCGCCGCACCATACTCGCTTCCGCTATGCAGGTCTAACATGTCTGCCCGGTCCTTTCCGCCGTGATGAATGTGATTGGTTATTTGTACTGTCTGGCTGAGGAGGCAAGTCACCGTCCGGCTCGATATCCGCAGAGTCAGAATCACCAGATGCGACCTTGGCGCTCCCACTCTGCCGGCGTCGCCGCTCATGTGTCCGATGCCGGATTGCAACACTTTCTCGGAAGTGCCGTGATAAATCGGCAAGGTCTCCTCGAGCTTAGGCACAGTGATGTATCCCATCATGCCGTCACCGTCAATATTGAGCAGACTGTTGTATTCCTCGTCCGTGGATGCGGAATTGACGGCACTGGCAAGAGCGTCGGTTTCTCCCGCATCGTTCTGGGCGAGCTTTTCGTTATAGGCGTGCGCAGCATCCAGCACCTTCTGGTACTGTTCCTGGCTCAATGCTTCAACGCTGGCGTCGTAGTTATTTACGGCGCGGCTGGCATTGCGCATAATGAGGAAGTTGCTGATCGTCGGATAGAACAGAATGAGCATTCCACCGAGAATGACCAGTAAGGGCAGGATGTTGCGCAGTCGTTTCATCGAGCGTTCTTTTCGCGAGGAAACCGTGTTGTGGGCGTAGCGGGTGTGTGCCCTTCACGCCCAAAACACGGCCATGATCGTCAGGCGTTCTTGCGCTTGAGAGTCCAGGCAACGCCGAGCGCGATGACCAGCACACCAATCACCGTGAAGGCGATGGTACCCATGCCACCAGTGCCAGGCAGGATAACACCGGACTTGTTCCGGACCGGGATGACACCGTTCGATGCGTGCTCGCCGTAGACGCTGCCATTGTCGTTGTTGTAGGTGATGGTGACGGTGGCATCCGTGGCGTCAGTGCCGTCGTTCCGTCCATCAACCTTCACGCCGATGGCGCTGGCGAGCTTGTTGTAGCCGGCCGGCGCTTCGGTCTCGGTGAGCGTGTACTCGCCGTTCTTCAGTCCCTGGAAGTCAACCTTACCGTTTTCAGGAGTGGTGATAGTCGTAGTACCTGTCTCACCAGCCTTAGCTACACGGTATACAGCGTTCGCGGTCGCACTATCAGCGACTTTCACGAAGCTAATAGCAGTGCCGCCCTTATGTGCGAGTGTGAACTCAGCACCAGCAAGTCGAGTAGCGGTATCATCATAATTTTTACCAGTGTACTTATCGACGGTGAAGCCATAAGTGAAGACGCGAACCTTGCTGGGTTCGGACTCACCGGTGCCATTGGTGCTCGGGTTGTTGGAGTACTGAATCGTTGCGGAGTTGACGTTACCAGCACCGCCCACAACAGCATCCTTGTTCAGCGTGGCCGCGTAGGTGACGGTGATCTTCTTGCCGGCATTGGCCTGCTGCTTGGTCTTGAAGTCCTTCATGGCGACAGTAAGAAGCGTTTTGCCGGAGTCCGCAGGAGCAGTGGTGACGGTGTAGTCAGTGTCCTTGGTCAGTGTCGTATCTCCGACCTTAACGGAAGTGACTTGTCCAAAGGTGAGACCCTTAGACAACGTATCCTTGAAGTTGAAGGTGTAGGTGTTATAGGCGGACATGTCCGGAATGGTGGAAGTCAGGGTGAAGGTCAGGGTATCACCGATCTTCGCGTCGGTGGCGTCCTTACCAGTGCCGTTTACCTGTACCTTCTTGTCGACGGTAGGCAGGGCGCCCTTAATCTCGGCATCCACACTGGTGCTATGAACGCGAACTAGCGCGGCGTATTGACTGTTGGTGTCGGCCACGGTAGCACCCGGCACAGCGACCACGTAGTAGCCGTAGTCGAGATTAGTGAACGTCGCAGTGTACTTACCGTCCGTGGCAGCATTCTTAGATACCGTAGCGGTCGCGTCAGCCGTGATGTTGTTGGTCTGCGCCCAGTTCGATGCCTTGGCAGCGAAAGCACTCAAGTCTTTTTCTTTTCCAGTCAGCTTGGATACGTACTCGTTTGCTTTATCGTTGACGTTCGCGTCGGTAACACCAGTTAGTCCGTCGAGAGTAGAGCTCATGAAGAACGGCTTCCACCCGTCAGTCAACGTGTAGGAGACAGCCCCGCCGTCACTGCTCACGGTGGCGGAGAACATCTTGTAGGCGTTCACGGTCTTACCGGCGAACTTCGTGTCAGTAGTGCTGACCGTCAGCGTGGCATTATCCGCTGCGTTGGCCGTGGCGACTGTCGTCGCAGCCAATCCAAATACGGTGGCAATCGCCGCGGCGGCAGCGAAAACCTTTTTCATCAGTGATTTCATTACTGTTCCTTTCTCTAGATGGAAATCTTTTCTGTTTAGCAGGTACGGTTTGTCTATGTGGTCGTCACGAGGCATGGGCACCTCGCTTTCGTATACGGCTGGAGCCCGAGCGGACTGTGCCGGATTGAACGCGTTGATTACGCACGTACCAGACCACGCCAGCTCCCATAAGCAGCAAGCCGAACATCAGGAACCACATCGTGCCCGCGCCTCCCGTATCCGGAAGCAACGCCGCATTGGTAACAATGGCCACGCGTTCCTTGGTGTTGTAGGAGACCGATACTTGGTATCCGGCCTCCGCGGGCTTGATGGTCTTGGTGGTATCGCCATCCTTATAGGTCACGGCGGTTTCTTCCACGGTGTACGTGTAGTAACGCACGATGTCCTTGCCGTTGGCATCCTGTCCATCCACGAATGCGACCGGCAGTCCTTGAATCACCTTGCGCCAGGTGTTGCTCCAGGAAGAGGCATCGGAGGAGTCCAACGTCACCGTCCATGGATTCTTCTGCGTCACGGTTGTGCAATCCGCGCCGAAGCATTGAATCGTCTGCGGCGTCACCGTATTGCCACTGCCATCGGTATAGTGCGCGGCGATCTTCAGTTCGACCGACTGCGGCCGTTCGAGGTTGCCGTCCTTCCATACCTTCTGGACGGTCAGGTCAATGGTTCGGCAACCGTCCTTGCCGCACGGGTCCTGGCCGTCGTCCGGTTCGGGGGTGAGTCCGCCGTTGTTGTCGGTCACGGTCGCGTCGAGCATGAGCACGGCCTTGGCCGGGGACTGGTAGGCATCGAGCTTCGTCTTGGTGCTGCCGTCCGTGGAGTCGACCACGGCGTCCTTGATGCCGACCCATGTGGTGCCGGCGTCGCCGGATGCACCACTGTGCACAGCGCCGCTGTCGTATGTGTTGACCACGTCGAACAGCTTCACTTCCCAACGATCGAGTCCGGTGTTCAGCGCATCGTCTGCCGTGTTCTTCTGCGAGAAGATCTTGTTGCCGTCCTGTGCGGAGGTGCGGGCCTCACCGGCGTTCGCGACCGCCTTGCGGTAGATGCGATAGGTGTTGTATGCCTTGCCGCCGTTGCCGTCATCGACCGGTCCGAGGATGTCGCTCATGGTGTTGAAGTCCCATACGGACTTGAGTTTGGTGTTCGAGAACGGGTCGACCAGTCCGCTGGCACCGCGGATCGTGTCGGCGTAGACCATGTGGTCGTCTGCCAGCACGCCCTCGTCGTTCAGTCCGGCGAAGCCGCCCGTGTAGCCTGTGGAAAGATCCTTCACACCGTCGGTATCCTGAGTTGCCCCTCCGCCAAACACGTCATAGCCACTGGCGATGCCCGTTACGGTGGACTGTTCCACGCGAGTACGGTTGCCCTTGATGAGCTGGACGGTCAGGTTGCTGCCCGATCCATCCATATCAATGCCGTCTTTGCTGCAAGGCAGTTTGATGACACTATCGCCGATGGTGACAATCGCCACGTCGATCTGCTGCTGGTTTTCATCATCAGCCTTGGACAGAGCAACGCTCACCTTCAGTCCGAACAGGTTCACGTACAGCACGTTGCCTTCCGAAAGCACCTTCTTCGCGTCAACCAAATAGGCACGGCTGGTTTCACCGACGAATCCGCCGGCAATCTCACCGCTAGTGACCTTCTTGAGATTGTCAGACGCGCAGCCCTTCACCCTGGCCAGATCCGCGTATCCAACAAAACCGCCTGCGACCTCGCGTCCGGTAGCCTTGTCGGTGGCTTTGCCGTAATTGTCGCCATGGTGTGTGGCGGTGACGGTATAACCGTCCGGGATGCCGATGACGCGCGAATCGCCAACGTGCGAGCCCCAGATGTCAAGTACGCCGGCCGTGGCACCAAGCAGATTGAGCGCATCTGTGCCGAGTTGTGCATTGTCGGCGGCGACCGTGCCGGATTTGCCAAGATGCCCGATGAAGCCGCCCACGTAGTTCACGCCGGTCACACTGTTGAGGTTGGTGACCGCAGACTGCTTCACAGAGCCATTGATCAGTCCACCGCCGAAGCCACCGGCCGCACCGGTGTAACGCTTCGAGTCAAGCATGCCCTTCGTGGTGGAATCATGGGCGACGACTTGGATGCCGTCGTTCACGCCGTTGACCTGACCGTCATAGATGAAGGTGCGGAATGCTTCGAGCACGCCCACGTTGCCGACCTTGAGCAGTTTGAGCAGCAGGTTGGTATTCTGCTTATCGCCGGCCTCGCCGCCGCCGACGGAAGCGACGCTGGACACATCGGCAAGGCCGAAGAAGCCGCCCGCGTATTGCCCGCCTTCAACGGCGCGCAGCCCGGTGACTGTAAGTGCGGCTGGGTCATTGTTCGGATCCGCTTCACTGCCGGTGCCTTTGGCGGAATCCTTGTCACCGAGGATCGAGGCCTGCAGCGAGCCGGCGAAACCGCCGGCGTTCAGGGCATACTTGGTTGTGGTGTTACCCTTATCGTCCTTGGTCTCATATGCGCCGTCGACCGTGTATCCCCATGCCGGGTCATCCGAGCTCACATGCGCACCGCGAATCGTCGTAACCGTGGCCTGCAATACGCTGACCAGACTTGCCGGGGTCGAGACCAGCGAGTCGAGGATTCCTTGCAGGAATCCCTCGGATGCGTTGGTGTCCACATCCGCGACCGCGCCGGCAGTGGCCACGCCGATGAATCCGCCGACATTGTTGCGCCCTTCCACCTTGCGCAGGTTGGAAACATTGGCACCGGCAGCGGTGACACCCTTGACAAGCTTCTGGCCGTTCTGGTCGAGATCGCCCCAGATCTGGCCGCCGACCGCGAGACCCACGTAGCCACCGGCGTTGCCGGTGCCGTGCGTGATGTCTTCGCCGGTGGCCACGACCTTCATACCCTTGCGGTAGCCGGCCACGCTCGAGGATTTGATGACTGGCACGAATACCTGTGCCACGTCGAGCATCTGACCCAGATCAAGTTTGATGCCTTTGTCGCCGAATAGTTGGATGGAGCCGAACGAGGATGCCGAGCCGGATTCCATCGTGCCCGCGTAGCCACCTGCCGCACGCATGGCGGAGACGGTCTTGACGTCCATCGACTGGCCATCGGTGATCGTGCCGGTGCGCATCAGGCCGACGTGTCCGCCGGCGACGCCGGAATCATGCAGGTTCGCGCCGGTCCGATACTCCGCACGTCCTGCGACGACGTTGAATCCGAAGATGTAGGATTCGAGGAACTTGTCCAGGGAATCCTGATCAGTAACAGAGCCCGCACCATCGCCCGTAGCTACATCGGTGAATTCCTTGCCATACGCACCGTACTTGCCGATGTTGTCGACCCACGTCTTCCACTGGTCGTAGCTCATATTGCGCAGCGGACCAGTGACCTTCGAGTGCTCCTCGGTCGGGTAGACCACAGACAGCACGCCAGCGAGATTGCCGGCCTTGATGAGACCGCCAAGCAAGGAGAGCGAACCGCCTTGAGCGGTATCGGCCGCCTCCATGAAGCCGGTGTAACCGCCGGCGATTTCGGCACCGTATACACTGCGGATGCGCGCGGCGTAGGCTACGCGCTGCGGCCCGTTGTATTTGCCGCCGGTATTCTCCTGCTTCCACGCTGCTGTGTTGTTGCCCCAGATATGACCGCCACGATTACGACCTGCATAGCCGCCGGCCATGCCGCGGCGTGTGGTCGTATCCGATGCCGCCTGGGCACGCACCGCGCCGCCGCACACTGCGGCATCGGTCGAGCTGTTGCGAATCGTCGGCACGAAGTCCTGCACGAGCGAGAGCAGGTCGTCGAGGTTGACAAGCTTCTTGAGCACGCTGCCGTCACCAAGCACGTTCGCCACGGCTCCCGGCTGCATGGTACCCACGTAACCGCCGGCCGAAACCTGGCCGATGATGTATACGAACTCATGCGAGCTGGAGTCCTGAATGTGGCCGCCTTCGATGTCTCCGGCGAAGCCGCCGGCCATACCCAGTGGATCGGGCTCATTGTTGGCATTCCTATGATCTGCGGCGCTGGCCAGAACGGAGTATCCGCCGATGCCGCCAGTCACATCGGAGTGTTCAATCGTCGAGACGACGACATCCAGCACACTGAGTACATCGTTGAGATTGACTTTCTGGCCGAGCAGGCTCAGGCCACCGCCCACAGCTGCCGCCGAGCCGATGTCCATTTTGCCGATGTAACCGCCGGCGTATCGCGCAGCGGTGACTGCATATGTGCTGTCTTTGCTCAGATAGGTGCCATCGATTGATCCGGCGGTTTCCAGATTCTTCGGTGCCTTGACGTCGGTGTGGCGCAGTTGGGTCACGCTGGAATGGGATACCTGCACGCCGGAACCGTAGCCGATGTAGCCGCCGGCGGAACCGGATTGCGTATCGGATTGGTCAAGTCGGGTGGCGGAGACGGTGAAGCCGGGATCGTCCGGGTCGGAAATCTTGTTACCGCTGGTGGTCTCCACGGTGGTGGCATCGGAATGCACGCCCGCGTAGGAGATGAACGGCACATAGCCCTGCACCACCTGCAGCAGGTTGGCGAGATCCACCGTACCGAATTTGCCGAGCAGGCTCAGGCCGCCGTTGCCAGCCGAAGCGAGTGCGCCGGAAACGACCTTGCCGCCGAAACCGCCTGCGTATGCGCCGCCGGTCACATGGTCAAGGTTGACAACGGCCACGGGGTTGGTTTGCACGCGGGACTGTACACCGGCCAGCGTTGAGTCGTTCTTGAGATCGGTTTCGGAGAACTGGTTGACCTTGCCGCTTTGGAAGTTTCCCGCATAGCCGCCCGCGATATCGCCTTCGACATAACCGCCGTTGACGTACGTCACGGTGGTATCCGTATAACTTGGAATCAGATACGGTACGGCACCGAGCAGGTCGTTCACGGACAGCAGGCCGCCTTTGATCAGGCCATCCAATACGCTGGAATCTTCTGCGTTGCTGAGCGCGTCGGCGAGTCCGCCGGTGGTGGAGAAGCCCACGAAACCGCCTGCCACACCATCGGACATGCTGGTATCGGCTGTGACCGATTTGAGGTTTGTCACATGGCTTTCCCGGGTCTTGGTGCTGTTGGCCTGACCATAGAAACCGCCTGCAGCGTAATCGGTTGTTTCGTTGTTCTTGTTCTTGCCGGTTGCCGCAACCGTGAATCCGCCAGAGATGCCGTTCACGTTCGATGCAGTGACTGCAACCGAAGAATATTGGGCAACCGATAGCAGACCGGAAAGCTTGATAAGCCCGAGCACATTGAGACCGCCAGCGCCGATGGCGTCGCCTGGTCCAGAGAAGCCAATAAAACCGCCGGCTTCTCCCTTGGCCGAGACCGTGGCCAGATTGGTAAGGTTCGTGTGGGTCACGTCGCCGCCGGTGGCGCATCCGATGGCACCGCCTGCATAATATGAACCAGCCGTCACTGTCAGGCCGGATGCCGGAGCGGTGACAGACATGTTCTCCACGGTGAACGCGGCAAACTGGTCGAACTTCTTGAGCATGGCAATATCGCCAATTTTCACCACACTGTTGAGCAACCCAGCTACCGTTGTCGGTTGCAGATTGCCGGCGATGCCACCCGCGTAGGAGCCCGTGGCCGTGACCGATTCAAGGCCTTCTATGGTGGTGGAACGCTGCTGTGGGAAGTCACGACGATTGTTGTACTTCCAGAATGTGAGTTTTTGAAGGCGGTTCTGCGAGGAATCACCGATCACCGTACCCGAACCTTCGCCCACGAGACCGCCCGCGTAATCGCCACCAGCCTTAACGGTGAGGGAGCCCTTCATCTGCGTGCCGAGAATCACGGAGGGATTCACACCGACGATGGACAGCAGTTCTCCTGCACCGTTATTGCTGCCGCTCAGCAATTTGGCCACAGCCTTGGTGAGTTGTTTCAGCAGCGATGCGTTCGCGGCATCGTCCGTGCCGAGTTCCAGGCCCCATCCCACGGAGGCAAATCCGGTGAATCCGCCGGCATGGGATTTATCAGTAGACACGGCAGCCGTGGCTGAAATCGTATTATTGACCGCGTAGGCATTGGCCATCGCGCCGCTAAATCCACCGGCATAGTCCGTGGCAGATACAGTGACCTTGCCATCGCCGTCGACGGTCAGGTTGCTGTTTTCGATGAGGCTCTGCGGACGCAGCGCAGACAGCAAGTCGACGCCAAGCGAGTTAATCAGACCGCCCACGTTGCCGTTGCGACTTACTCCGGCAAAACCACCGGCATATTGCGTTGCCCGCACGGTGAAACCATTCGTGCTCGTCACCGAAGAGTTCTCAATGATTGCACCAATCTGCGCACCGACAAAGCCGCCGGCCTGCGGGTTGTCCTTGTTGCCGATCACCACGTTCTTTTTGAACCCGTTCACCGAACTATTCGAGATAACCGGGTTGTAGTAGCCAACCGGAATCAAGGCATTCAGCCCGAGCGTGCCGGACAGCAACCAGTCCACCAAATCGCCCAGCCCGAGGAACGGGATGACGTTCAGAATCTTCGAGAGTAACTTGGTGAGCGCTCCTACGATGCCGGAGACTGCATCGTATCGGGTTGCGCCCTCAACATATCCCACGAAACCACCGGTCATACGGCTTACGCTAGATACCGAAACATCTGCTACCTCGCAGTCCGTAACCTTGGTGTCCCCGTAGATACGGCCGGCAAATGCACCCGTGGCGAGGTTGGAAGGATTTTTTTCGTGCAGGGTGAGCAGACCTTGAAGATTGAGGTCAAGATCTACTTGTCCGAATGTCAATAGTTTTAACGCCTTCAACAGTGTGTCGAGCAGTAATCCCACTGCCGAAGTGAGCATACCGAGCAAGGTCGGCGGAATATACGATTCACTCGTATGATTCGTCACCGACACATCCTGCAGCTTGAGGTTCGACACTACGGCCGTACCGGCGCTGCCCAGACTGTTGCTGTTCATCACGGTCTTGTTCGTGATCGAGGCGAAGAAGCCGATGCCCTGCTGCTTGCTGACATCCAGCTGGTCGCCTTTGACATTAGAGACCATATCTTTCTGATTGACGACCACATGGCTGATGACCGGCCGAGCTGCGGTAGCGTGAACCACGCTTGCGCCATCGGCACCAACAGCCTTCCACAGGCTGGCTGCGGTGTCGCCGTCATTGGAGACCGCACCGAGCATAGTGCCGGAGAACATGAGCGGAGTCCACTCGGTGTTGTTGGTATCTGCCGCGTTCTTGGACAGGTCGATGTCACGGAAGATCAGGTAGTTGGCGTCTGCGGAATAGGTCAGGCCGGTGTTGGCAGCGGAGTAGTCCGTTTGCGTGCCATCAGCACCCACGCCGTAATACTTGGTGCGGGTCTTTCCGACGTCTAACCGCGTGCTGCACTGCGGTAGACCGTGGTGGTCGGAGGCATCAGCATCGCGCAAAGTATCTGAATTGGAGAGATCGGCGTCACCGGCGTATTCGGAAGACGGCGTGCCGTCCACCCACTGATAATTGAGGGGTCCTTGTCGCGTGCAAGTCTGCGTGACCTTGTTGATGCGGCCAATAACCTTCTTGCCAGAACCAATCGCACGCAGCTGCTGCTCGTTACCAATCAGGATGTAGGGCTTGCCGTTGATCGTCTTGGTGACCTGACCCTCAAAGTCACGGCCGCCAAGCGCCGTCGCGGCGACCTGCACATTGGCCTTCGCCGGCGATTGATCCGTCGC
>PPYF01458263.1_pt1 | contig 10406 bp, 9 predicted proteins | sample 1559871 | NCBI WGS metagenome assembly PPYF01 (sample SAMN08240021, study PRJNA423297) | Human gut metagenome, whole genome shotgun sequencing project.
ACCAACGCCAGCAACATTAAGATTGCCCTTAAACTGCTATCCTCATCATCGTCGCTGTCTCGGCGGCGGCCGCCACCCCACCAGAATGCATGCATCCCCCAGTTAACTAGCAATGAAACTGCTGCTGAAAGTGCCAACGCAATCGTAGAAAGGCGAATATCGTAATTACGGATATGTGAAATCTCGTGGCCAATCACACCTTCCATTTCTTCGCGATTTAAACGCGCCAAAATTCCGGTGGTTACCGCTACCGCTGCATTTTGCGGGTTATTCCCGGTAGCAAAGGCATTCGGGCTAGGATCGTCTACAATGTACACCTTAGGCATCGGAACCTTTCCTACTAGTGCCATATCTTCTACGATATGCCATAGCTCGGGATGGTCAGCTTCGCTAATTTCGGTCGCGTGGTTCATTCGCATTACCACGTTTGTCGAATTACTAATCATTAATCCCATGTAAACCGCAGCAATAATCGCCGCCATTACAACTCCCGCACTAGCGCTATTGTAAAACACGTAACCGACCGATGCTCCAATTAGGAGAACCAAAATCGCAAAACCAACCATTACGTATACGGTCTTGCGTTTGTTACTTGCAATTTGTTGATATAGCATTTATTTTCCCTCTTAAATAGCCTTATTTATCGAAAGAAACTTTAGGAGCAGCGGTTTCTTCTTCTGGAACTTGGAGGTAGTCCACCGCTTTAAAGCCCCCGATTCCCGCTACTAAATTGCTCGGGAAAGACTGTAGCTTAATATTATAACTAGCTACGCTTGAATTATACAATTGCCGTGAGTACGCAATCTTATTTTCGGTATTGGTCAATTCTTCCATTAACTTGTTAAATTCCTGGTTAGCTTTCAAATCTGGATAATTTTCTGAAAGCGCAAAAATACTTTTTAAAGTATCACTCAACTGGTTAGAAGTTTGCATTGCCGCTTGCCGTTGGGCAGTTGACGGTTCCGCCACCTTCGTTTGGTCAACCAACTGGTTACGTAATTCCACTACCTTACTTAAGGTTTCCTTTTCGTGGGTTGCGTATCCCTTAACCGTATTTACTAAATTAGGAATTAAGTCGTTCCGCCGTTTTAGCTGAACGTTAATTTGACTCCAAGATTCTTGCGTATAAGTCCGCGCCTTTACTAAACCGTTATACATCAACACAATTGCCACAACCAAGATTGCAACAATGATAATCCCAATGACCATTCCACTCATTATTTATCCATTCCTTTCAAAGTTACCTGATTACCTTAATAGTAGCAGACTGCCGCCAAAAAGCCACTAAATTAGCGGTTAAACTGTCGCGAAAACAGTTTTTGGACACTAGCCGGAGCTTCTTGGTGTTTCATTTCTTTAACTAACTTTCCCCGAATCATTAGTCGTCCCGCTCCGGTTGCATCACAAGTAACTAACGTAAGTAACTTTTGGTCCTTAACGTCGTCAATCACCTGTACATCCGTTGCTTTAATAAACTTCCGGGTGGTTACTTGATATTCGTAAATATTCTTTTCGTCCGTCAAATATACTTTTTGTCCCACCTTGGCCTTCCAATATAACGGCCCAAAGAGAACCTTCTTATCGATCATGTGGTGACCAGCCAGGGCGTAGTTACCCTTGCCCATCTTTTCATTTTCCTTAAGCGTTCCGGCTGCTAACGCTAACGTCAAATTGTCGACTCCTTTACCAATTGGCAAATGAATCCCCACGTCCGGGTAGGCAATCTCGCCAATTACCTTAATTCGCTTTTCCGACGCCCGGGCTTTAACCACCGTCTTCCAGTCTAGTGACTTGACCTTTGAAAAATTAAAATCAGCCTTCTTCTTTTCATTTTTAGTGACCACCTGTTCACTAACGGTGGGGTTGTACTGCGATACCATCCACGTTTTGATCTGTCGATTGAAAATTAATGCTAAACTAAAAATAACCACTAACGTTAACGCAATTGAACTAAGCCATTTTTTTAACTTACTATTCATCTTTTAGATCTCCAATATATATATTTTATTTTTGTGGTATTGTATATAGGTATACCTTTATTTTAGAAAGAAGGCTTTTAGATGTTTTCTCATCGAGAAGGACGAGCTAGAAAAAAACGCGAACCATGGCAGCAAAACCTCTTTGTACTATGGTTCGGAACGTTTATTGCCGGTATCGCATTTAGTGAGATTATGCCTTTTTTGTCCCTTTATGTCAATACACTCGGCAATTTCTCGAAATCTCAATTATCACTATACAGTGGACTAACTTATTCCTCAACCTTTTTAGTGCTAGCCATCATTTCACCAATCTGGGGAAAGATTGCTGATAAACGAGGGCGTAAGCTGATGATCTTACGAGCTTCCCTCGGAATGGCGTTTGTTTTAGGCGCGATGGGATTAGTCCAAAATGTCTACCAACTAATCGGCCTCCGTTTGTTACAAGGGGTCTTTGCTGGTTACATTAGTAACGCAAACGCCTTAATTGCTACGGAAACTCCGAAAGAAAAAAGCGGGTACGCCCTCGGTTTCCTATCAACCGGTCCCGTATCCGGCTCCCTTTTAGGTCCCCTCGTCGGTGGAGCCCTCGCTTCCATCTTCTCTTATCGTATCACCTTTTTCATCACTGGAGCACTATTATTAATCGTGTTCTTCCTTAGTTTATTCTTAGTTCACGAACACTTTGTTCCAATCGAAAGCACGGAAGGTTCGTTAACTGCTAAAGACGTGGTACATAAGTTGAACCGACCACAAGCAGTTTTTGGGATGTTTATCACCACCATGATTATTCAAGCTTCGAATAATTCCATCGCCCCAATTATTAGTTTGTACGTTAAGGAGCTGATGCATAACGGTGCCGGAGTTACCATGGTTGCCGGTTTAATCGCCGCCATCCCCGGGATTGCCAATATGCTTGCTGCTCCCCGGCTGGGTGAACTCGGCGACCGAATTGGAACCGAGAAAATTTTATCGGTCGCCTTCCTATTTGCAATGGTCCTTTACGTACCGATGGCGTTCGTGCCTTCAGTATTCTGGTTAGGCGTTTTCCGTTTCTTTATCGGCATCTCGGATGGTGCCATGTTACCAGCGGTGCAAAGTATTTTATCTAAGCGAACCCCTCCGGAAGTCACCGGACGAATTTTCAGTTGGAACCAATCTTTTCAGGCGCTAGGCAACATGATTGGTCCGTTATTAGGTTCGGCTGTTTCGGGATTGTTTGATTACAACGCGGTTTTCATTGCCACTTCCGTATTGGTATTAATCAACTTCCTCCTCTTCCGTTGGTTAACCGTTCCTAGACTTTAAAGACTAATTACCATGACAAAATAAAAAGAGCTAATCCATGATGGATTAGCTCTTTTTTGCTTACCATTTGACTTAATATTAAGCCAAACCGTATTTCTTGTTGAACTTCGCAACCGTACCGTCGGCTTGTTGGAACTTTTGACGGCCAGTGTAGAATGGGTGAGAATCTGAAGTAATTTCAACCCGGATTAATGGGTATTCGTTACCATCTTCCCACTTGATTGTTTCAGAAGATGATGCAGTTGAACCTGATAAAAATTTGAACCCAGTTGCTGAATCTTGGAATACAACTGGATGGTAATCTGGATGAATTCCTTTTTTCATGATATTACGCTCCTTTGCCATGAATCATTTGCTGAATCATAGTTATTATAAAACCAACGACCACAATCATAGCATAAATAATTATTTCAAACAACCTCATTTAGGACTTTTTGCCGAAATTAAGGTTCTTCAGATTAGCGATAAACTCATCGTTATTCTTAGTATTTTTCATTAATTGTAGAATTTGTTCGGTGTATTCTAACGCGTCGCCACGCATGGACCGCCGGATGTTCCACAGCTGTTCTAAAACATCCCGTGAAATCATCAACTCTTCTTTACGGGTGCCGGATTGCCGAATATCTAATGCTGGGAAAACCCGCCGTTCTGCTAAGTTGCGGGATAATACCAATTCCGAATTTCCAGTCCCCTTGAATTCCTCGTAAATTACATCGTCCATGCGACTACCAGTATCGACCAGGGCGGTACCAATGATGGTTAACGAACCACCTTCTTCAATGTTGCGTGCCGCTCCAAAGAATTTCTTTGGCTTATAAAATGAAGCCGGATCGACCCCACCGGAAAGGGTGCGTCCGCTCGGCGCCGTAACTAAATTATACGCCCGGGTTAAACGAGTAATTGAATCTAGTAAAATGACCACGTCTTGTTTGTCTTCAACGAGACGCATTGCCCGTTGTAAAACCAGCTCAGAAACCCGCGTATGGTTCCGGGGTTCTTGGTCAAAAGTTGAATAGACTACTTCACCATCAATCGAGCGTTCCAAGTCGGTCACTTCTTCGGGTCGCTCATCAATCAGCAGAACGATTAACTTCGCGTTAGGATGGTTCTTACTAATTCCGTTGGCAATGGCCTTCAACAACGTCGTTTTTCCAGCTTTAGGCGGTGCGACTACTAATCCCCGTTGACCAAATCCAATCGGCGCAAACAAGTCCACCAACCGTGTTGATAACACGTCTGGCGTAGTCGCTAACGTCAGTTGTTGGTTTGGGTAAATTGGCGTTAAGGCTGGGAAATGTGGCCGTTGTTTAGCTTCTTCAGGATCCTTATTATTCACCGAAGTTACCCGCATCAATCCGTAATAACGTTCGCCTGGCCGCGGATGCCGCGCTTCGCCGCCCACTAAATCTCCGTTTCGCAAACCAAACCGGGTGATCTGGGAAGCTGAAATATAAATATCTTCTTGGGAAGAGCCGTAATTAATCGGACGCAGAAAACCGTAGCCTTCGTTGCCGATTATGTCGAGGACTCCTTCCATTTCAACAAATGACTGCTTTTTGGCCTGAGCACGCAAAACAGCCAGTGACAATTCCTTCTTGTTCATCTGGCTGTAGTATGAAATCTTGTATTCACGCGCAAGGTTGTAAATTTCTTTGAGAGTCATTTCTTGTAAATCATTCATCGTTAAAAATTTATCCATGAATATTAACTCTCCTAATTGTTAATTCTAAAGCGATTGATCCGCAGTAATTTCCACGTCCGCACCTAGTTTAGTCAATTTCTTCACTAAACTATCGTAACCCCGTAAGATGTTATCTGCTTTGGTGATCGTGGTGGTACCGTCCGCCATGAAGGCAGCAATCATCAAACAGGCCCCGGCCCGGATTTCGCCCGCTTCCACGTTTGCACCATACAATTGGTCGGTGTAGTCGACGTAAATTACTCCGTCGGCGTGCTGAATGTTGGCTCCCATCTTTTGCAATTCCGAAACGTGTTTTACCCGTTCTGGATAAATGTGGTCGTTAACCACACTGCGTCCTTGAGCCTTTAGTAGCGAGGCGGTTAGCGGTTGTTGCAAATCGGTTGCAAACCCAGGGAATGGATTAGTATTGACCTCAATCCCCCGCATCTTTTCCACCTTTGGTACGTAGATCTTGTCCCCGTCAATTTTCAAATCGACTCCCAATTCAATCATCTTGGAAGTGAACGATTCGAGATGTTCGGGAATGATGTTATTAACTAAAATCCCATCACCCACGGCAGCTGCTAAGGATAGGTATGTACCCGCTTCAATCCGGTCTGGAATAATGGTGTGGGTCGCCGTGGAAACAAGCTTGTCGACCCCTTCGATCCGGATCACGTCCGTCCCGGCTCCCCGAATCTTAGCCCCCATGTTATTTAAGAACATGGCTAGGTCAATAATTTCAGGTTCCCGAGCGGCATTTTCAATGGTGGTAACTCCTTGAGCTTTTACCGCTGCTAAAATTACGTTAATGGTGGCTCCAACAGAAACCACGTCTAAAAAGATGTGGGCCCCGTGCAATCCCCGCTCGTAAGCAGAAATGTAAACCGTGTCCTCATCTTCAGTAACGTTAGCTCCCAGAGCCTTGAACCCCTTAATGTGCTGATCAATTGGTCGCGGACCAATATTATCACCACCGGGGAAAGTAACGGTGGAACGCTTGAAGCGTCCTAAAAGCGAGCCCATAAAGTAGTATGAAGCTCGTAAACTCTTAATCGCTTTACTTGGTAGTGGGTTTTCGACAATTTCCGTCGGGTCGATTTCCATCACGCCATCTTTAAAGGTTGAATGAACATTCATTGATTCAAGAATAATCATTAAGTTATGGACGTCAAGTATATCGGGTACCGAATCAAACCGCACTGGGGTGTCCGCTAAAATGGCCGCCGGTATTAGAGCAACCGTACTATTTTTTGCTCCGCCAATGGACACTTCTCCAGTCAGTCGCTGTCCACCCTTGATTATCATTTTTTTCATGGTTTTTCCTCACATAATGAACTTAAAGTACTTAAAACTAAGGAATGTATTTTACAGTCAACTTCAATCATAAATAATTTGTTGCAAAAATACAACCACAAGCCTTCACCTATTAAAAAAACTCAAACATCCTTATGTAAAAACGAGGCCGGAAACCTAGTCCGACCTCGTTGAAGTAGTAGTTAGTAAACTAATTATTTACTTTGGTTAGCGGCCGCAATAAATGCCTTGAATAATCCTTCCGGACGTTGTGGCCGTGAAAGGAATTCGGGATGGTACTGTGAAGCAACGAAGAAACGCTTGTCCGGAATTTCAATTACTTCTACAAGGTGGTTATCTGGTGAAGTACCTGAGAATACCAATCCCTTAGCTTCCATTTCAGCACGGTATTGGTTGTTAAATTCAAAGCGGTGACGGTGACGTTCTTGAATCAATTCTTGATTATCGTACGCCCGGGCCGCAACGGTACCTTCCTTCAACTTGCATGGGTATAAACCTAATCGTTGGGTTCCCCCAAGGTCTTCGACATCCTCTTGGTCCGCCATCAAGTCAATGATGTTGTGCGGCGTGTTAGGATTCATTTCTGCAGAGTTGGCATCTTGGTAACCTAATACGTTACGCGCAAATTCCACGCTGGCCATTTGCATTCCCAAGCAGATTCCTAAGAACGGCACGTCGTTTTCCCGAGCGTATTGAATTGCATCGATCATTCCTTCAATTCCCCGGTCTCCGAAGCCGCCGGGCACGATGATTCCGTCTTGGCCAGCCATCAATTCAGCAACGTTTTCCTTAGTAATTTTTTCTGAATCAAACTTCGTGATCTTAATGTCCGCATTCACAACGTAGCCCGCGTGTTTCAAGGCTTCGTTAACTGAAATGTAGGCATCTTGCAAAGCAACGTACTTACCAACCAACGCGATGTTAATCGTGTGGTCAAGGCGGTTGTTTACGTGATCAACGAGGTCCGCCCACTTAGCCATGTCCGCTTCTGGAACGTCTAAGCCAAAGTGCTTAACGACAATTTCATCCATTTTTTGGCGTTTTAGATTTAACGGAATTTCATACAAACTTGCCACGTCTTTAGATTCAATTACCGCTTCAGGCTCAACATCACAGAAAGCAGCGATCTTCGAACGCATGCTGTCCGTAATATCTTCTTCAGTACGGACTACCAGCATGTTTGGCTGAATTCCTAAACCACGTAATTCCTTAACACTATGTTGGGTTGGCTTAGTTTTCATTTCACCAGCCGCCTTAAGGTAAGGTACCAACGTAGTGTGGATATAAAATACGTTTTGGGCACCCGCTTGGCTCCGCATTTGCCGAATTGCTTCTAAGAATGGCAAGGATTCAATATCCCCAACCGTTCCACCGATTTCGGTAATGACGATATCTGAATCCGTAACGGTTCCAGCACGCATGATTTTTTCTTTGATTGCGTCAGTGATGTGCGGAATTACTTGGACAGTTGCGCCAAGATAATCTCCGTGCCGCTCCTTACGCAATACTTCCGAATAAATTTTTCCAGTGGTAACGTTAGAATACTTATTTAAGTTAATATCAATAAAACGTTCATAATGTCCTAAATCCAAGTCCGTTTCTGTACCATCATCGGTAACAAAAACTTCCCCATGTTGGTACGGACTCATCGTTCCTGGATCAACGTTAATGTACGGATCAAACTTTTGAATTGTCACCTTCAAACCGCGATTTTTCAACAACCGTGCTAAAGAAGCTGCAACAATCCCCTTTCCTAAAGATGAAACCACTCCACCTGTAACGAAAATATATTTGGTCATCAAAACTCTCCTTTTCTAACATTTCTAACTGGTTAACTATTAGGAAACCTGAAAGCGGATTTTATCATCGGGTAACCCTCACCCAACAATAAAAATACCCCCTATTCCATGAATAGGGGGTATTAACCGTTCATTGTCCGCTAAACCCAATCAGGTTTACCGGAGCCCAAAAAATATAATACCGAGTAATCAACCATAAGTCAAGCTGATAATTTACTCTTCTTCATCATCATTTAATTCTGTTAATTGACCTTCAATACCGTCAGGAAGCGTGTCGTTATCATCATCGCTAGATAAATCCTCATAAGTTGGATCATCGGCATCCGCGTCATCAGCGGCGGTAACGTCTTCGTCTTCTGGGTCGTCTGCATCGTAATCAATTACGTCGTCATCATCGGCGGCGTCAGCCAGAAAGGCGTTGACCCGTTTACGTTTTTTACGTACCGGACGATCTTCGTCTTCGTCTTCTTCAGTGTGAATTAGGGCTTCATCAATTGATTCAAATGGGTACCATGTCCGAAGTCCCCAGGTGTTTTCACCAAGGGAAATAAAACTGCCGTCAATATTTAAATCAGTGTAAAATTGCGATAACCGATTCCGAAACTCTTCGTCCGTCTTTTCCAAGTAATTTTGAACTGCATTAGCTAAATCAACGAATGCCATTGGTTCACCATTCTTAGCTAAGATGGCGTGAGCAACTTCGATCATCGAGAGTTCGTCTTTGTTTTGACCCTTAAAAATTTCTAATTCCAACTGGTGCACGTCCTTTCCACAGTCTGTCCTTAATGATACTACACTCAGGCCGTAAATTGCAATCGGATTTTATAGTTACCAATCAGCTGTTTACCTGCTAAAAGTTGGTAATCAATGTTCACTTGACCTGCCAACGGTTCGTTTTGGAGTTGCACATCTAACAAAGGGGTGACCGTTTCAATTGGGAACAGTCCGTACGGGGTGCGGTAACGCGCTTCAATCCGTTTCCCACTTGCAAACCGAAGCCGCATTTCATTTTCAGCAGCTCGCGTTAGTAAAACCGTTCCTTCGCCGTCAATTTTCATGGTAACCGGAATTTTCTGTCCGCTTTTTTCGTCTACTTCTTGGTACCGTAAGTAAATTGAATTGCCCATTTGAAATACTTGTCCTGGTTCATCGAAAACTAGGTGGTTTTTTTCACCTTCTTGTTCAATAAACGTTTCTAAATGGATCGCAATTGGAATTCCATTATCTAGTGCCATTTGAATGCTCCTCTTCCTTTCACTTTATTACCATGCCAATTATAATTCATTTTACATATAATTGTACTATTCTACCGTTCAACTTTTACAAGCTTTAGCGAAAACTAGTATAATTCTAAGTAAAGGATTTATTTAATAAAAATCAGGAAGGTGGCATCATGGCCCTTAAAAATCAGCGCCTGCCGATGGAAAAAGTTTTTCGTGATCCCATCCATGATTACGTTTACGTCCAAGACCAAGTAATTTTGGATCTGATTAACACGAAAGAATTCCAACGGCTTCGCCGCATTCATCAGTTAGGAACTACTTCATTCGTTTTTCACGGCGCGGAACACACCCGTTTTTCACATTCTTTGGGTTGTTACGAAGTAGCCCGGCGCATTGTTGAAAACTTTGAACGGAATTACCTTTCCAAAAACCCTAACGATGGATTATGGCGTAAAGAGGAACGTTTGGTAACCCTTTGCGCAGCGTTATTACACGACATTGGTCACGGTGCTTATTCACACACGTTTGAGCACATTTTTCACACCAATCACGAACAAATTACTACCCAAATCATTACGGACCCGACTACGGAAGTTAACCAGGTTTTACGACAAATCAGTCCAGATTTTCCGACCCAGGTTGCTGCCGTTATCAGTCACGATTACCCGAATCCCCAAGTGGTGCAATTGATTTCTAGTCAAATTGACGCCGATCGGATGGACTACTTGCTTCGGGATTCGTATTACACCGGGACAAACTACGGTACCTTTGATTTAACCCGTATTTTACGGGTAATGCGTCCCTACTCAAAAGGGATTGCCTTTCAAATTAGCGGAATTCACGCGGTTGAAGACTTTATCGTCAGTCGTTTTCAAATGTACGTCCAGGTTTACTTTCATTCCGTTTCACGGTCCATGGAAGTCATTCTCGGGCATTTGCTTGCCCGGGCACACCAGCTGTACTTAGATTCAGCAACCCCGTGGCAGCAGGCCCCACAATTTTTAATGCCCTTTTTCAACAAGCAATTTACTTTAAGCGACTACTTGAAATTAGACGACGGGGTACTTAACACCTACTTCTTGCAATGGGAAGATTCAGAAGA
>PPYF01548197.1_pt1 | contig 10406 bp, 6 predicted proteins | sample 1559871 | NCBI WGS metagenome assembly PPYF01 (sample SAMN08240021, study PRJNA423297) | Human gut metagenome, whole genome shotgun sequencing project.
GTTGCACTACTCTGATTATAGTATTGCGGCATATTGCTGATAATGATATTTGCCGGTTCTACTAATCCATAATAATTATCCCACATCGGCTGGTTGGCTCCGTTCTCAGAAGAATTTAAGTCTTGGCTATAGTGATTCCATGCCGGCATGGTGTTGTTGGCATCTGTAAATTCGTCTACACCCATGTTATGGCATTCGATAGCCCAGATGTAGTTGAATTTGAATTTCAGTTTCTGATAAGCACCTGTCACCAATTCGTCCAGACCTTCCTGCGTCTTGAAACGGTCTGTGCTGTATTGGGTCTTTAAATCTTCATCCAAAAAAGATTCGCTGCATGAAGTCATTGAACCGCCTATCACACTGGCTAATGCGGCTGCAAATAATATTTTGTTTAATTTCATAATGTTCTTTCTTTTTTAATGGTTTGTTAGAATCCGATGTTAACACCAATTACAAAACTCTTGATTGTGGTAGGCGAACCGAATGTCTTCTTATTGTTGTCATAGTTCATTAAATCTGTATCCAGCCAGTCGCAAGCCTTGTAAATGGAGAATGGATTCATGGCCTGTACATATACCTTCAAATTGCTGAGTCCTGTGTTCTTCAGCTGTTTCGTTGTGAAGTTATAGCCTAATGAAATATTACGGACTTTGATGTAAGATCCATCCTGATAGCCCATAGAAGAACTGTAGGTATCGGCGGCTTCACCGTTTGATCCCGGAGAATAATATTCTGCGTTTTCGTTGGTGCCTGCTACCCAGTAATCAATTTTACGTTGCATGTAGCGTCCATCCAAGGTGAGTGAACCTTGGGGTACATCAAATCCCCAACGTGAAAGAATGAAGACAGACAGCTCGAAGTTCTTGTAATTGAATGTGTTAGTCCAGCCTGCTGTCCAGCGAGGACGTACGTGGCCTACAATCTGACGGTCGTTGGTTGCATCAATCTTATCATCATTATTAAGGTCTTTCACTTTGATCTGACCGGGTTTGCGGCCATATACGGCTGCTTCTTCCGCTTCCGAAGTTTTCCAGATACCATCATACACATAATCATAATATACACCGATTTCTTCTCCGACGAACCAGTTGTTGTTTACGTCTTCAGTTCTGCCGTTGGACAGTTCATCAATCTTGTTTCTATCCATTGACCAGGTTACGGTACTGTTCCAGGTAAAATCTTTAGTCTCAACGGGAACGGCATTTACCTGTAAGTCGATACCCCAACCGGAAGTCTTACCGACGTTGGCATAAGTAGAAGTATAACCTGTCAGTGAAGGTATGGACATGGCCAGCAATAAATCATTGGTTTTAGTCTTGTAAGCATCAATACTACCGCTTAGTCTGTTATTAAAGAAGCCGTAGTCAATACCCAGGTTGTACTGCGTTGTTCTTTCCCATCCCAGTTCGGAGTTGGCCATCTTGGCGGGATCTTTTGCAGAAGGATCTGAAGGAACATAACCCAGAGAGGAGTCTGTCTGTCCCCAGTTGTAATACAAACCGGTGATAGCACCTTTAGTAGCATAAGCATCAATTGCAGCATTTCCGGTTACACCGACACCGAAACGGAGTTTTAATTGACTGAGCCAGTTAATGTCTTTCATGAAGTCTTCCTGATCAATGCGCCATGCCAAAGCTGCAGAGGGGAAACTGGCCCATTTGTGTCCCGGAGCCAACTGTGAGGCACCATCCCAACGCATGGAAGCTGTCAACAGATATTTATCTTTGAAACCATAGTTCACGCGGACCATATAAGATGCCATTTGAGTTTCAGTCAGTCCTGTACCAAAGGAACTCAGAGTGCCGGCAGTACCTAAATTGTACCATAACTCATCGGCAGAAGCAACGTTAGTGGCTCTCATATCGCCCATTTCGTAGTGATATGCTGAAGCTGACTGCATTAATGTCAGACCTAAATTATGGTGTTCGGCAAATCTCTTATTATAATAAATCAGGTTGTCCAATGTCCATGAACGCTTCTGTTCGTTTTTGTACTGTGCGCCGTTGTTACCATCACCATTGATACCTCCGGCGGCATTTGCAATTCCTAACGTATAGTATTGGAATTCAGGACCGAACTGGAGTCTGTACGAAAGACCTTCCAGCGGTTCCCATATTTTCCCGAAATCAACCTGGGCATACATACTGGCGTTGGCACGGAAAGTACGGCGTTGGTTGGTGTTGTAGTCCAATTCCCGAATCGGATTGATGATATTTACATCACCATTAGGATTACGAATGTAGTCACCGTTTGAATCATAAGGCACAGTCCAGGGGAGCATACTTCTTAAAGCATTGTAAAGGTCGCCCGAACCGGTTACTGATTTGGAGAAATTGTAACCGTAATCCTGATCCGAATAAGAAGCATTGATTGAAGTTCCCATTTTGAAGAAATCTATCGGATTAATGTCAAATGAGGTCTTCAGGGTATAGCGTTCGTAAGCCTGTCCCGGTTGTGTACCTTTCTGGTTTAAATAACCGAATGAGGCATATCCCTGGAATTTTTCTGAACCACCTGATGCACTTAAAGTATGTTCGTGGGTGATACCGGTTTGCTTTCCGTTGGCTGCCCAGTCATAGGAACCGACTTTTGAAGCATCATAAGTTCCGTTTGACCATGCTTGCTCAATATTTGCCCATGAAGCGGCGACGCTGCCGAAAATAGCTTTATCAGCTGTATAGTCGGGAGTTGCAGAAGCATAAGAACCCATGTTATACTTGGCAGTACGTGCATAGTCCAACCATTCTGCCGCACTCATCATCTCGGTTACATCATGCAATGTCTCAAAAGTGACTGTACCGGAATAGTTCAGCGTCACTTTTCCTTGTTTACCTTTCTTGGTAGTCACGAGGATTACGCCATTTGCACCGCGGGAACCATAAATGGCAGTTGCAGAAGCATCTTTCAGAATGTCGATAGCTTCAATATCCGAAGGATTGATGTTTTCGATGCCGCCGGTTTGGATAATCATACCGTCAACAACATACAAAGGACCTTGCTCCGCATCGATAGAACGTACACCGCGGATATTGATACCACCGACTTCACCCGGGCGTTGGCTGGATGTGATGTCCACACCGGCAGTTTTTCCCTGCATTCCTTCCAGCGCATTCTTGACAGGCATTGCTTTTAGTTCTTTTTCGCCTACGCGAGCCATAGCACCGGTTACGTCACTCTTCTTCTGAACGCCGTAACCTACTACTACAACTTCATCCAGCATGGCATTATCTTCCTGTAATACCGATGATCGGTTCTCCGGTTTGGTCAACCACAGTGCCCGAAACTGTTTTGCTTTGCGCATAAGCCCCTATAGCCAATACTGAAAACAAAGCGATGAGGAACAGCCGCTGGAGTTTACCCGTGCGACCAAACAAGCTTAAATTCTTGCTGTTTTTCATACTTTAATTATTAAGTTAAACAAAAGTTAGTTTTCTATTCTCTCAGGAGATTCTCAGGTCTCCTTGCTGTGAAAAAGTGTTGCAAATATACATGTATGGGGTAGAAAAGGGAATGTAGGATTGTGTCAAAGCATGGAAAATTCCGTCTTTCTGACTCGAAAATTGTGTCAATACTCATGGCTAAAATCAAAATGAATAGTCCCAATGGCATTTTAATTATTCCGGGTTTTCATATTAGTAATGTTGGTGATAGGCAGGTGAATATATAGGTCTATAGACTGCAATACTTAATAAATCTAAATGTTTTAACCTTTATGCACACTTCTCTATTATTAATTGCTTTCTTTAGGCAAATAATTGTCTTTTAAAGGCATCCTTTTTTTAAATCTTAATATTTTATGGACATTCGAAAGGTATATTTACTTATCCTGTTATGCACATTCTGTATCTTGTCTCCGGTGTATACACAGCAGTCTCTTTCTGATGAATTCAGGAAAGTGGCAGGAGATTATGCAGCGCTTTATACCAGTAAAGTGGAAGTGGGCTATAGTCCATATCTCTATATAAACCATCCTTATTGGGATACGGATGAGTTTAAGAAAGGAGCGGTTTGCTATAGTGGGTTAGTGTATACCGACCTGCAACTTCGATATGATACTTTTAAGAAGCAATTGATCGTAATTACTCCCGAAAAACGAATACTCCTCCAGGTTGACATGCGGAAAGTAGACTATTTCATTATTGGAGATAAAAAGTTTGTGCCGCATAACGATACTTTTGCTGCAATCCTATATGATAGTCCGCAAATGCGATTGACTCAGTATGTTCAGTGCAAAATGGGGACGCCTGTTGAGAAAGGACGGATCAGCTATAGACAGTTCGAAAAGCCTGCACGTTTTGTTTTGTCTAAAGATGGGGTGGACCATACCGTGACTTCCCGTTCCAGTTTTCTGAAGCTCTTTCCGGCTTATAAGAAACAATTGAAAAAGTATGCAAAGGAAGAGCAATTGAGTTTTAATACGCTCTTTCGTGCAGAGTCGTTGACTGAGCTAACAAGACATGCAGATTCTCTAATTAATAAGAAATAGTTATGACAATATATAAAATAAGGTATATAGCAGCCATTCTGTTTATTATATCCCCTTTCGTGGCATTTGCACAGCAGCAGGCAGGAGATAGTATTTCTATTTTTGAACTGATAGATGCCGTTGAGAAAAACACTTCGTGCCGCATCTATACGACGATTGCAGAGCCGTTTAAAGTGAAAAAGGCTGAGACCTTAAAACCTACTGCCGAGAGTCTGCGACAAGCATTGACTGCAACACGTTATAAAGTTACTGTCTATGGCAACCGGATCTTCGTTCTGCCTGAAGCGTTTTTATCTACCACGCTTACTCCGATCTTGAAAGGAGAACAGATGAAGGAAGAAGAACAGGCCTCTTCTTTTATTCCTGTCGTAAAATCTTCTTCGGAGAATAAGGTTTACGAGATAGGGAACAGATATAAGCCTTCTTCGGAAGAGATGGTGGTGCTGACCGGAAAAGTAACGGATTTCAAGTCCGGACAGAATCTGGAAGGAATTAACATCGTCCACCGGGAACCGTGGGTTGCCACAGCTACCGACCGTCAGGGGAATTTTACCATTAAGCTTCCCGTCGGATATAATACCATTGAAATCAATGGACTGAATATAAAGGAAACACGCCGGCAGTTCATGGTGTATGGAGAGGGAGCTACCCACATAGAACTGGAAGAAGAAAACCATTTGCTGGATGAGGTTCTCATCGTCTCCGGGCGTGTGCAGAATGTAAGGAGCACTCAGTTGGGAATGGAGAAGTTCCAGCCCAGTTTACTGAAGAACATTCCTACAGCTATGGGGGAGGTGGATCTACTGAAGATGCTTCAAACTCTTCCGGGTATCAAAACAGTGGGTGAGGCATCCAGTGGCTATAACGTGCGCGGAAGTGCTGCCGACCAGAATCTGTTGTTGCTGAATAATGGAACTATTTATAATCCGAACCACTTATTCGGTTTTTTCACCGCCTTTAATTCGGACATGATAAAGGATGCGGAACTTTATAAAAGCAGTATTCCCAGTCAGTATGGAGGGCGTATTGCATCCGTGCTGAATATAACAAGTAAAGAGGCGAGTAAGGAGAAGTTTACGGGTTCGGCGGGCATCGGACTTGTCACCAGTAAACTGAATCTTGAAATACCGATCATTAAAGAGAAGACTTCACTTCTTTTGAGCGGACGTACCACATACTCGGACTGGATCATGAAGATGCTGCCCGAAAAGAGTGGCTACCGTGATGGTAAAGCCGGATTTTACGATTTGGGAGGCGTATTCTCGCATACATTGAATGAGCGTAATAAACTAAATATATACGGCTATTACAGCCATGACCGTTTCGCTTTTAACGATAACCAGAAGTACGCTTACAACAATATGAACTTCTCTGCAAACTGGAGAAGCATATTCTCTGAGAAGCTGACGGCAAATTTCTCTTTCGGTTATGATCATTATGATTACCGGAATGATGAATCGGTAGAAGAGGCGGCAGCTGCCCGCTTGTCATTCGCTATTAACCAATGGTTTGGAAAGGTTGATTTTAGTTACAAGCTGGATAATAACCATACCTTGAACTTTGGGCTCATGAGCCAGTTCTATAATATCAACTCAGGAACTTATGAACCACTGCATGAAAGTTCGCTGGTGAAATGGGACCAGCTTCAAAAGGATAAAGCGCTGGAAAGTGCCATTTACATTGGAGACCAATGGGAGATAACCCCTAAACTATCCGTAAATGCGGGTATACGCTATTCCATGTTCAACCTTTTGGGCCCGCGCACGTACTATACTTATCAGGATGGTATGCTTCCTTCTTCCACCACTGTTGTTGACTCTGTATCAGTGGGTGGCGGAAAAGTGGTTAAGACCTATCAGGGGCCGGAGTTCAGATTGTCTGCCCGCTATGCTTTCAATGATGACTTCTCCGTAAAGGCAGGCTTCAACACCATGCGGCAGTATATTCATAAGGTATCGAATACTACCATTATGTCGCCTACGGATACCTGGAAGTTGAGTGATATGAATATTAAACCCCAGAATGGCTGGCAGTTGGCAGCAGGGGCATATTATAATACACCCGGCCAGGTATTGGAGTTGTCGGTGGAAGGGTACTATAAGAAACTGAACGATTATCTGGATTATCGCAGTTCGGCCAGGCTGATCATGAATCATCATCTGGAAACGGACGTGATTAATACGGAAGGATATGCCTATGGCGTTGAATTCCAGGTAAAGAAGCCGTCCGGCAAGCTGAACGGATGGGCCAGTTATACATATTCGCGTACTTTCCTGCGCCAGAATGACCCGCGCATAGCCCGCCCGGTCAATGGTGGAGACTGGTATCCGACGGAGTATGACAAACCGCATGACTTCAAGTTGGTGGGAAACTATAAGTTTACCCGTCGTTACAGTGTGTCTTTCAATATGGATTATAGTACGGGTCGCCCTACTACCATTCCTGCCGGACAATATTACGACCAGGGATTGCAATCCATGCAGGTGTACTACACGGACCGTAACAGTTACCGGGTTCCCGATTACTTCCGTCTTGATCTTGCTTTCAATATAGAGCCGAGCCATCATCTGACTCTGCTGACGCATAGTTCTATTTCCTTCGGTGTCTATAACCTGACCGGAAGGAAGAATGTTTATTCCATTTATTATGTATCTGAGAATGGTAGTGTGCAGGGATATAAGATGTCCATTTTCGGCGCTCCTATTCCTTTTATTACTTATAACATAAAATTCTAAAGGGATATGAAGAAAAGAACGAATATAATAATCCTGATAAGTTTGCTCGGTTTTACTTTGAGCAACTGTATAGATGAGTTCGATGCTAAGATTCCGGACGGCGGTGTAGGCTTGTTGGTGGTTGAGGGTAATATTATATCAGACAGTACTGTCGTGTTTTCATTGAGCCGTACTTTTTCCTTAAATGAAGATGACTTGCCTTCGGGATATAATAAGATTACAGCCGATGTCAGTGTTGTGGGAGAAGACGGTTCGCGCATAGCGGGAACTTCCATTGGTGACGGGCGGTATCAGGTACGGATAGGAACGCTGAATAAGCAAGTGCGTTACGGACTGGAAATTGTATATGAAGGGGATACGTATAATTCTGAACTACAGTATCCGATAGAAACGGCTGCAATCGAAGAGGTCACTTTTGAGCAGCCGGAAGATTACGGGGATATACACATTCGCCTCTCTACGCGCAATGCAGGGGCCACAGGGCCGGCATATTATATCTGGACTTATGAGGAAGACTGGGAAGTAAGGGCGGCATTTTATTCTAAATGGATATATGATCCTGTGACAGATGAAGTGCATATTTATGAAACAGCGCCTTATGCGCAAGGATGGATTCATGCGGAGTCCACAAAAACGCTTGTTGGCTCTACGGAATCGAATGCCGAAAATCTATTGAAGAATAAAAAAATGTATTCTTTTGCCTCCGACAATCTCCGCGCTTCGTATTATTACAGTACGTTGATGAAGCAGAGAGCCTTGTCAAAAGGAGAGTTCGAGTATTATGAGAACAAGGTGAAATTGAGCGAAGAGATGGGCGGTTTGTTCACTCCCCAACCCTCGGAACTGCCTACTAATATCACTTGCAGCAATTCGGATAAACAAGCCATTGGTTATGTGGGAGTCAATATGAATGTAAGCGAGTACCGTCTTTATATTTCTACCAATGACATACAATATGATAATCCGTATGAGTGTAGTCTTTTACCGGATGGAGAAACGGAAAACAAAAGTAATTATGATTTATATATAGCGGGATATCGCATTGCCTTTTCTGAAATGACGGGGTATCAGTGGGCTAAAAAGGAATGTACTGATGTGCGTAGTTTGGGGGCGACTCTCAATAAACCTTCTTTCTGGCCGTTACCGGACAGGGGATATTAATATCGGAGTATTATGAAAAGAATTATATCGATCATTATTGGTTTGATTTCGGTGCTGGGCTTGCAGGCGCAGGTCACTGAATGTATGCGAATATATACGGATAAGGATAATTATCTGGCAGGAGAAGATTTGTGGATAAAAGTCTGTGTGACGGATTCGGCAGAAGCTCCGTTCAGTAAAGTGGCTTATGTGGAGATCAGCGATATGCGCCAGGTGTATGCACAAGGCAAGATTGCCTTGAAGAATGGAACCGGATGGGGGCGTATCAAATTCCCGCAAACTATGCATTCGGGTGCCTATCAGCTTACGGCTTATACCCGTTACATGAGAAATCAATCAGCAGACCGCTTCCCGAAGAAATATATTGCTGTTCTGAACGCCAGTCAGGCCACGGACGGAGATGATGTGGAATTATTAAAAGATTCGGTTTCTTTGACTTCGGGTAATCCGGTACTTTCGCCGTTACGTTTGTCAACCGATAAAGCCGTGTATGGAAATCGCAGTAAGGTGACTTTGAAGTTACCGGAACTGCCGGGTGATCTGAAGGATTTTTCTTTGTCTGTGGTGAGAAGGGATTGTGCGTTACAGGCTTTTCCGTCTGCCGTTGAAGTGCAAAAAAACAATAAGGCTGCCGGAGAACGCTTTATTGCCGAGTGCGAAGGACATATTGTGACCGGAAGATTAATCGGAGCATCGGCCGATTCGGTGAATGCCCGGCTATCGTGTGTTGGAAAGGATATCCGTATCTTTGACGGGCAACTACAGTCCGATGGCACTTACGCCTTCTATACCTCGGAAATCATGAATACCCAAGATATAGTGTTGACGGCTTTGCCGGGAAAAGGACGTACGGGCCGGTTGGAAGTAATATCTCCTTTTGCAGAAGTGCTGCCCGCGAAACTTCCCAAGCTTCGATTGGCATATGATGAGGAAGCATTGATAGAACGTAGTATCGGAGCGCAATTACACCACATCTTACCGGTAGATTCCACTCACGGACAGGCTGTGTTGGAACAGTTGCACGATTTTACCCCTTCACTCAGTTATAATCTGGATGAATATGTTCGTTTCAATACGGTCCGTGAAGCTTTTGTAGAATTTGTAATGGGAGTACGCGTAAGCAAGGCGGATGGCGCAACGATTATCAGAATATTGCAGGATGATGTAAAGCGGTTCAGTAGCTTAAAAGCGTTGGTACTGATAGACGGAGTTCCTATTGAAGATCATGATGCGATATTACGTCTGCAACGAATACTGTCAGTTTCTACACATCGGATATGAAAGGAACTTATGTGGCAACCCTGCAAGGGATTAACAGCAAAGGAGAGTGTGTACAAGTACAAGGTGAGTTTGTAGTACGATAGTATATTCCTTTCAGGCTCTTCTCTTAGTATCCTCATGCAAAAGATGGCATCTTTAACATCAAAAGATGCCATCTTTTGTAGCATAACATGGCACCTTTCGCAGCAAAAGATGCCATCTTTTGCATAAGAGGATTATGAGATGAACCTGAAAGGTCTTATTCTTCCACCTGAAAGGGTTGTATCTTCCGGTTCCAATAGCCTGTATTGTTCATACTAGGAGTTAAAGCAAACACCAGTACGCCTGCTGTCGGAATCTCTGTAGTTCCGATCAAGGCTTTGGCTCCTTCAGGGAGGATAAAGCTATAGGGTTTGTCGCTATAATTAAGGACTATCCCCAAACCGTTGCGGTATTCCATTGTCACACCATAGGGTAGATCCATTACAGGGATGTTCAGTTTCGCATAGAGTTTTTTAAGAACATCTCTTTCCAAGGTTCCGTCCGTACTGTCGATTCCTATGTATGTGATAGTACCTTTGCCAAGTTTACGGGTAGTAATGGCCGGTTTTCCTTCATAAAATTCTTCGATATACTTTCCCCAGCTCTGGCAATCCTTGCCCGGTTTTAGTATTTCTCCCCAAGAGTTCCAGGTGTATTCTTTGCCATCCATCACAAACTTTCCCGGTTCTTCGGGGAGCAACAGGTCATAAAATTCCATTTCA
>PPYF01028862.1_pt1 | contig 10403 bp, 13 predicted proteins | sample 1559871 | NCBI WGS metagenome assembly PPYF01 (sample SAMN08240021, study PRJNA423297) | Human gut metagenome, whole genome shotgun sequencing project.
CTGCATGGGGTGCAGGGGGTCGCAGGTTCGAATCCTGTCAACCCGACCATTTTTAACCGCTGTAAGATGAAACGCTTACAGCGGTTTTTGTTTTCCCCTGTTTTTAGATTAGCCACACGTCAGGCCACACGTCAAAATGAAAAAATGTTGTGTTGGGGTCACAGGAATGGCAAGAGATGGGTATGCGTCAATACTTCGAGCCTACCGATTACGCCCACTTGTACCGGGAAAAGAATTCTGGCATTTACTATGCTCGTGTGGATTCCAGACAAGGTGGCCGAAAAACGATAAGACGTTCACTTAAAACAAAGGATATAAATGAGGCTATTGCCAAAATGGCTGCCTTTTTGCAGGAGATGGGGACAAATACCCCGACTATCGGAAACATCTCTTGGTATGTAGCAGTAGATACCTACATTGCCCAGCAAAAGATGAGGCCCAATCTTAAACCTAGGGCCCTTGAATCTGCTCTGCTTTTCGCGGAGCATGCTCGCAAGCTGGTTGAACAAGATGTGGCAGCGGAAGCCATCACGGCCAATATGTGCCGGTTATGGTGGACCAAAAAAGCACAGAGTTGTTCGCCAAGAACGGCCAATGGAGCTCTTGGTGCAGTTCGAAAAATATTTGCTATGCTCAGGGATTCCGGGTACGTAGTTTCAGACCCTACCGCAAAACTGGAGAGATTGAGTCTGAAACCGACGGAATTTTTCATCCCGGGAAAAGAAGAATTTGTTCGTATTGTAGAAGAAATCAGGCGTGCTCCTTTACTGCGAAAGTACCGGGAAAAGAGCCTTGATTCCCCTGCAGCAGATATGGTGGCTTTTTTGGCCTACTCTGGTCTGCGGATTGAAGAAGCCCGACGCTTGGTATGGGGCGATATTGGAAAAGACTCCATATCCGTCCCGGCAATTAAACATGCAGTCAAAAGACGGATATTGTATATTAACCCAGCTCTACGGGATGTGATTGAGCGGATGAAAAAAACAAACAATAACTTGACCGCAACATCTCCTGTGTTCGTTATTGAAAACCCAAGGAAAGCTCTTACAAATGCCTGTGTCCGCCTGGGGTTGCCCCATGTCCGGGTGCATGATCTGCGCCATTTTTTCGCCACGACGTGTATTGAGCAGGGAGTAGATATTCCGACCGTGGCCAAGTGGCTGGGGCACCAGGACGGTGGAGCTCTCGCCATGCGGGTGTATGGTCATTTGCGCGACGAGCACAGCAAGGAACAGGCTTCCAGGCTGCGCTTTTGATTGTTTTGTTCAAGTCGTGGGCGTTTTTGTTCAAGTCGTGATTGTATGTTTCCAGTCACGTTCCGTGCAATGACAGGGGCATGGAGTTTAATCTTTCTATTGCAGATATACTCCGCACGAAGTATTCAACAATTTTCGAGCGTGAGATTCAACAGGTTACGTCTATTCTTGAGCCGTATTGTTCCGTTCTCCCCGGTCGCGGGAAAGATATGGAGATTCCCTATGTGGGTAAGACGGAGTTCAAGGAGATCGGCAACAGATTCGTAGAGGCCAGCCCGCACGAGCTTTCCATGGGGAAGCGTGTAATTAAACCTCAACGTTATGCGGACTCTCTTCACAAGGATGATATTGACAACATCCTATTGAACGACCTTGAACTCAGTATCAGCGATTTTATCGCGGAAATGAAGAAGGCCGGCAAGAGGCTGCTTGATCAGGTTTTGCTTGGGGTGGTTCCCGATACGGATAATCCCGGAAAGTTCCGCATCCGTACAACTTCGGATAGTGTTTGCGGGGGAATGCTTGCACCTAATTACACGGGCAATTCAGGCGCCACGTTGACCAATCTTGATCCAAGCCTGGTTGTTCCTGCTGATTTCAAGATGGATGGAACGAAGAATCCTGCCGGGTTCCTGCTGGACCAGATTGTTGAAGCCAAGCGCATGCTGGAAGAGAATTACGCATGGGACGAGGCTTCCGGCGACACTCTTTGTCTGGCGATTTCCTCAACGATGAAGGCGCAGATGATCATGTGGGAGGAGCAGAAGAATAAGAATTACGGTTTTTCCGTGCTGGAACATGGCAAGGTGAATCCAATGCTGAATGTCCGATTCCTGGTCACGAATATGCTTCCGTTTGATGAGGACGGCAATCGTATTTGTCCGATGTGGGTCAAGAGCCGCCTGGTTCTTTCTCCGTGGGATCAGATGAAGTTTTCTATCGTGCGACCGGACAAGTATCAGAACCTTTCTGTTGTTCGAGCAGATGCCGCTTGCATGTATGGGGCTTCCAGGAAAGACGAAAAATCTTTCGTGCAGATTCTTTGTAAGGAGAAGGCGACGGCTGGAGCTTAATTATCTTTCCAGGGTATTCGTTGTTGTTTGTTCCGCTCCCTGTTTCGGCAGGGAGCGGATTTTTTTGCTTGTTCAAGTTACGGTTGTATTCGTGCGGCAAAAATGTGTGCTAAGAGGGAGGCATGTTAGATTTCCTGGGCGTCACGGAACATTTTTCCTGCATGGAGAATACTCCGTTTTCCTTCCCTGCCCTGTTTCGGGATATGGCAGGGGAAGCCGTTTCTCTGGACGGCGTGATTTTTTCAGGGAGCATTGTATCCGCCAATCAGGAGATGGTAGAGATTTCCATTGAGAAGGGGGAGTCTTCTAATGAGGTGATTTTTTCATTCCCCGCCTTGCCAGAAGGAAGATGGTCTTACAATGTCCTGGTTCAGGCAGATGATGGTTCCCAAAGAATTTTGTTTTCCGGGTATATTTCCGTACTCGGTGTTTCTCGTGTCGCACAGTTGGCAGGCGGTCCGCCAATGAAGAACCGGACGCTGCTTGTCGCTATGCCTGGGGAAGCGACAATGCGTCTCCGTATGGAGTGGATGGCTACTACTGCTGCACAGGCTTTTGCCTATCATGCGCTCCAGGCTTCCAAGAATGCTCATGCGGACGCAGAAACGGCGAGCCAGGCGGCCAAGACGGCAACGGACGCGGTAGCCACCGCTGCAGGACGGGCCGAAGAGGCGGAAGGCTATGCAGGGTCTGCCTGGGCCTCCAAAAGGGCTGCCGCCGATTCTGCAGCCGCAGCCGACACATCCGCAACCAACGCGGACCGTGACGCCAAGAGTGCCCATGACGCTAAAACGGCTGTGGAGTCGCTGGCCGCCACCTGGCCGGAAACGGTCAGCAACGGGGAGAAGAAGATTGTTGATGCCGGGAATGAGGCTGTTACTGCCATACAGGACAAGCAAGCCGATTCTGTTCTTGCCGTGGGACGTGCCTCACAGACCGCGCAGCAGAATATAGCCGGCGCGCAAAGTACCGCTGTTCAAGCCGTCCAGACAGCGCAGACGGAAGCGGTGGGAGCGGTCACGCCACTTGTCCAGCGCGCCGAAACCGCTAAAGAGGCTATAGATCAGGCGGAGGGACGCATCAATACGGCCGCGACTAATGCCGCGACATCCGCCACGGAGTCGGCTAACTCCGCGACGGCGGCCCAGCAGGCTCTGGCGGCCATACCTCAAGTAGATGATGCAGGCAACATGACGATTCCCGGAGGTCTGACGGCGGCCGGGGCTATTAACGCCAACGGCGGCGTCAACATCCCGCTGGCTGTGGGTGCGCCGACCGATACGGGCGCGGTCAACCGCCTGCATGCCGCAGGCTTGGCCGGAGTGACGGACATTTTTTCCCAGCACGCCTACCTCAACACGGGCAGCATTACGGCGACAGGGACGGCGGCAACTACCGCTCTCATTCCCGGCCAGTATGCGCAGGTTAGAGTGCCTGCCGGGACTCACAGCACGATTGTCTTTCCCTTCACAGGGCCTAACGGTCAACATAATTATTCCAACTTTGCGGGATTCTCCATTCCGTGGCGCATACTCGGCGCAGGCAAAATTACCATAGGCATCGGACGAGGCAGCAAAACGACAAGATCTGATTTAACCCAGGGATCGTACAGTATTATCCCTGGCAATAATCTGGCCCACAACAGCGGCGAAATTCTGGACATCACATTTGATAATGTACGGGATGCGACCCGCGGGGGCTACGTGGTCAAGGTGCGTGAGATTTACGCTCTTTCCGCGGCGGCAGGGTGGAGGGTGAAAACTACTACAAGTTTTGTGCCCGCGACGCATAACGAGCCTATACCTTCAATCGTTAATAAAATTATCTATCATCAACGAACCCAGTACAAATTCGAGAGCGAATATATTTCGTACGGCAGCCTCTATTTGCTGACGGGCGGAGGGCAGACGGTGCAGCTGCATAAAATCGCGGCGGTGCGCGGCGTTAATGCCTTTGAAACGGGCTTGGGGATTAGTTCGATAGTTACTGATTTGCCGGGGAACGCGAGCGGGGATGTGTACATGCAGGCGGGGTCTGCGGTGCGCACCCTCTACCAGCCCGGCAACATCAATCCCGTTTATTACGCGCTGGAAGCATTGGCAAGAAACGATATTGAAGCCGAAGAAACGGCTGATTTTGTGGACATTAACATACCTCTCTAATGATGAACGACGCAGAAATACAAATTCAGTTCCCGCAGCCCGGCAACTGGCAGGAATTCACCCTGACGCCCATTTATCAGGACGCGGACGGTTACACCCGGACAGACCGCTACACAGCGGACGAGATACCAGCGGAACAGGCTCCGGCAATGGAGTCCGTAGTTGCTGCGCTGGTGGGATTGGGTGAGGACTGGCAGGCGGTGCAGGTGTGGGCACGGCTGGGAAAAGATGTCCTGACCCTTGCAGAGGATGGTGCCTATACAATGATTGATGCGGTGTCTTTGACCGTTGAGGCCGTCCATGCGGAGACCGGAGGGCGCAGGATTTTTACAGCCTCGGACTACCCGGCTTTTATCATCACGGACCCCGCCGCCGTGGAGTTTTTCAAGCATTTCACTACTAAATAATATGAGCACGAATAAAGAAAAAGTGAGTTGGCTGACTGGTCTCCTGACCGGTTGGGGTATCAAAGAGAGTTGGGCAAAAGTCATCGCCGGAGCTGTGATTGGGGCCCTGGTTGCTGCGGGGATTCTGACGCAACCCGGCTGCGGCCATTCCGTGGACGTGACGCCGGAAAAGACGGTGGTATGCAAAGACGGCTCCTGCCTGGTGCTGGAACCGGGGCATATTTCCTATTCCCAGGCCCAGCCTGTTACGGACGTTCCGCCCGTTGTTCAGATCGTACCTTCCAAGAAATAAGGCCATGTGCAAACCCCTCAAGGAATATCTGGGAGTGATCCGCGATTATACGCGTGAGATCGTCACTTTCGGCGGTTTTGTGATAGCCGTGTTCATCTACCTGGATTTCCGCGAGGTGGTGAAGGAACAGGCTGCCAACGCGGCCCATACGGCGGAGATCCTGCGGACGATGGATACCCGTCTCCAGCATTTGGAGAATTACCACCAGCAACAGCTTAAACAGCGAGATTAATTCCAACTGTAAAGTTTTTCTTACAAGTTCCCTTTAGTTAATAATCAATAGTTTCCGCATGCCTACCCTGTACATACTCATTGTGGACGAACCCGGAAAGGAGCAGTGGATGAAAATTTTTCTTACCGAAAGAGACGCCGCTTTTTTCCTGGCTCAATTCAATGAGTGGCATTTGCATGCCAAGTGTCATTGCTACACCGTGGAAGGCAAGCGGCTTGTGCAACTTATCGACAATCTGAACGAATGAATCCTACAGAAAGAAAGATGGCCGCAGCCATCCTCCGCTTTGAAGACAGCCGCGTTACCGGGCCGGATTCCCTGCGCGTTTCCCGCCTTCCTGCCGCCGACAAGGGCGGCAAGTGGGAGATTTGCGGCATTTGCGACGGTATTGAACCGGCCGTGTTTAACAGATTGAAGGCCCTGCTGGATGCCGGAAGGCGTGAAGAGGCCTGGGAAGGTTGTCTCCAGTATGTCCTGGATAATACCGCCGCCGTGCGCTCCTGGCTGGGTTCCGACGCTTTTCCGGCCACGGAGTTTATGTTGCGGGACCATTTTTTCAATTCCGGGAGCAGGAATACCGGGAAGATCCTACAACGTGCATTGAACATCCACGGCGCCGGGCTTGTGGTGGACGGGATTGTCGGCCCCAGGACCCGGCAGGAACTACAGGACCAGCTGGCCGCCACGGGTGAAGCGGTGTTCCTTATCGCCCTGCAGGAGAAGCGTCAGGCGTTTTACCGCTCATGCAAGCAGTTTTCCGTGTTCGGGAAGGGTTGGCTGAACCGCTGCGACGATGCGTTCAGCGTGGCGCAGAAGCTTGTTTAGTTGTTTTCCATTAGTTGTTATGAGTTCAAATCCATTAAAAGCTGTCGGAGGGGCCCTGGCAAATATCGCCACGTTCGGGGGATATGGAGCCAATAAGGCGGCCAAGAAGCAGGCAAGCGCCGCCAACGCTATGGCCGATGCCATGGCGAATGCCCCGGAGCAGAAGGTTATTACTACGGAAACCAAGGATGTTTCCCAAGCGGAGGATGCGGTGAATTCGTCTGCCCGCCGCCGCTTGAAGCTTAGTAATACGACGAACCGGAGTAATCCTCTTTCTTCCCTGGCTGGCCTGAGGAAGACGCTGGGTTGATTTTTACACAGGAGATTCATGGAAAATGTTAAAGATTTATTGAGGACGGCAGACGCCCTGTTCACGGAGATGAATAAGAATTCCGGGGATTGGGATGAGTTGCGCCGTCGCATCATGCCGAGAATGGAGGGGAAGGCCCGCCAGCAGGAACAGGCTAATGAGATGACGGCTGCGTCCAGTTTTTCTCCGGTGGCGCATAAGTCCCTTTTGAATTTGGCGTCCGCTCATCTTCTTTTTATTACTCCCATGGATCAGAAGTGGTTTTCCCTGCGGCCACAGGAGGAAAGGGATGATTACACCGATGAGGATGATTGGTACAGCAAAGCGACGGAGGCCGTCTACCGTGCACTGGCGGATTCCAATTTCTATGCGGCGGCCCACGAGGTTTACCTGGACCGTTGCCTGACGGGTACAGGCTGCATGTTTGCAGATGTTTCCCGTGACGGGTCACTGGTGTTCAAACACGTCCCTACCGGGACTTATGCGATTGCCGAGGGAGCCCACGGGGAGGTGAATACGCTGGTGCGGACGTTGAAGTTTACTGCCCAGCAGGCCGTGGAGATGTTTAAGCTGGGTAATCTGCCTGTCAAGATTCAGGAGGCGTATAAGAATGCGGAGAGGCGGTACACCGAGATGTTTGAGTTTGTTCACCTTGTACTGCCCAACAGCCGGTCGCAGTTCGGTTCCGACATGGTAAGGCCTGGCCGCCGCAAGTGGTTGGACGTGTATATTGCCAAGGAGGCGGAGAAGATTGTTTTCCACGGCGGCTTTTACGAGTTTCCTTTTCTGGTGACGCGCTTTTTGAAGGGCGGCGTTTCTTCTTACGGCGAGGCTCCGGGCAAGGCTGTGCTGCCGGAGATCAAGGCTACCCTGCTGATGGATCGGGTGATGGATGTGGCCGGCAGCCGGGCGGCCATTCCCAGCGTTATCGTGTCGGCTAAGATGGCAAAGGAGGTTGATTTGCGGGCCGGAGGCAAGACGGTTGTTCCGGATGAGCTTATTGGTTCACAGTTACCGAGAGAATGGGCGAACGTGGGGGATGTGAGGTTTATGCTGGAGCGGCAAGATAAGAAGGAGAAGTTGATCAGGGAGGCGTTTTTCAATGATATTCTCCAGGTGGTTTCAAGCGTGGACCGCGAGATGACGGCTACGGAGGTGAATGCCCGCGAGTCGGAACGCATTATTTGCTTTTTTTCTTCTTTTATTCAGTTTTCGCAGGATTTTCAGACGATGATGAATCGCATTGTCTGCCTGATGTTCCGCAATACGCAGGGGGCCGTGCTTCCGGGCGACGCGCCCGATGAGTTTTTTGTCCGTTCCGCCGATGGGGGGAAGTTTGAGTTGCGGACTCCCCGCACCCGTTATCTGGGCAAGATTGCCCAGGCATTTGACCGTTTGCAGAGGTACGGCCTTGAGGGGGTGTTGAATGGGTTGGCGAAGTATATCCAGGTTTCGGGCGATACCCGCATTGCCAAGCGCATGAAGGCATGGGAGGTGTTGCGGTTTATGTGGGACAGTTCCGGCGCCCCGTCCAAGTGCATTGTGTCCGCGTCCGAGAATAGCAAGATGGTTGAGGAGGAGAAGGCGCAGGAGGATCAGATGCGTCAGGCCGCCCTTGCGGAGCAATTGGCCAGAGCCGGCAAGGATAGCGCCGCGGCGTCCGCACAGTTTAATACGGATTCATGATGAATATGTTTGAAGATAAGCCGACACCGGAACAGGTTGAGTTTCTCAAGAGGCTCAACCGGAGGCGAGCCGCGCTGAAGGAGGCTTTTACTCCGGAGGTGCTGGATATTTTAGAGAAGGAGTTCCAGACGAATTTGCCCTGCTTTCAAGGGAAGGCTGGTTCCTACGACCCCCTTGACGCGATGCGCCGAGACGCCCAGCGGGAAATGCTCCTGTGGGTGAAATACGAGATCGAACAATATAACCCTGATTTATGATATACAATAGATTATTCCACAATAGGTTCCTGAGGGAAGAGGCCATTCCCGGCAGCGAAGGTGAAGGCCCCGGCGGCGGAGCGCCGCCCCCGGCAAGTCCCGTGGACAGTCCGCCTCCCGCGAATCCTCCAGTCCCGTCCAATCCCTACGATTTTTCAGGGGGTGCGGAACAGCCCGATCCGGATCCCGGCAGTCCTCCCCCGCTTTCTCCGCAGGAGGAGACCGAGTATGAGATTGATTTTGGAGAGGGGTTTGTGGAGAATGATGCCCTGCGAGATATGTTGAAGGGTCATGCCAGGGCGGCAGGGCTGCCGGCCGATGCCGCCGGGAAGTTTCTTTCCGAGGTGGCCGCCAGCATCCGCGCGGACGAGGAGGCTGCTTTTAAGGAGGCTGACGAGGCGTTGAAGGACGAATGGGGAGCGGAGTATGAGACGAATGTTTCTGCCGCCAAGGCGTTTGCCCGGAAGCTTTCCGTGGAGTCCGGCGTTTCTATGGAGAAGATGGCTGTGTTTGCGAGTCCGGACGGGTTCCGCGTTCTGCACGCCATTTCCCGGCTGACAGGCGAGGGAGGCTTGAAGGGCGGCGGCCAGATTCCGGCGAAGACGGATCCTGCCGACGAGGCTCAAGCTATTTTGTCCGACCCCAATCACCGTTATTATAAGGCGATCGCCGATCCTTCGCATCCACAGTGGCGGGAGGCTACCGATTATTATAATAAGCTGGTGGGGATTTCCGGTTAGTTTTTTTTGCGTTGACTATTGGTTCGGAGGGGTGTCCTGCTGTGCGGGGCACCCTTTCTTTTTTTTATTTGTTCAAGTTACGGTTGTATTCATCAGGCCTGGGGATGTGGCATGATGCCTCAAATGGATAAGGTGACCGTTTTTAACCAGGCTTTGGCCCAGTTTGGGGACCGGGAGTATGTGAAGGGTTCCCCAGCCGGTCGCACCGTTGATTTGTGGTGGCCTACCGTGTTGCGGGAAGCGCTGTTGTTCGGGGCATGGACCTGGGCAACCAAACGTGTTGAGATGGATCGCTCCGTTATGAGGCATCCGATTCCGGATGATTGCCTGCGCGTGCTGTATGTGGGGGCGGATTTGTTCCGCATTGAGGGGCGTGATTTGGTGGTTGAGCGTTACGGAAAACGCGCCGCCGGGACCGATAAGCTGGTGGTGGATTATCTTTCCGACGAGGTGGCCCGTTCCGAAGTGCTGCCGGATCACAGTCCGTTTTTTATCAAGGGCGTTGTGTTTCTTCTGGCGGGCAGGTGCGCTTTGAAGCTGGCTTCTTCTCCCCAGCTTGCGGCCGCTTTGGAGGCACAGGGGGAGGCGTTTTTAAGCAAGGCCCTTTATTGGGACACCTGCCAGCATTCTTCCAACGACCAGGATCCTTTAACAGAGATTTTAAGCAGTTCCATTTTCTGATGTTATGAGTTCCGATTTCGGGGTTTCCCAGCAGTATAAGTATCAGGGGCAGGCGGCTTTGAGCAACGGGCGCGCCACGCAGGCGGCTTATGAGAAGAAGGCCCGCGCCCTGGAGGCGGAGGCGGTTTCCGATTCCCACCTGGCCGCCCGCAATATGAAGCGGATGCGCCAGAATCAGAATGCCGCCATGGGGTCTGTACGGGCACAGCGCGGCGGATCCGGTTTTACTTCCGAGGGTTCCGGCAGCCAGGCGGAGGTGGCGGTGGCGGATGTGTGGGAGAGCGCCATTGGGGACGCGGCCCTTTCCAACGCTGTTTCCGATGCCAATAAGCGGTTTGCCGCGGAGTCCGCCCGATACCAGGGGGATCTGGCCATGATGGCGGCACGCAGCGAGGCGGACCAGTATAAGATGCTTTCACAGAATGCCCTTGGTTCTGCCATGATCCAGACGGCCCTGACGGTGGCGGGGGGTGTCATGGGGG
>PPYF01209237.1_pt1 | contig 10403 bp, 6 predicted proteins | sample 1559871 | NCBI WGS metagenome assembly PPYF01 (sample SAMN08240021, study PRJNA423297) | Human gut metagenome, whole genome shotgun sequencing project.
CTCGGCATTCCGGTGTTTATGAAGGAAGACCTTGTCCCTATCATAGGGGATGAAAATATGATTCAGGAAATGCCGGAAGAATTTAATAAAGTGTTAGAGGTACAGAAATCATGGAAGAAGTAATAAATGGAATCCTCATTCGTGAGGTGGAAACAAAGAACATCATGACTAAGTCTAGTCTGCCGGTAGGCGGTTACTCGGTCAATCCCTATGTGGGCTGTACACATGCCTGCAAGTATTGCTATGCTTCTTTTATGAAGCGCTTTACCGGGCACAAGGAGGAATGGGGCACTTTCCTTGATGTGAAGCATTGGCCGGAAATTAAAAATCCGAAGAAATATGCCGGACAGCGGGTGGTCATCGGTTCTGTGACAGATGGCTACAATCCACAGGAGGAGAAATTCGGGAATACCAGAAAACTTCTGGAGCAGCTGATCGGCAGTGACGCAGATATTCTGATTTGCACAAAGTCGGATCTTGTGGTACGGGATATTGATCTGCTGAAGAAGCTTGGACGTGTAACCGTTTCATGGTCGATCAACACACTAGATGAAAATTTCAAGAACGATATGGACTCTGCTTCGAGCATTGAGCGCCGTATCTCTGCTATGAAGCAGGTATATGAAGCAGGTATCCGTACAGTCTGTTTCGTATCCCCGGTATTCCCCGGTATCACGGATTTTGAAGCAATCTTTGAGCGGGTAAAGAATCAGTGCGATCTGTTCTGGCTCGAAAATCTCAATCTTCGAGGCGGTTTCAAAAAGACAATTATGGATTATATCGCCGGACAATATCCTGATCTTGTACCACTTTACGACGAGATCTATAACAAGCATAACCGCAGCTACTTTGAAGCACTTGAAGTAAAAGCTGAGAAAATGGCTAAGAAGTATGATTGTGCCTTTGTGGATAATGAAATGCCTTATGGCAGAGTCCCGCAGGGACATCCGGTGATCGTAGATTATTTCTATCATGAGGAAATCCGTGGGACAGAGAATACCGGAAAAAGAAATCGCTAACTTCTTCCCCTATATTGTACCATTGCATTATGGCTACCAAGCGGATATACCTTGCAAATATGGAGCAGAGTATGAGAGCGTTATGTGTCGAGGTAAAGCAATGATCATTGAAGACATAAAAGAAAAATGTAAAGCGCTTGGTGTCCTTATGAAAGTACAGACTGGCGAAGAACATGAGATCGACGATAAGATGGCAAGTGCAGTAAATGTGGTTAAGATTGACGTTGAATCCTATACTGCCAAAGCTTGTATTAGATAATAGACAACTTCCATTTATCTTTGTTTTCTGTTCTCATATCCCTCCTTTCGCTGCGACTGTTCCTCCCACCGGGAGTCCACATATTTTAATATCGGCTGTCCCTTCCGATATTAGAAATAGAGCTGTGAACACCTTCAGGTGGAACCAACAGACAAGTGAAACATCTGTTATTGAGAGGGTATGGGGAGACTATTGGGAAGCCACTTTTTCCTTATCCGCATCGTATCGGTTTTTCTTTAAACGGATTATCAATCAAAACGTCGTTCCTGCATATTTCAAAAAAGAAAAAATACACATATTGTCGCAACTGTATAGTTGCTGTATACTAAAATTATAGGATGCGTCCATGAATCAAAAGCAAGATCTATATTGTGTGGGCTTGAACAGTTACAAAGAATGCATTTCTTGTGGAGGGTATGGGATGATACAAATTGCAATTGTGGAAGATGAAGAAATTTACGTAAAACAATTAACAGAGTATATCCGGAAATATCAAACGGAAAGAGGAAAATCAATAAAGGTTACAATATTTGGAGATGGAGAAGATATCACTGAGAATTACAGTGGCAGTTTTGACATTATTCTTATGGATATTCAGATGCGGTTTATGGACGGTATGACAGCAGCAGAAAAAATCCGTCAGATAGATCAGAAAGTAATTATCATGTTCATTACCAATATGATTCAATATGCAGTACGTGGATATGAAGTTGATGCAATGGATTATGTAGTAAAACCGGTTGAGTACTTTTCTTTTTCTCAGAAGCTGGATAAAGCAATTGGACGTATGCGCTCTGAGGTTAAAGAATTTCTTACGATTCCGATTGGAAAAGGAGTTGTAAAGATAGATATAGCAGATATCTATTTTATTGAGGGACAGAAACATAATGTAATTTATTATACTTCGAGAGGAGATTACTCTTCAAGAATCACGATGAAAGAACTTGAAGAAAAACTTACACCACATAATTTTTTTCGATGTGCAAAGGGCTATCTGGTAAATATGAATCATGTAGAGGGATTTGTTGGTTCTGATTGTGTGATCAATAATGTACATATACCTGTCAGCAGAGCCAAAAAAAAAGGAATTCATGAATCTGCTTTTGCAAAACATCAATATGGAATGATTTCATGCGAAATGGAGGATACAATGTTATATCAGGATATTCCAAGAATTTATACGGCAATAGCAGAGTGGGGATCATGTTTGGTTTATCTTTATATCCTAAAAAAAGAAAATATGAAATCTGTACATTTTCTGGCAGGCAGTCTATTCATGCTGGCTATCCAGAGTATATTTTTGACTTTGACAGACAATGTAACAGAGATTTTGTGGATTCCCTGTATGATGATTGCAGCAGGTATGATGTATGTATTTCTTATGATCGGAGGAAAAATGAAGCCTCTTGGAGCGGCTTATTGCTGCGCCCGTGCATTTGTTCTTGCTGAGTTTGCAGCTTCGCTGCAGTGGCAGATGGTATCTAGTGTACAGACATGGGAAAATCATAGTATATGGGTTGAAATTCTGATTACGATAGTTATTTTTGGAGGCTGTTTTACTCTTGATATTTATTTAGAAAAAGATCTTCTGAAGCAGAATTATCTTGAACAGATGACCGTAAGGGAAGTAGCGGCGGTAGCAATTATGGCGGTAGCAATTATGGCGGTAGCAATCTTTGCTTTTAGTAATCTGAGTTTTTTAAATGAAAATGTGCCATTTGCGAGCAGAGAACGTGCAGATATTTTTTCTATCAGAACACTGATTGATCTTGGGGGAATTGCAATCCTCTATGCTTATCAGAGCAGGATCAGTGAGTATGTTGCTGAGAGAGAACTTTCAGTAATGAATATGATGCTGAAAAGCCAGTATGAGCAATATCGAAATTATCAGGACAGCCTGGATCTCATACAAATGAAATACCATGATCTGAAGCATCAGATAATGGGACTTCGTGCGGAATCAGATGAAGAGAAGCGAAAAAAATGGATTGATTCCATGGAAAAGGAAATTGCTGCTTTTGAAAATATAAGCAGAACGGGGAATCATGTACTTGATACGATTTTGGCAGCTAAGATTTTTCATTGTCGAAAAAATCATATACAGATAACCTGCGTGGCAGATGGAAAATTATTGGATTATATGCATGTAACAGATATATGTTCTATATTTGGAAATGCTTTGGACAATGCTATTGAACATGTGATTATGATTCCAGATCCGAAAAAAAGACTGATTCATCTGACATTATGCGCTCAAAAAGGATTTGTGTTTATCAAGATAGAAAATTATTGTGAAGCAGAAATCTACAAAAATGAAGAGAATCTGATTGCAACAACAAAAACAGATAGTAAAAACCATGGTTTCGGATTGAAAAGTATTCGTGCAGCAGTAGAAAAATATGATGGCTCTGTTGCATTTGGAGTACAGCAGAACTGGTTTGAATTAAAGATTCTTTTACCCAGAGTATTGTAATGCTCTGGGTATTTTTGTTGCCCAGCATACGACAAAGAGGTCCGGTGGACCTTTTTTAGTGTTTTGTGCCATATTTGTTACATCTTTTGCCCGAAATGGCACAAAATGATAAACATGTTATAGTAATGCCAACAGGGAATGATACCTGAAAAGACGAGAGAATCAAAGGAGGAAAAAAGAGAATGATCAGTGTTGAAATGGAAGATGTGCTGGCGGTATTACAATTATGCAAACCGTATATTATCGGTATTGTTGCTGCACTTGTAATAGGAATCGTAATTATGATTGCATGCCGCAGGATGTCTAAGGAAAAAAGATTTTTGGTAAGAGGAGAAGCTGCGATTGCGATGCTTCTTGCAGTTGTAATCTGCGTAAATATGATCTGTTTTGGACCAATGGCTACGTTGATTGGACTTGCAACAGGAAGTGGAACTATTAGTAATGAAACAAATGAAGAAGCTGCAGGAGTAGCAGAAGAGATAATGGAAGATGGAATTGTTCTCCTGAAAAATGAAAGCCTGCTTCCTTTAAACGAAACAAAAAAACTGAATATTTTTGGCTGGGAATCTATTAATCCGGCTTACGGAGGAGCAGGTTCCGGTGGAATTAATGATTTGTATGATATAGTCAGCCTGAATCAGGGTCTTGAAAATGCCGGATTTTCTATTAATCAGGAACTGGTCGATTTTTATAACAATTATGGTTCAGATAATCCGGAAATGTCTATCCAGAAACAGAGCTGGACATTACCGGAACCACCTGTAGATACTTACAGTGATAAGCTTATTAAAAATGCGAAAGAGTATTCTGATGTTGCAGTTGTGGTTCTTTCCAGAAAAGCAGGTGAAGGTCATAATGATATTCCTATGGATGTAAGTAAAGCAGCATATGATAATAATTCAGATGAATATGATGATTTTCCTGAGGGCGAGCATTATCTGCAGCTTTCACAAACTGAAAGAGATATGGTGGATATGGTTTGCTCAAACTTTAATAATGTAATTGTGATTTATAATGGAGCAAATCAGTTTGAATTTGGTTTCGCAGATGAATATCCTCAGATTAAATCTGTAGTATGGTGCCCGGGAACGGGAAATGTGGGATTTAATGCGCTTGGTAAAGTATTTTCAGGTGAAGTCAATCCTTCCGGAAAAACACCGGATACATTTGTTTATGATATGACGACTGCTCCATGGTGGAATAATGCAGAAAAAACAGAGTATACAAATCTGGCAGATATGGCCGTTGAAGGAATGAACGCAGGAACTGCGCAGGTGTATGCTCCGGCATTTACCAATTATGTGGAAGACATTTATGTAGGATACAAGTATTATGAAACAGCTGCACAGGAAGGTGCGATTGATTACGATAAGACTGTACAGTATCCATTTGGATATGGTTTGAGTTATACAGAGTTCGAACAGAAAATGGGTGAACTGGAGGAAAAAGACGGACAGATTTCTGTAGATGTAGAAGTAACCAACACAGGAGATGAAGCCGGAAAAGATGTAGTAGAAGTATATTATAATCCACCATATACAAATGGGGGAATTGAGAAATCTTCTGCAAATCTAATTGAGTTTGAAAAAACAAATCTGCTTCAGCCGGGAGAATCTCAGACTGTTACAGTTACATTCAGTATAGAAGATATGGCCTCTTATGATGAGAATAATGCAAAAGCGTATGTTCTTGAAAAAGGCGATTATGTGATTTCTATCAACAGCGATTCACACACTGTGCTGGATCAGAAAACTTATACTGCAGATGATGATGTAGTATATAAGGAAGAAAATAAAAGAGCATCAGATGATACTGCAGCAACAAATGTATTTGAAGATGCAAAAGGTGATGTGACATATTTATCACGAGCAGATCATTTTGCGAATTATGAAGAGGCTACAAAAGCACCGGCATCTGCTGAACTAGGTGAGCCATATGTTTCTGAATATCATTTGAACAAGAATTTTGATAAGACTACATATCTCAATGATAAGGACAAAATGCCAACAACAGGAGCAGATAATGGACTTACATTAGCTGATATGCGTGATGCTGATTATGATGATCCACGTTGGGAAAAACTTTTAGATCAGCTTACTGTTGATGAAATGTCAAATATGATTGCAATGGCAGGTTATCAGACAGCTGCGATGGATTCTGTTGGAAAAGTAGGTACACTTGATTTTGACGGACCGGCAGCAATTAATAATAACTTTACAGGAGTTGGCTCAATTGGTTTCCCAATCGAAGTAGTGATTGCTTCTACATGGAATAAGAATCTTGCACAGACTTGGGGTGAATGCATGGGCAAGATCAGCCAGGAAATGGGTGCAGAAGGCTGGTATGCACCGGGTATGAACACTCATAGAACTGCATTTGGTGCAAGAAACTATGAATATTTCTCAGAAGATGGAGTCCTTTCAGGAAATATGGGAGCAAAAGCAGTAGAAGGAGCAAGAAAATACGGAGTATATTCTTACATCAAGCATTTTGCTATGTATGAAGGTAATGCCAAAATGGTAAGTGTCTGGTCGAATGAGCAGGCAATCCGGGAAATCTATCTAAAACCATTTGAAATTTCTGTAAAACAAGGTGGCGCAAATGCGGTTATGGTTTCCTGGAGTTTCCTTGGAGATAAATGGACTGGAGAAAGCAGTAATCTTATGAAGACAGTTCTTAGAGATGAATGGGGATTCAGAGGAATGGCACTTACAGACTTCTTCCGAAACAATGGTCATGGATTCATGAATGCAGATGCAGCATTAGCAAATGGTGTAGATGCAATGTTATCTACATTTAACGGAGAAGAGAATAATGTAGCTAATCCAGAGCATCCAACATCTGTACTTCAGATGAGAAATGCCTGCAAAAATGTTATGTATACAGTTGTGAGCAGCTGGGCTTATGATGGAAAACATAAAGAAACAAGTATGGAAAACTGGAAAAAAGCAGCAATTGGTATTGACGTTGTAATAGTGCTTTTCATGGCAGGAATGGAAGTATTGGTAATCAGAGGATATAAGAAAAGAAAGAACGCTGAATAAAGATGAAAGTGGGATGGAAAACAATTATGAAACAACAAAAATTGGTTGAAAAGATGACAATAGAAGAAAAGGCAGCAATCCTCAGTGGAAAAACAGTCTGGCAAACCAGAGAAATAGACAGACTTTCCATCCCGTCCATCTTTCTTTCGGATGGACCGCATGGAATCAGAAAACAGGCAGGAGCAGGAGACCATCTGGGACTGAATGCATCCTTGAATGCAACTTGTTTTCCCACAGCAGCGACGATCGCAAACAGCTGGAATCAGGATCTGGGGGAGGAGATTGGAGAGGCTCTCGGAGAAGAAGCGGCAAGTATGGATGTAAATATCCTGCTTGGTCCGGGATTAAATATTAAAAGAAGCCCATTATGTGGAAGAAATTTTGAATATTTTTCAGAAGATCCATATCTTTCCGGGAAGATGGCTGCATCATATATTCGTGGAATACAGAGTAAAGGCGTTTATGCATGCCCGAAGCATCTGGCAGTTAACAGTCAGGAACTTCGTAGAATGGCAATGGACGCAGTTGTTGACGAACGTACATTAAGAGAAATTTATCTGACCGGTTTTGAGATAGCTGTTAAAGAAGGACACGCAAAAGCAATCATGAGCAGTTACAACCAGATTAATGGAATCTATGCTAATGAGGACAAACATCTTTTGACAGATATTTTGCGCAAAGATTGGGGCTTTGATGGGATTGTAGTAACAGACTGGGGCGGAAGCAATGACCATGTGAAAGGTGTTGCTGCCGGTTCCAATCTGGAAATGCCGTCTTGTGGGTATGATTCAGCAAGAGAAGTAATTGATTCTGTCCAAAACGGAAGGCTAAAGGAAGCGGATTTGGATGAAAGAGTTGGAGAACTGGTGGATGCAGTGATGGAACTGACATCAGGCAAGAAGCTTTCAGATAAAAACTTTGACAGAGATGCACACCATCAACTGGCAAGGAAAGCAGCAGCAGAAAGCATGATTCTTTTGAAAAATGAAAAACATATTCTTCCGCTGGATACCAAAAAATCCATCGCTGTTATTGGAGATTTTGCTTTTTCACCAAGATATCAGGGGGCAGGATCTTCTATGGTCAATCCAACAAAAGTAGAAGATATGTCATCGGTTTTGCAGCAATATGGTCTGAATATTCTGGGGATGACAAGAGGCTATCAGAGAAATGGAGATGTAGATGAGAATGATAGAAAGTTTGCATTAGATTTATCTATGAACGCGGATATTGTGATTTTCTGCTTTGGTCTTGATGAAATCAGTGAATCAGAAGGACTGGACAGAACACATATGCGGATTCCGCAGAATCAGATAAATCTTCTGCAGGATATCAGTAAAGTGAATGAAAATATTATTGGAATATTAAGTGCAGGATCTGCGATAGAAATGCCATGGCATACCTACTGCAAAGCGATTTTGCATGGATATCTGAATGGACAGGCAGGCGCTTTAGCAACATTGGATATTTTGACCGGAAAAGTGAATCCATCAGGAAGACTGGCAGAAACATATCCCATATCTTATGAACAGACACCGGCATTTAGATACTATCCAAGTAATGAGAAAACATCGGAATACCGCGAGAGTGTTTATGTAGGATATCGCTATTATGATACTTCAAAAGTCCGGGTGCAATACCCATTTGGCTTTGGGCTTTCTTATACAGAATTTACATATTCTGATCTTATTATAGAAGAGGATGGAATCAAAGTTTCGGTTACTAATACAGGTGACAGAGATGGAGCAGAGGTTGTTCAGATGTATGTGGGACTTCCTAATGCAATTGTGTTCCGACCGGAAAAAGAACTGAAGGGCTTTGTAAAAGTTTATCTTAAGGCGGGAGAACGCAGACAAATCAGTATTCCGTTTGATGATAAGACATTCCGTTATTGGAATATAAAAACAGGACAGTGGGAAATAGAAACAGGCACTTATAAGATTATGGTAGGAGCCAGTGTTGCAGATATTCGTTTAACAGGTATGACTGAGAGAATAGGAAACAGTAAAGAATATCCTTATAATCCGGCAAAAATGCCTTACTATTATACAGGAATCGTGCAGAAAATATCAGATGATGAATTTCGTGAACTTCTTGGCCATGAGATACCGGACGGAAGATGGAGTGGAAATCTGGAAATCAATGATGCAATCTGTCAGATGTATTATGCAAAAAGCCGACTTGCAAGGCTGATATACAGATGTCTTACAAAAATGAAAAAGAAGAGTGAGGCACAGGGAAAGCCGGATCTGAATATTCTCTTTATTTATAATATGCCGTTTCGAGCGATTGCTAAGATGACCGGCGGAGCAGTCAGTATGGAAATGGTATATGGAATGGTTGATGTTGTAAATGGGCACTTTATGCTTGGAGTAAAAAAAGTAATTGGCGGATATTTTAGAAACAGAAGAAATAATAAGAAATATGAAAAATTATTAAAAGGAGCCGGAGGAAAGTGCAGATGAATTATATAAAAAATATATGGAAATGTTTTGAAGAGAAGCATTCTGCTTTTGCAAAATGGCTTTATCAGATATTCTATTTTGTTGTATTCAGTATGGGTGTGACTGTATTCCAGTATCTTGTATTTACGTTTTTACCTGGGATTTTGGGAATTGGTCTGGCTGGTACAGAATTTATGTGGCCAAAGATTTCCATGAATCTGTTTGGAGTAAAATTTACATGGAGTCTGCTGGGGTATAATGTATTGCGTGATGCAGCAGGGAATGTACTGATTGGTGGTGGACTTGGTTATTTTATCAGTTATGAATTGGGCTCATTTCTTGCACAGTGTATCAATTTTCCACTTCAGAGAAATATTACTTTTAAAAGTCATGGTAATCCTGTATATCAGGCAATCTGGTATTTTATTGCGTGGGTGGTAATTTCACTGATTTGTAATGGATTTAATAATCTGTGGATGCCGGTTGCATCTGCATATGTGGCACCGGCAATCTATAACATGCTTGTGACAATTATTACAGGTGGAGTTTCTATGGTGATATTTTTCTTCGTATTTAAAATAATTTTTCCGGAAGGAAAGGCTGAATAGAAGAAAATAGCACTTACTCTTTCTATGATAGATGAATTGATGATATATTATGATATGAGGGTCAAAAGGTATTTTGACCCTTTAATCATATTATTACAAAGAAGTTAGGAGAACGGCCATTATGAATAATGATTGGTATTTCGCTTGGAATGGAGTTTGACCAGGTGGCGCAGAATGGCATTTTGTATGGAGCCTTAAAGATTTAGTTTGTTGTTCTGGTATTTCTTTTTTATATCTTCACGGGTTCCAGTTGGTGCATTTTTGTAGCTGCTGATTGCTTTATCGTACATATCATAGATACTTCCCTATGGAAATTCACAAGCACAGACGGTAGGAGAGTGTGGGGAATTTCGCCTGTGTCATGACACAGGCAGTGCTTGCTATTTTGATTAGTTAAAGGTTTTTAGCTTTCCTGATTTTAAAATAATACCGATCAATAATATCCTGCAATGTAATGGATTTCATTTTTTCATCTATCATATTTTGAATTTCATGATAGAAGTCCCCAATAGCGAATTGAATGTTGATACCGATTCCACAATCCGGATTGGTATCT
>PPYF01028863.1_pt1 | contig 10401 bp, 8 predicted proteins | sample 1559871 | NCBI WGS metagenome assembly PPYF01 (sample SAMN08240021, study PRJNA423297) | Human gut metagenome, whole genome shotgun sequencing project.
ATGCGATAGTGGCGTAGTTGGTAACGCGCGACCTTGCCAAGGTCGAGACCGCGGGTTCGAGCCCCGTCTATCGCTCTTATAACATAAAGAGATATCCTTAATGGATATCTCTTTTCGTTATAGGAGTGAAGCGGAGCCGCTCGCTCGTGGCTTTCGACACTTGCTTTGGGGTGTTTGCAAGTGATAAACTTTCTCATTAAGTCCGGGAGGGCGCATGGTATGGGGATTTGAGGGCATAGATTAGCGCTGACTGCATGAGATTAGGCTTGAATAACAGTATTTCCGGGAAATATAATGTTTTTTGTAAGTAAACTTTAACTAGATTTTTTGTAAATATATAGGAGGAAAACATTATGTCATTTAATTGGAAAGCTTCAGGATTATTCGCAGCAGGTGTTGCTTTTGGTACAGCAGGTATCAAGATTTTATCAAGCAAGGATGCTAAGCATGCTTATACACAGTGTACTGCAGCTGCGCTTCGTGCTAAGGATTGTGTTATGAAGACTGTTAATACTGTTCAGGAGAATGCTGAGGATATTCTTGCTGAGGCTAAGAGCATCAACGAGGAGCGTGAGGCTAAGGCAGAGGCTGCTAAAGTTGCCGATGCAGCTGAGGATGTCTGCGAGTGTGCCAAGGCTGATGAGCAGGCTGAGGTTACAGCAGAGACTGCTGAGGCATAGAGATAAGAGGCGGTCATATGAGATTTACGATTAAGCATGAGTCAAGAGGCCGTATGCGTGTTCATATGGAGCAGTACCGCATGACATATGAACAGGCAGACACTCTGCTTTATGTGATTCACAATCACAGGAATGTCACCTTTGTAAAGGTTTATGACAGGACTGCTGATGCCGTGATTGAGTATGTAGGAGACAGGGAGCAGATTATAGAGCTGCTACGCCACTTTCATTATGAGAGCGCCAATGTGCCACAGACTGTTATCAAGACATCAGGAAGAGAGCTTAATAATTCATATCAGGAAAAGCTTATCGGAAGTGTTGTCTGGCATTACAGTAAAAAGCTCCTGCTGCCTTTGCCAATCAGGATAGCGCTTACTATTGGACGCTCTATAAAGTATATTGGAATTGGGCTTAAGTGTCTGCTGCAGAGAAAAATTGAGGTGCCGGTGCTTGATGCGACTGCCATCACGGTTTCTCTTATTACTAAGGATTTTTCTACCGCAAGCTCTATTATGTTTCTGCTTGGAATAGGTGAGCTATTGGAGGAATGGACGCACAAGAAGTCTGTTGATGATTTAGCCAGAAGCATGTCACTTAATGTGAGCAAGGTATGGCTTAGGACACCTGAGAATCAGGAGATACTCGTTGAGTCCTCAAAGATTGAAAAGGGCGACAGGGTTGTTGTACACATGGGAAATGTCATACCGTTCGACGGAGAGGTCTTGGATGGCGAAGCGATGGTCAATCAGGCTTCCCTGACAGGTGAGTCGGTTCCGGTTCAAAGAACTGTCGGCAATACTGTGTTTGCAGGCACTGTTGTCGAGGAGGGCGAGATTACTATCAGGGTCAAGGAGGTTGAAGGAAACAACCGTTTTGACCAGATTGTTACTATGATAGAGGAGTCTGAAAAGCTTAAATCTGAGCTGGAGGGCAAGGCTGAGCACTATGCTGACAAGCTTGTGCCATGGACGCTTGGAGCTACAGGGCTTACATATCTTCTGACAAGAAATGTGACAAAGGCTATGTCAATTCTCATGGTGGATTTCTGCTGTGCACTCAAGCTTGCTATGCCAATCTCTGTGCTTTCTGCTATCAGAGAGGCAAGCCTTTATAATGTAACAGTAAAGGGAGGAAAGTTCCTTGAGGCTGTTGCGGAGGCTGATACTATCGTCTTTGACAAGACCGGTACACTCACAAAGGCACATCCGACTGTGGTTGATGTGGTGAACTTCAATGATGAGTATTCATCTGATGACATGCTTCGTGTAGCAGCCTGTCTGGAGGAGCATTTCCCTCATTCCATGGCAAAGGCAGTGGTAGACGCTGCATCTAAGAAGGGGCTTTCCCACGAGGAAATGCATACAAAGGTGGAGTATATTGTGGCTCATGGAATTGCAACCTCAATCAATGGCAAGCGTACTGTTATTGGAAGCTATCATTTCGTCTTTGAGGATGAAAAATGTGTTGTTCCTGAAGGAAAGAAGCCACTGTTTGAGTCGCTTCCGCTGTATTATTCGCACCTGTATCTGGCTATTGAGGGTAAGCTTTCGGCAGTTATCTGTATTGAGGATCCTCTGCGTGATGAGGCAGCGGCGGTTGTTACTTCATTAAAGAAGGCCGGTATATCAAAGGTTGTCATGATGACAGGCGACAGTGAGCGTACAGCTTCTGTCATTGCAAAAAAAGTGGGTGTAGATGAATATTACGCCGAGGTTTTACCTGAGGACAAGGCTGCTTTTGTGGAGAAAGAAAAGGCTAAGGGCAGAAAGGTCATTATGATTGGTGACGGTATAAATGATTCGCCGGCTCTTTCTGCGGCAAATGTCGGTATTGCAATCAGTGATGGCGCTGAAATTGCCCGCGAGATTGCTGATATTACGGTGGGCTCGGATGATCTCTACCAGATTGTTACTCTCAAATATATAAGTAATGCTCTTATGAAACGTATAAGGAGCAATTATCGTAAGATTGTTGGTTTTAATTCAGGGCTTATTGCTCTTGGTGTGGCAGGAGTGCTTCCGCCGACTACAACGGCACTTTTACACAATGGATCGACAATTCTTATCAGTGTGAACAGTATGAAGAATCTGCTTGAGTAGATTTTGGATGTAGTACGGGCGCTGCCAGCGGCAGCGCCCTTTACGTTGTGGTGGAAATAATGTAGGAATTGTGATAAACTAACTGATAAGTAGTGCAGATTATTTTTTAAGGACACATTGTAATACAATTGTTGAAAAATATATTGATTTGTTTTATGATTTTAAGAATACAATAAATGACTTATTGAGACTTGGATAAGGCTTGCAGCTGTGTGAAATTTTTAAGAGTTAAAGAAATAAAATGACAGATTTAAAGATTACAAAAGATAACAATAATATATGTGTATATGAGAGGCTTAATGATGATTGCATTAGGCTTCTTCATATGTATGGGAAAAATCCGGTGTGTATGGTGCCGGATATGCTTGACGGCATGAGAGTGACGGAGCTTGCGGAGTATTGCTTTTCTTTCAAGAGCATGCCTGAAAAATTGAAAACAGAGCTTGGGATTGATGATATTCTGCGTCCTGATATGACGGAGCTGTGTGATGATTATATCGAGAGGGTCATATTGCCGGACGGAATGCAAAAAATTGGCAGGCTGTGCTTTTATAATTGTTCAAGGCTGTCTGTGCTTGAGCTGCCATCCGACATATGTGATGTGGATGGTGACGCTTTCATGAACTGCACAAAACTTTATATGCTTGTGATGAGAGGCTCACCGAAGGATAAGTCGTGTCTTAAGCAGATTCTTTCACAGATAAGCACTCTTGTGAGGGTTAGATGGGCTGACAGCAATGGAAATGCGATTGCGCAGGCATGTTTTTTCGAGTACGATCAGACATATGATGAGATTGGTCCTGCTCATATTTTTAAGCTGAACATGAACGGAGAAGGCTTTCGCGCCAGACAGGCTTTTATGGACCGCGTGTTTGTGTGGAAGCAGTATGATGAAATATTTTCAGAGGCGATTGCGCAGGAAAGTGAGGATGACCTTTTAGATATGGCTTTTTACAGGCTTATTTATGCGTATGAGCTTTCAAAAGAAGCTAGGCAGCAGTTTTTGGAGTATATTGTCAATCATAAAAAAAGGCTGTCTGAGCTTATCATAAGAAAAAGGGATTCGGGTTTGCTGCAGAGTTTTCTGGAGCTTAAAGACGGTGAGGAGAATTTTATCGCAGATGTCCTGGCTGTTACTGATATGCTTGCACTTGCAGCACAGGATGAATGGAGTGAGGGCAGTGTGATTTTGCATAGATTTAAGAAGGAAAATCTGTCGGTATCCAGGAAGAGGCGGTTTGAATTTTAAATTTAAGTGTAAATGCAAAGGTTATGTTATTACTAAAAAATATTTGACTTTTTTCAAAAATAAAAATATAATAGCCTATGAACGAGTAGCAGACTAGCGTAAATCCAGTTTAGCTGCTCGTTTTTTTGTGCACCTGCTGTCGCACATCATTAAAATATATAGTGCATTATAAAGTGTGTAGCTTATCAGCGTAAGTCCAGCTTATGAGATAAGAGCGCACTTTTTTTATGCAGAAAAGGAGGAATAAGTTAAGATGGCAGAAAGTAACAAGATGAAGGACATGCCGGTAAATAAGCTCATGGTACAGATGGGAATACCGATGATTTTATCTATGGCATTGCAGGCAGTTTACAATATTGTAGACAGCGCCTTTGTGGGAAATATGAGGTCAGGAAGTGAGGCTGCACTTAATGCGCTGACACTGGTATTTCCGGTTCAGATGCTTATGGTAGCAGTTGGAATTGGAACAGGAGTGGGAACCAATGCACTTCTTGCAAGAACACTTGGTCAGGGAAATAGTAAAAAAGCTGCAAAGGTTGCAGGAAACAGTTTATTTCTTGGTGCAATAATTTATATAGTATGCCTGTTGTTTGGAATTTTTGGAGTTAAAGCTTATATTTCATCACAGACCGTTGATCCTCAGGTTATTTCAATGGGAACAAATTACTTGAGAATATGCTGTGTGATTTCATTTGGAATTATTTTCTTTTCACTATTTGAAAAGCTGCTGCAGGCAACCGGACGTTCTCTTTATTCTACAATTGGTCAGGTAGTTGGAGCAGTGGTAAATATTATTCTTGATCCTATTATGATTTATGGTATTGGACCGGTTCCGGAAATGGGAGTTAAGGGCGCCGCATATGCAACTGTTATCGGTCAGGTTGTGTCTGCAATACTGCTGTTTGTGTTTCATATGAAGCTGAACAGGGAATTTGAGCATGATACAAAGTATATGAAGCCTGATGGAGGAATAATCAAGGAAATTTATGCAATTGGACTTCCGGCTATTATTGCACAGGCTCTGATGTCAATTATGGTTTATGTGATGAATCTTATTTTGAAATTTAGTCCTTCGGCGCAGACTGCATATGGTTTGTTTTATAAGGTGCAGCAGTTTGTATTGTTCCTTGCATTCGGACTAAGGGATGCAATTACACCAATTATAGCTTTTTCATATGGAATGCACAGCAAAAAGAGAATTAAGGATGGCATCAGGTATGGATTGCTTTATACGATTGTGCTTATGGTCATGGGAGTAGCGATTACAGAAATTTTCCCGGGAGAATTTGCTGCTTTGTTCAATGCAGGAGCATCAAGAGAATATTTTATCGGGGCAATGAGAATTGTTTCCATCAGCTTTATTTTTGCCGGAATAAATGTGGCATATCAGGGTATTTACCAGGCGCTTGATGGTGGTATGGAATCGCTTGTGATTTCACTGCTCAGACAGCTTATAATTATATTACCTTTGGCAGGCATCTTCTCATTTTTTGTAAGAGGCGGACATATTGGAGTTTCGCTGATCTGGTGGGCATTTCCAATCACGGAGGTGACTGCTTGTATTGTAGGATATTTATTTTTAAAGAGAATCAATAAAAATAAAGTGGAAAGCTTAAATTAAGGAGGCATAAGCCATGACAAAAAGAATCATTACGATAAGCAGAGAGTTTGGAAGTGGCGGACGTTTTATCGGAGAAGAAGTCGCAAAGAAACTTGGAATTAAATATTATGACAAGGAAATAATTGGACAGATTGCAAAAGAGTCAGGACTGGCACCGGAGTATATTAAGGAAAATGCTGAGCTGTCCCCAAAGAAAGGGATTTTTGCATATGCATTTACCGGTCGTGATATTACAGGAAAATCAGTAGAAGATATGGTATATGAGGCACAGAGAAAAGTGATTTTGGATTTGGCAGAAAAAGAGCCATGTGTGATTATTGGAAGAAATGCTGATTATATTTTGAAAGACAGGGATGATGTATTGAATGTGTATATCCATGGGGATATGCCGGAAAAAATACAGCGTATCTGTAAGCTGCATAATACTTCAGAAGCTGATGCAGTAAAAATGATAAATGACATAGATAAAAGGCGTATGACAAATTATAATTTTTACACAGATCAGAAATGGGGAAAAGCTGCTAATTATACGTTGTGCCTGAACAGCTCACAGCTCGGGTATGATAAATGTGAGAGTATAATTATTGAATGTGTATAGTGTAATAAACTTATAATCCCGGATAGCTTATGATTTTATCATGAACTATCCGGGATTACTTTTTAAATATACTTTTTAAGATGTTGTTTGTGAGTCACATTTTATTGAGAAAATAAGGTTACTATAGTATAATAAACTCTGAAAATATTGCAGCAGAATAATAGGGTTTGTGAAGTATATGGGAAAGGAGGCAGCTTCATGAAAAAACATGTCCAGACAGATTCAGAGTGGCAGGAGGAAATGTCACAGAAAATAATAGATGAAATACAGTGCGAGTTGTATCTAGACATGCCTTTTATGAAGCTGGCGCTCTCGGCTCTTTCACCAAAGGTGAACGAGCAGCTTTACTCCATGGCAACTGACGGCACATATATTTATTACAATCCCATCAGGCTGATTGATATATTTAAGAAAAATGGCATGTATCTGAACCGGGCTTATCTGCACAGTGTACTGCACTGTCTGTTTTTTCACCTGTGGACTAAAGGTGAGAGGGATGAATTACTGTGGAATACAGCATGTGATATAATGGTTGAGTACACGATTGATACAATGGAAAAGAAAAGCACAAAGCGTATCCTAAGCTATATAAGAAAAACCACGTATGAGAGGCTTAAAAAAGAGCATATCGTGATTGCTCCGGGAGCTTTGTACGCATGGCTATACAAGCAGTATGCAGAAATAAAGGCTGAAGAAATCACGGATATAGATGATATTGCAAACACAAAGGATAAAAATGAGCTTGCACTTCTGGCACGGGAATTTTACACAGATGACCACGCCCTTTGGTCGGAGGAGAAAAACGACAATGCTATGCCACTAAGTTCATCTGATGCAAAAAAGCAGTGGCAGAAAATATCCAGACAGACACGCATGGAGAAAAGCCATTCAAAGGACAGCAAATCCGAGGGCGAGCAGGTAATGATGAGGGAACTGTCCGCGAAAAGAAGCAGACGAAGCTACAAGGAGTTTCTGCGCAGGTTTGCAGTGCTTCGTGAGGAGGTGCACGCAGATTACGATTCCTTTGATATGGGGTATTATGCGTATGGACTTTCGCTTTATGGCAATATGCCGCTCATTGAGCCTCTTGAAACGAGGGAGACATACAAGATAAGGGATTTTGTCATAGTACTTGATACGAGCTATTCTGTGAGTGGGGAGCTGGTGGAGCACTTTTTACAGGAGACCTTTACAATTCTCACGGAGTCGGACAGCTTTTTTGTCAGGAATAAAATACGCATCATACAGTGTGATGACAGCGTAAAGACGGACGAGGAAATTACAGATGAAAAGCAGATTAAGCCGCTTTTAAACAAGTTTACGCTCGTAGGAGGCGGAGGCACAGATTTCAGACCGGCATTTTCGTATGTGAGAGACCTTCTGGATAAGGGAGAGCTTAAGAACATGTGCGGACTTATATATTTTACTGATGGCAAGGGAATTTTCCCGGCAAAGTGTCCATCGTACAAGTGCGCATTTGTGTCGGTTGGTGCATATGAGGGTAATGAGGTGCCGCCATGGGCGATGCAGGTGGAGCTGGAGGAAACAATATGAATATAAAACAGGCAAAAAACGAAGTGAAAAATACAGTGAAAGCATACCTGTCAAAGGATGCACATGGAGAGTACGTGATACCGCAGATCAGGCAGAGACCGATGCTCTTAATCGGACCGCCCGGCGTAGGCAAGACACAGATTATGGAGCAGATTGCAAGAGAGTGCAAAATAGGTCTTGTGGCATATACCATCACGCATCACACGCGCCAGTCAGCGGTAGGACTGCCGTTTATAAAGGAGCGTGAGTATGACGGAAAGAGCTATTCCGTCACGGAATACACGATGAGTGAGATTATAGCCAGCGTCTATGAAAGAATGGAAGCAACAGGGCTTAAGGAGGGCATACTTTTTATTGATGAGATAAACTGCGTGTCCGAGACACTTGCGCCTACGATGCTTCAATTTTTGCAGTGCAAGACATTTGGTAATCAGGCTGTTCCCAAGGGCTGGGTGATTGTTGCGGCAGGAAATCCGCCTGAGTACAATAAATCAGTGCGCGATTTTGATATGGTTACGCTCGACCGTGTCAGATATATATCGATAGAAGCGGACTATCAGGTGTGGAAGGAATATGCCAGAGATGTGCATATCCATGATGCACTTTTAAGCTATCTTGAGCTTCACCCAAACAATTTTTACAGGGTGGAAACTGACGTGGACGGTATGAATTTCGTCACGGCAAGAGGCTGGGAGGATTTAAGCAGCCTGCTTAAGGTGTACGAGGCAGGAGAAATTGCAGTCACGGAGGATGTAATAGGTGAGTTTATCCACCATCCTGATATAGCAGAGGATGTGTACGCATATCTGGAAATCTACAGAAAATACAATGAGGATTACGGTATAAGCGATATATTGTCCGGAAACGTGAAAAAGTCAGTATATAAACGTGTGTTTGATGCTGATTTTGATGAGAGAATCACTGTGGTGAATCTGCTTTTAAGCGGACTGACAGTTGTTTTTTCGGATGTGGCCAGAGAGCGGAAAATGGTGCAGCTATGGTATGAGTTTCTGAAGGAATATAGAAAGTCACAAAGAAGCCCTGAAGAGCAGCATGCGCTGTACAACAGTGCTGTGGAACAGTTTTCAAAGAATATGGAGATATTGAAGGAGAGCTCTCTTATTTTGCCAAAGGAGTATTACATCAGACAGGATGTCTTAAGGCATATCAAGGGTGATTTTGATACGGTGATGGATGATTTTACCGAAGAATCTGAGAAGCTTTCAACGATGGAGGATGCTGCAGGAGAGAAGCTAAACCACGCATTTGATTTTGTGGAGGATGTATTCTCGGACGGCCAGGAGATGCTTGTCTTTGTTACAGAGCTGACCATCACACCGGAAATCAGCAGCTTTTTAGCTGAGAATGAGTGTGAAAAATTTGATATCTACAATGAAAAGCTCATGGTTGGAAGCAATAGGACTAAGCTTTTAAAGGAGCTTGAGAGATAAATCATGTTGATGTATGCAGAGAAGATTTGAAGGAATTATCTATGATTTATATATTTAGCGCTTTTTATGCTGAGGCAAAAAATATAATAGACCACTATGGCTTAAAAAAGGAAAAAAGCCCTGAAATGGTGAGATTTGATGTGTTTGCAAATGAGAGTATCAGGCTTGTGATAACAGGCGTAGGAGAAATCAATGCGGCGGCAGCGGTTTCAAATATTGGTGGTGCGTATGGGATTTCAACGGATGATGAGATTTTGAATGTGGGGTGTGGCGCTGGTTTTAGCAGTGATATCTGTTTGGGCAGTATATTTCTGGGAAACAAGCTCACTGAGCAGATGACAGGGCGTACATTTTACCCCGATATGCTGATGAAAGCAAATTTCAGGGAGTGCGAAATTGTAACGGTCGCAAGGGTGCTTAATGAAGGGTGCGATTCGGTTGTATATGATATGGAGGCAGCCGCCGTTTATCAGGCAGCAGCGTTTTTCGTGGGACCGCATCGTATGCATTTTATAAAACTTGTTTCAGATGCCGGTGAGAGAATTGACCAGTCGAAAATCACAGAGCTTTTTGCTTTGCAGGAAGACAAAATATGCGGCTATATTGATATACTTTTAAGTGTAGGTGGTAATAAAACTTCAATAGATGATAAGACTAAAGGCGAAAATATGGCAGACGGCAATGCGACAGATGATACTAAATCCGCTTGGAATATTGACAGGCTGACCAGCGATATGCGCTGTTCCAAGGTAATGGGAGATCAGCTGGCACAGCTTATAAAGTATTGCAGACTAAGTGGTATAGATTATAAAGCTGTTCTGGATGAGTACTATACAAATGGCTTGCTGCCGTGTGAGAGCAAGCGTGAAGGAAAGAAATGTCTGTTTGAATTGAAACAGAGATTGTTGTAAGAAGGAAATGTCAAATGTGTCAATACAATAAAATGTTTTCACATGTATATGTGGAAAAAGGCGTGGCCGAGCATCCACGTACAAAGCAGATTTTAGAAAAGCTGAATAATACAACAGTCATAGAAATTGACCATTACAAGGATGTTTTCTGCCGCAAAAAGCAGAGTATGAGCATTTTGCGTCTGCACCTATGGAGCGGATTCAGGCAGCAAAATGTGCTATGGGTAGTGGATTTCCA
>PPYF01209283.1_pt1 | contig 10401 bp, 9 predicted proteins | sample 1559871 | NCBI WGS metagenome assembly PPYF01 (sample SAMN08240021, study PRJNA423297) | Human gut metagenome, whole genome shotgun sequencing project.
TAATTGCTGAAAAGCTGAAAAATGTCTTTGCGGAGTGGATTGATAATGGACATAATAATTTCGATGATGAAAATACCGTCATTCTATGTGTAGAATTAACAGATGGTCTGTTACTCTCACATGGTACTAGATATGAGTTTTAGCCAAATTCCACTGGTGGTTTGAAATTAATTTTCAAGCCGCCTTTTTCTTTTCATAGAAAAATCTGGCATCCATCCAGACAGTTAAGGACCCTGAATATAAGATTCCTCCCACATTGAATATAAAACTTTCTTTATGTGTATCTTAGGAAATAATTAATAATTTATCCTATATATATAAACACATTGGTGCCACGAATCCGGTATAATGTATATGATTTAAACTGAAAGGAGTGTCATGCTTTGCTTGAAAAAATACTTGTTGTTGATGATGAGAAAGAAATTGCGGATCTGATTGAAGTATATCTTCAAAATGAAAATATGGATGTATATAAGTTTTATTCAGGGGAGGAAGCACTAGTCTGTATTGGGAGTACAGACTTTGATTTGGCTATATTGGATATCATGCTTCCGGATATCAGCGGACTTTCGATATGTCAGTCCATACGAAGTAAGGAGTACACATATCCGGTAATCATGCTTACGGCAAAGGATGGAGAAACGGATAAAATTACCGGGCTTACGCTAGGTGCAGATGATTATATTACAAAACCGTTTCTGCCCCTTGAACTGGTAGCAAGGGTAAAGGCCCAGCTTCGCCGTTACAAGAAATATAACGTGGGATCAGCTGCTCCGGCAGCGGATGAAATCTTTAAATATGCCGGATTGACGATGAACATTAAGACATATGAATGTCGGCTTAATGGAGAGACGCTGTCACTGACTCCTACGGAATTTTCCATACTTAGGATTCTTTTAGAGCGCAGGTGCAGTGTCGTCAGTGCCGAAGAATTATTCCATGAAGTCTGGCAGGAAGAATATTATACCAAGAGTAACAATACGATTACCGTACACATCCGCCATCTTCGTGAGAAGATGAAGGATACCGGGGAAAATCCCAGATATATAAAAACAGTATGGGGGGTTGGATATAAAATTGGGGAAATTTAAAAAAGCAAAGTACAACTATTCAAAGCTCGGCCGTATTACGTTTATCCGAGGATTATGGATTACAGTGGGAGCAGTTGCTGCAGTCTTTGCACTGCGTATGCTGACACGTGGACACTTGGCAGATGCGATTGTTGAGTGGATTGCACGCATTCTTTCAATCAGTGAGAATGAAGCTAATCTGATATATTTCCGGATGGTGGCTGCTAATATGCAGTTTATTCTTGCGTTGGTCATAATCATATTTGTTTTTTTGCTGTTCCATATGCTGTTGGACACATATAAAAGATATTTTGATGAGGTAGTAACAGGGATTGACAAGCTTATGGAAGAAAGGGCAGCGATTTCCCTGTCTCCGGAGCTGGAGAGTGTGGAGCACAAACTGTATGCCCGATGAGGAGAAAGCAAAATATATCCACACCGCATGGGAAAAGGCGAACCGGCTTAGGACCCTGGTTAATGAGTTTTTTGAGATTACCCGCAGCCACTCAGAATCTCTTCCGCTTCAAAAGACAAAGGTTGATCTTTACTATATGATTGCACAGATTTCAGATGAATTGTATCCGCAGTTGAATGCATGTGGAAAAATCATAGAGAATCATGTAGATGAGGAAATATCTGTATATGGGGACTCTGATAAGCTGGCCAGAGTATTTAATAATATCCTGAAAAATGCCATTACTTATAGTGAGGACAATAGCGTTATCAAAGTATCAGCCAGAGAGCTTTCAGAATGGACTGTGATTCAATTTGAAAATGATGGGGAAATTCCGGAGGATAAGCTCAATGTAATTTTTGATAAATTCTGCCGTTTAAGCAATGCGAGATTAAGCGAAACGGGAGGCTCCGGCCTCGGGCTCGCTATTGCAAAAAATATTATTGTACTGCACGGCGGACAGATAAAGGCCGAAAGCAGTAATGGACGCACTGCTTTCATCATTGAAATTCCATCAGCTTCATCCAAGGTCTCTGTCACAGCTGGAGGGATACAGTATGAATAGAAAGCTCAAAGAGGCTGGTAAATAAACCGGTTCAGGAATATGTGAAACTCCGCCGCCTGGCAAAGGTGATTGAAAATCTGGGTAATACCGAACAGAGAATACTTGACGTTGCCTTGGACTATGGCTTTACAAGCCATGCAAATTTTACGCGGGCTTTCAAGGAAACGTATGGAATCACACCCGAAGAGTACAGGAGGGATTTACCAATGCTCAACACATTCGACAAGCCGGAAGTTTCAATGAATTACGTCTTAGTAGACGAAGGGGTTCCGCTGGTGGTAGGAAATATCGTCTTGGAAATCCAGAGAAAAACGTTGGCGGAACCGGAAATTTACCTCGGCTTGGAAACGGAAGTTCGTATTTCTGAACAAATCCCGGTTGGTGAAAGCACAGGTGTAGACGTGCCAGGACAGCTCTGGAAACGCTATCACATGGAGAAGGCTTCAATCGCAGCAAATTTCAATACAAACGTAGAAATGGGAATGTCCCATACGGAAGATACTGCACAGAGCTTTTTCACGTATTTTGCGGGTGGTCTTGTTCAAAATATCCCGCATCAGATGCAGGAAGGCTTTGTAAAGAGAGAACTCTCGGCAGGAGAATACATCGTTTGCAGAATCGAAGCAGAAAATTTTGAGGATTTGGTAACGGTTGCCTTGAATCAGGGCGGAAAATACCTTTTCGGCACATGGCTGCCACATCACAACTTAACCACGGAGCCTTTCTCGGCAGAAAAGTATTATCATGACTTAAAAGATATGGCTTGTATGGAAATTTGGGTCAAGCCCTTACCGTTGGAAAATAAAAGTTAGTAGGAATATTGGGATGGAGATGCAAAAACCGGTAACGGACAGAAATGGCTGATGATAGAAGTACGGGATAAGGAGATTATGGATAATGTGTTTGAACTGATAAATCTTAGAAAGAAGAGTATGTTGTTCTCAGACTAACCATTCCGGAAGATTGAGTTAATAAAAAAGCAAATAAATAACACCCAAATTAGCGGAGCGGCTTCTGGCGGCTCCGCTGGCTTTTGTCTGCATTGATACATCAGAGTATTAGCAACTGGTTTGTTTCAATGTCCCTATCACAGTGCCTTAGGAATTTCTTAATCATTCATTTACCATTCCATAGAAAATCAATTATCTCAAATTAAAAAACTGCCTGCTCATCAATGGTATGCTTAAACTGCCTGATAGAACAGGCAATATTTATATGAAAGGAGGTAATTTTAGAGAATGGAGGTGGCTATGAGAAAGAAGATAAGACGGATTTTCACAATTCTGGGAACAACAGCAATGATTTTTACCATAACAGCCTGCGGGAACCGCATGGATACCATGCAGCCTGCTGCTTCCTATGTTGCAGATTTTTTTGATATTCCAGACACGGTGACAGGAATCGAAAGACTTCTGCTCAAAGATGATATGGCCTATATGTGCTGCCTGGAGGCAGATGGTACGTCCTATTTGGCAGCAATGGACATTGATGACGGCAAGTTTTTGAAACAGCGTCTGGATCTGGATGCTCCTGTTTCGCTTCTGGATTTTGGCTTTGCTCCAGATAACAGCATCTGGGCGGTTTGCTTGGAGCAGGCAGGAGGCTATAGTTTAAGGAAATTTGACAACAGTGGTTCACAGGTTCAATCGGTTGACCTGGCAGGTGTGATGGACACCTCGGTCATTTCTTCAGTTGGAAGAGATTTGTTCCTTAGTATTGATATAGAGGGAAATATCTGTGTGGCTGCTAAATGCGGAAATACGTTGGTCTATCTGTTCGACAATAACGGCCGTTTCTTATTTTCTCTCGATTATGAGGGGAATCTTATGACAACCACAACGACTGCAGAGGGACAGATTGGTATTTGTGCGACTTCCTCGGACCGTATGAACTATGACCTGCTTACAGTGGACATGGAGAGCCAGGATTGGAGTAAAGACAAAATCTATCTGGGAGCAACAGCAGGGCTGTACGGAGGAGTAAACAATGATTTCTATCGGTTTGATTCTTCCGTTTTGTATGGGTACGCTGCGGGCGCGCAGGAGGGCAGCCCTGTCTTTAACTGGTCGGATATGGGACTTGGCACATCAGAGGTTCATCTTGGCGAATGCACGGATGGGCGTTTTGTGGTTCTGGCAGCCTCGTCCAATCAGACTGAGGTACTATCGTATGAAATGGCGGTACTATCCGAAGGTATGAATGAGAGGGAAATTTTGAGTATGGTGAGCTTGACCGCGACTCCTGGCCTTGTCCAGGCCGTATCCGATTTTAACAAAACAAACGACAGGTATAAGGTTGAGCTGACAGAGTATTTTCCGTATGCACAAGATGTGTCCAACGAGGAATGGGATAATGCCATTTTGAATCTTAATACACGGATCATCTCTGGTGATATGCCGGATATCCTGGATATGAGTAATTTGTCCGTACAGATTTATCAAAGCAAAGGGCTCTTGGAAGATCTCTATCCATATATGGAAAATGATCCGGAAATCCAGCCAGAGGATTATTTTGAAAATGTCTTTGAAGCTATTAGCCTGGATGGAAAGTTACCTTATCTTACAGACGGAGTAGCCATATCCACTATGCTGGCCGGCGCAGATATTGTGGATGGAAACAATGGCTGGACCATTCAGGATCTGGAAAAGGTCCTTGATACCTACGGAGCCAATTCCATAAACAATCTGTCTGGCGCTTCCTTCCTGAAAGTTATGCTTCAGACAGATGGCAGTTTCATTGACTGGAGCCTGGGCAAGTGCTCTTTTGATTCGCCTGAATTCGTAAAGATGCTGGAATTTGCCGGTAAAATACAGGAAAGCAGGCAGAACGGCTTCGGAGGAATGGAAATGAGCGATACCTATGCAGCAGCCTATGAAGCTGTGCTGAGCGTTTACCACATCACCCAGTACAGAAATTACTACAACGGGAACCTGAAGTTTCTTGGACTTCCTGGAGGCGGCGGTGAATACCATGCAATCAAACCTGAAGTGAAGGTTGGAATCTCCTCGTCCAGCACCCAGAAGGAAGGGGCATGGGAATTTGTCAGAACACTATTGACAGAGGAGCACCAGATGTCCTGTATGATGCTTCCGATTCATCAGAAGGCGTTTGATAAGGTCACGCAGGCGGCGGTGGATGGAAAATCTATCTGGACATGGATTTACGAAGACGGTAAGGCAACAAAAGAAGATGCGGAGCTGACAAAGCAGCTTTTAAGCAGCTCAGCCTATGTGGAGAATGACAATCAGACACTGGATGCACTTATATTGGAAGAGGCCCGGGAATATTTTTCAGGGGCAAGGAGCGCCCGGGAAACGGCTGAAAGAATTCAGAGCCGGGCCAGTCTTTATATCAATGAGCAAATGTAAAATTTTATATGCAATGGAAAGGATTCAAAATTATGAAAAGACAGTTTATGAAAAGAGGAATGATGGGGATATATGCTGCTATCTGCGCGGGGATGCTTTTGGTTACCGGATGCGCAGGTACAGAGCCAAATGTAAAAACGGAAACAGAAAGAATTGAAGTGACAGAGAGACAGGAAAGTAATCCTGTAAATACTGCCAGTAAGGAGGAGGATAAGGAGGAAGTCCCTAAGAAGCAGGAGGAGGCGGTCCAAAATGATTCGCATCTGCAAATTCAGGATGATGCTGGGAACGAGGATTTAGATACAATGGATACGTTTGCAGATGCGAATGACATGATGAAGTCTGCTGATTTAAGCGGCACAGCCGGCGAATGCTCGAATACCGGGTGCGTGATTAATACATCACCCTTTGCGGATGGCACTTCATCTTCCGGAGATGGAGGCAGCATAACGGTTATTTATTCAGAAGATACAGTATTTCAAAAGGGAACCGTGAAATCGGATGGCAGCAGCTATTCTTTGGAAGACAGTGAAAAAGATGGGATAGGGGATAACGATTTTGTACTGTGTTTTGGAAAGCAGCAGGCGGACGGCTCTTACCTGGCAGACAGAATCATTATGATTGAGTTCAATTAACCTTATAGGAGATGATACAGCTATGCGTTTACATATTGGGGAAAAAATCAAACAACAAAAGGCCATGCTTATTTCCGGAAAGAAATACAGGCCCCTCATAGAAGACCGTGTGCAGCGCATGGCTGTATATCTTATGATTGGATTTTTTGCATTCATGTTTGTATGCACAATCATTTCCCGTGCATCCCATTCTTTTACAACTGCCCATGTTTCAGTATCTTCCATGACAAGCAAAACGTTAATGAACAGGGCTGAAATGGAAGGGATTATCCATGCAGCAGCGGAGAAGGGGATTAGTCTTCCGGATGGCCTTAAGGTCGTGTCCGTCAATGCAGAGAAGGGCAAACCGGTAAACAAAGGCGAAGTACTGATAGAATTTGATATACCTTCCGTAGAAGAACAGATTAAGAAACTGGAGGAAGAAATCCATATCCTTAATCTGAGAATCGATCTTTCAGGAAACAATGGCAGCAGTGATGTGATTGAGGCACAGCGTACTCTTGTGGATGCCCAAAAGGCGTATGAGCGCATTGCTGCGAAGTATGCCAGGACAGATATACGATTAAAAGAAGATTACACAAAACTTGAAGAAACACTGGCAGATGCGGAAAAAAATCTTATTAAGAAGGCAGAAGCGCTTGTGAAAGAAGCGAGGGAAAACCTGGAAAACGTAAGGGAGGACGCGGAGGATGCCATCCGCGCCGCAGAACAGGCGCTGGATGAGGAATCAGAAAATCTTGATGATTCAGAGGATAGTTATCAGCAGGCATTAGAAACGTATGAACAGGCGAAAGATGAGCTTAATATGGCAAAGCAGAAAGTCAGCGAAATAAAGGAAGCAATTGCAGGGAAGCAGCCGGATGATGCCACGGATTATACGGAGGAGCTGAAGGCGGCGGAGGAAGAACTTTCCATTGCACAAAAGGCATTTAACCAGGCAAAAAAAGAGCTTTCGAAAGCAGACTATACCTCATCGTCCTATGACAGGGCAGACGATAACCTGGATTCCATCAAGAGACGCTGGAGACATAAAATTGAACGAGCCAAAGATGCTCTTTATGAAGCAGAAACAGTGCTGGAAGCAGTCAGAGAAGGAAAAGATTTTTCAAGTGAGTCTGCAGTCAGTGAGGCTCTGGCTGCCATCGATGCTGCAAGAGATGCGTTAAATAATGCCCGGCGTGAGTCTGAGGATAACCAATATTCTGAAGAGGAAGAACTTTATGTGGCGGGAAGGGCAATTGAGACCGCGCAGAGAGCATTGGAAGATGCCCGGAGACAGGCTGTTGTATTGCAGAAGGAAGATGAGATTGACAGGCTTACCTATGAATCTGAGCGGTCAGATAAGGAGAAATTGCGTGTTACATTGCAGGAAATTTTGGATAATGGGGGATGCCTTTTGGCTCCGGCCTCTGGAACGGTATTGATGACTCTGGAACGAGGGGATAAAACAAAGGAGGGGGAAGATGCAGTCATACTTTCCTGTGCTGACAGAGGCTTTGTTTTTGAAGGAAAACTGGATAAAGATTCTGCACGCCACTTTTTAGCCGGGGACAAGGGGGAGCTTCATTACAAATTGGATGGAAGCTCACAAAAAACAGATGTGGAGATTCATTCCATCAGCACGCCGGACGAGGCGGACCAGGTTTTAGTAACTGCAGTTCTGCCAGAGGGAAGTTACTCTTCCGGTATGTCGGCGCAGCTTTTTCTGAGCAGAAAAAGCGAGACGTATCAAAATTGTCTGCCTCTTACAGCACTCAGAAGTGATTCCGGCGGAGATCACGTTTTCGTACTCCGCAAACAAAGCTCCGTACTGGGAACAGAATGGGTCATTGCGAGGGTAGATATAACAGTTAAGGAAAGAGACAGTCAGATGATGTATGTTGAGAGCGCGCTTACTTATTCGGATCAGGTAGTAATAAACTCGAATAAGATTATATCGGAAGGAGACAGGGTTCGTATTGAAAATTGACAAGTTTGCTCATTACCGGGCGTTGACAATATCAGCATTACTGGCAACGGTTCTTTGGTGTATCGCTTGTTCTTTCTATAGTACGGCCATAAGTCACTGTACAAGTGTGAGCATTAAATGGGAAAAGAGCGGTGTCAGCCCCTCAGAGCTTATCAGGCAGCAGACATATGCAAGGCAGGATGGAGCAGGAAACCAGCCAGAGGTCACCTTATGGCAGACATACCCGGAACAGGAGATAATGGCTTCAGATAAAAAGAAAATGAATGTAAATGTAGTTGCTGCCTTTGGAGATTGTAGGGATATATCATCCTCCATGATGATTGCCGGTGCTTATCCGGCCAGATCGGATGAGTCTGGATGTGCAGTCAGTACCGGTTTGGCATTCTCCTTGTGGGGAAGTACCAACGTGATTGAGATGCCGGTAAAGGTGGAAGGAAAGCAGTTCTATGTCCGCGGCATATTTGAGGAGGAAGAACCAAGGTTATTCTTACAGGCGCAGGCTGAATCGGAAGAACTCTTATCCAATATGCAGCTGACATTTGCAGGTTCAGGAACAAGGGATAGGGCAAAGCAGTATCTCTCATCTGCAGGTTTTCCGGAGGGACGGATTCTTGACCTGACATTATTTGCATGGGTACTTGGTATTATATTCAGGCTTCCTGCGATCATTCTGGCATTTGGAATCCTTGGGCGCGTGATAAGGCATGGAAAAAGGGTTTGGCGTTATTCCATTCTGCTGGCCATTTATCTTTTATTAGCTTTTGGTATATTGGCTGGATTATGGTTTTGTATAGACTTACCTAAGATTCCTTCCGATTTTATTCCTACAATGTGGTCTGATTTTGAGTTTTGGGGAAATTTGTTTGAGGAACAGGGAAAAAATATGGTCTCTTGGATGGCTGCAGGGCCTGCCTTCCGGGATATAGAGCTTTGGATTACGGCATTTATGGCAGTGCTGCTTTCTGTTTGCGCCTCTGCCTTTACGGCAGCCGCGGCAATGCTGGTATCCATACGCTCTTACAAAAGAATGATTTTCTTTTGTATGGCATATTCACTGACGCTTTGCCTGATATCATTCAAGATAGCATCTGCTCACAATATGACCTTATGCAAAGCAATGTATCTGATGCCATGTCTGTGGATATGCGTGGATTTTCTATTTTACTGTCTGAAAGAAATACTTGCCGCCGATGCTGGTGAAGGGAGGATTTTGGATGAGGAAAAAACGTGATTACAGTGTTCCGTTTAGGGAACAAATGGTACCATGGCTGTTTTTGCTGCCGAGCCTGCTGTTCGTAAGCATTATGGTGCTGATTCCTCTGCTGGATGCTCTGCGCCGTTCCTTTTTTCTGGCTGCCAGTGACCGGTTTGTGGGATTCCAAAATTATCTGGCAGTACTGAGAAACAATGCGTTTAAGCTGGCGGCAGCCAATACAGCAAAATTTATCTTAGTCTGCATACCGCTTTTGTTACTCTTTTCCCTGGCTGTTTCACTGATGCTGACATCCTTCAGGGAAAAGCGCGGCATTTTCAAGACCTCGTTTCTTGTGCCCATGGCGATTCCCGTTGCTTCGATTGTTCTTTTGTGGCGGGTGTTCTTTCATAAAAATGGACTTCTCAATGCATTCTTTGCACTTTGGGGTATGGTTCCGGTTGACTGGATTGGAAGTAAGGCAGCCTTTGGCGTGTTGGTTTTTGCTTATCTGTGGAAGAATTTCGGATATGATATGGTGCTGTGGCTGTCAGGACTCAGTGCTATAAATCCAGCATTATATGAGGCGGCGCAGATAGACGGCGCCGGAAGCCTCCAGCGGTTTGTAAGGATTACACTCCCCAATCTAATGCCCACATTATTTACCATTACAGTACTGTCGCTGCTCAATTCTTTTAAGGTGTTCAGAGAGGCCTATTTGATTGCGGGAAGTTATCCGGATGACAGTATTTACATGCTTCAGCATTTATTCAATAACTGGTACAGCAATCTGGATGTAGATAAAATGTGTGCCGGAGCTGTGATGATGGCAATTCTGGTATTTATTTTAATCATGCTGCTGCAAAAAATTATGAACAGAGGAGATAGGATATGAAAAAATGGCTGCTTGGCGTGCCCCTTGTTTTGATTGCGGTCTTTATATGGATGCCTCTTTGGATGCTGATATCCGGTACCTTTATGGGAGGAGCAGAGTTGTCTGAAAATCTTGCTCCTGTCTTAGAAGGCAGGGGAGGAACGGCTGTATGGCCTGTAATTGCGCGTTATCCGACACTGGCGGCATATGTGGAACTATTATTGGATACGCCCCAGTTTTTTACGGTATTCTGGAATTCCTGCAGGCAGGTTTT
>PPYF01242922.1_pt1 | contig 10401 bp, 8 predicted proteins | sample 1559871 | NCBI WGS metagenome assembly PPYF01 (sample SAMN08240021, study PRJNA423297) | Human gut metagenome, whole genome shotgun sequencing project.
CAATTAATACTGAATATGTATCTAACATACCCAGCTGACTTACAGTAAGATAGTTGGAGATAATCGTTGCTTCTCCCGGAACCATCATCGTAGCCATAACAATCATAAATAGCACGCCTTTTCCTTTAAATTCTAAGAAGGAGAAGGCAAAGGCAGCCAGGGAGCAGGTAACAATCTGCCCCAGTGTAATACAGGCTGCCATAACAAATGAATTGATAATAAAGCGTAGTAAGGGGACACTTGTAAATGCCTGTTTGAAATTTTCAATGGTCGGATTTTTTGGAAATAAATTCATATCCATGGTAAAGAGTTCCCCTGAAGGCATAAATGCAATGCTTACTGCATATAAAAGAGGAATTAACACGATAATTGCTGTCACTATATTAATCAATACTCTTATTCCTGTATGAATTCTTCTTTTTCGTAAAGCCTTTGTATTTATCATGGTTTTCCTCCTTTCTTTTCTATGCGGAACATTACCAGTGTAATGAGCATTACAATAAAGAATAAAATTACAGACTGTGCTGCTGCGCTTCCAAAACGATAGTTAAAGAATGCATCTCTGTAAATAGAATATACGATAACATTTGTGGTTTCGTTTGGTCCTCCTTCTGTGAGGATTTTAATCTGACCAAAGGACTGAAATGCCTGAATGATGTTTACCACTAATGTATAAAACATAATGGGAGATAATCCCGGTAAAGTCAGATGGAAGAATTGCTGTACACCGCTGGCTCCGTCTACAGAAGCTCTTTCGTAAATAGTGTTGTCAATATTTCCAAGTCCTGCTGAAAAGTACAAAAAGTTAATTCCGCTGTTTAACCATGCTGTAAGAATTGCCACACAGTACAATGCCGTTTCCGGATTGCTCAGCCAGTTAATATCAAGCCCCAAAAGCTTATTAACAATTCCTACGGAAGGATGAAGCATCAGCTTAAAAATTAAGGCTGCAGAGCTGGACGCAATGGCCATTGGCAATGCATAAGCTGTACTGAAAAAGCGAATTCCCGGAAATGCCTTATTACACAGCACTGCGGTAATCAGCCCTAAAATCATACTTCCCACAACAACAATTCCTACAAATATTAAGGTTACTTTTAAACTGTTTAGAAAAGATGGGGATGTCAATAATTCTTTGTAATTCTCAATGCCTACAAAAAGTTTTGCCTGTCCCATCTTATCTGTTTTATAAAAGCTCAAATAAATGGTCTTAAAAAATGGATAAAATAAAAATACTGCAAAAATCAGCATACAGGGCAATAAATATCCATAAGGGGATAAACTGCCTTTTTTCTTTTTATTCATGAGTGAAATCCTCCTTATAGAACAAGTTTTCCTGTGTATCCATATCAAAAGCGTAAAGCTTTTCTGTATCGAAATAGAGATTAATATTTTCTCCCCTTTTCGTCTCATTCTCCGGATTTAAACGTACTGCCTGATTTCTTCCCTGCGCCTGAAAATACAAAACAACCTCTGCCCCTAAAAGTTCTCTGGCAATTACTTTTTCTTCCAGACCTACACTATTTTTCTCAAATCCTCGTCTTTTCGCTTCCTCATATTCGTAAATATCCTCCGGACGAATTCCCAGGATTACTTTTTCGCCATTTTTTTGTCTCTGAAGAATTTCTCCTTTTTTTCCATCCAGATAAATTTTCTTTCCCAGCTCATTTCCGCCCAGATAGAGAAGTGTACGCCCGTCCTCAACAGCAACCCAGGCTTCAAAGAAGTTCATAGATGGTGCACCGATAAAACCGGCCACAAACAGATTTGCCGGATTATTATAAATTTCTGCCGGCGGTGCAACCTGCTGTACAAATCCGTCTTTCATTACCACAATCTTCGTTCCCAATGTCATTGCCTCTGTCTGGTCATGTGTCACATAAATAATCGTTGTTTCCATTTCTCTGTGAAGCTTTGCCAGTTCAATACGCATCTGAGTACGAAGCTTTGCATCCAGATTGGATAATGGCTCATCCATTAAAAATACTTTTGGTTTTCGGATAATTGCGCTTCCCATTGCCACTCTCTGTTTCTGTCCCCCTGAAAGTGCACTGGGCTTTCTATCCAACAAGTGCTCAATCTCCAAAATTTTTGCCACTTCATGAACTCTTTTTTTAATCTCATCTTTGGGAACTTTTCTGATTTTCAGTGCATAAGCCAGATTTCCATAAACTGTCATATTGGGATAAAGAGCGTAATTCTGAAACACCATAGACATTTCTCTGTCCTTTGGTTCACAATAATTACTGAATTCCCCATCTATGTAAAGCTCTCCGTCTGAAATCTCCTCAAGTCCTGCAATCATGCGAAGGGTTGTAGATTTTCCACAGCCGGATGGTCCTACTAAAATCACAAATTCTTTATCCTGTATTTCCAGATTTACATTTCTGACTGCATACTGTTGGTTTTCATATATTTTTGAAACATTTTTCAATGTGATTTCTGACATCGTGTTTCTCCTTCCTTTTTCAGCAATCTGTGATTTAGTTTAACGGAAAGGTAAGAAGCAAACTATCACGTTTTTGAGAAATAAACGTAAAAAAGGTGTAAAACCATTAGAAATCTAATGACTTTACACCTTTTATTTAGCCTTTTACTGCACCGGCAGCTACACCTGCCAGTATGTATTTCTGGAAGAATATGTAAATCAGTACCGTTGGTATCATAATTACAATAATTCCTGCTGCCAATGTCTGCCAGGAACCTTCCTGTGCATTGGCATAATCCATTAAGAAAGTAGTTAATGTCCGCAATTTGTTCTTAGGCATGTACAGATATGGAATATACATATCATTGATAATGGAAATGGATTTAATAATTACCACTGTCGCTGTTGCCGGAGCTAAAAGCGGGAAAATAATCTTTCTAAACAGCTGGAAATAGCTGCATCCATCAAGAAGCGCACTCTCATCTAAGGATACAGGCAGAGTAGAAATAAACTGTCTGTAAATGTACAACTGCATTAAATCAGATGCAACATAGATGATAATCGGTGCTCCAAGAGTATTGTATAAATTTAATCCTGTAATAATTTTAAAACGGGCAATTTCTGTTACAAAGGTAGGAATTAACATTCCAAGGAAAAACAGTGCCACAATTACCTTTTTCATTCTGAACTCAAATCGCTCTAAAATGAATGCTGTCATTGTTCCAAACATGACATTGAAAATCAAACTGATTACCAGAATAATTCCTGTATTCTTAAATCCTAATAAAAGATATTTATTGGCAAATACTTCTTTGAAGTTATCAAAAGTAATTCTGGAAAGCTCAGGAAGCAGCAATGGTGATGTATTTACCATATCTGCCTTGGTTTTCAGTGACGCAAAAAGTGTCAGCAAGATAGGCGCAAGCACAATAAATACCATCGTAATACCTACTGCCTGTTTTAAAATTTCAATTCCGATTCTTCTTGTCTTGCCTTTTCTCATTTCACCTTTTCCGCCTTTCTTCCAATATGGAGAATTTTATTCTGTATGAGATAAATCACCACAATAAGTACCATGATTGCCACCGCCATGGTGGAAGCAAGGCCAAAGTTATTAAAGGTAAATGCCGTCTTTATGGTATGTAATGTAAAGGTTGATGATGCGTATCCCGGACCTCCCGCTGTCATAACAAACGGAATATCAAATACCTGAAGAGCTCCTCGGATGTTATCAAACAACACAAAGTCTACCATTAACTGAATAGATGGCACCTGAATATAACGGAATATATGCCAGGAATTTGCCCCATCCATTGCCGCAGCTTCCATAATTTCATTTGGTACGGACTGCAATGCAGCCATGAATAAAACAGTATGATAGCCGCTGAAACGCCACAAAGATACAAATGCCAAAACAAAGTTTACAATCTTTTCATCAGAGAGCCAGTTTCTGATAAATCCTTCTAAATGAGCAAATTCTAACATGGAATTAAATGCTCCGTTTACAGGAGAAAAGAAATAAGAAAATGCATAGGCAATTGCTACTCCATTGATGATATATGGCAGAAATACAATTGTCTTATATGCCTTTGCTGCTCTCATTTTTGATGTCAGCATTACTGCCACCATCAGCTCTATGGGAATAAACAATAAATGTGCTGCGAAATAAACACCGTTATTCCTAAGAGATGTCCATAAATCTTTATTCTGAAACATGGATATATAGTTGTCAAAACCTATGAAGTCACTGGAGCTTGAATATCCATCCCAGTTTGTAAAGCTCATTCGTATTAAATCTCCCGCAGGAAATACTACAAAGCAAATCAGCAATGTCAACGGAATGATTAAGGACAACACAATAAACCGTGCTTTTTTCTTATTCAGAGTTTGCATTCTGATATCCTCCTCACTGCGTCTGCTTATTTAATTTCAAGTTTTTCTCTTGCTGCCTTCCACTTTGTATTTAACTCATTCAGCGCTTCGTCTAAATCAAAATCAGGAATTAACATCTGTGCACCTAATTTTTTATAGTCGAAAGTAGTTTCTGCAACTAATGCCTGGAAATCATCTCCACCACCGTCATACATAACAATTTCTGCATCTGGCTGAAGTTCATCTGCCTGTGCTAAAATTGGATCTTTTTCTTTTGTAAATGTTTTACTTGCACTGTCATCTGGAATAGATTTAATATGATCTGGATACCAGTCTTCTGAGAAACAGAATTCTACAAATGCTTTTGCCAGTTCTGGATTTTCACAGTGTGAAGTTACGGAAAGGAATAAGTCACCCTGTGTAACAGTTCTAAATGGTTCAGACTCATCATCTCTTACAGGTAAGTAGAAAGTTCCTAACTCATCTGTGCTCTCTGCTGTATCCTTAAAGGATTTCAAAGCTCTTGCTCCTGCTGCAATAATAGAAGACTGTTTTGTAGCAAACAGATTATATGCCTGGTCATTACTAAGACCTAAAGGATCTTTTCCAAATACGCCTGAAGAAAACAGAGAATCAATTTTCTTAAACGCTGTATTTACATCTGTTCCTTCTGCAAAAGGTTCATCCTGACCTGCCATAGTATTCCAGTTCTGTCCGTTTCCGGAAATCAGAGAAGGCATGAATTCTGCAAATGGATAAGTTGTCCATTCATCTTTTCCACCAATAGCAAATGCCATATAATCTCCGTTGTCTTTTCCGTAATAATCCTGAAGCTTTTTGGATACTTCTTCCAGTTCTGCCCATGTATCCGGAACTTCTACACCGGCTTCTTTGAACATATCTTTCCAATAATATACATATTCACTACTCATAGTAAGAGGAATACCTAAAATCTTATCATCTACCGCATAACCGGAAGCAACTTTATTATCCTCTACTGCTTTTAAATCAGAGATATCTACCAAATACTCTTTAAATCTGGAAAGAGTAAATGTTTTATTAAACATTACATCCGGAAGCTGATTTGCTGCCGCACGCATTTTCATAGCATTCCAATATTCTGTATCATCTTTCAGCTTTTCAAATTCTAATGTTACATCCGGATATAATTCCTGAAAACGTCCTTCAAGATCCAGACTTTCAAATAATTCCATTGTTCTGTTGTCCCATAAGGCAATTACTAATTCTCCTGATAATTCAGATTCTCCGTCCTTTTTTCCACTTTCTTTGCCTTCGGAGCCACCACATCCTACAAGACTTGTAGCAACCATTGCCGCACATAATAATGCTGCTAAAACTTTCTTTTTCATATTGACCTCCTCAAAAATTATGATATTGAAATCATAACAGATATAAATATGCGGCACTATGACAAAAAGTAAGATTTCTTGACTTATCGTTAGATTTATAAAATTTGTCTTTTATACACACTGGGACTCACACCACACACCTTCTTGAACATTCTGTTAAAATGCTCTACGCTGTTGTAACCTACACTTTCACTGATTTCATACATTTTCATATCCGTAGTGCGAAGCAGTTCTCTGGCATTTTCCATTCTGATTTCCGTCAGAAAGTTACTGAATGTATTTCCGATTTCTTTTGTAAAACAAGAGCTGAAGTATTTTTCGTTTAATCCTACATAAGCTGCCGTACTTCCCAATGTAAGCTCAGGATTAGCATAATTCTCCATAATAAATCTTCGTGCTTTTTGAAATAAATCCATCTGATTTCTATCGTATGTATTTACAATATAATCAGCGACATAGCTAATATAATTATTGGTCCATATCGCCAGACTTCCTCCGTCTGCAATACGTCCTATTTTTTCATAATAATTTACTTCCCCCAGAAACAAAGACCAGATACTGTCTTCACTCTCTCGCATCATAAGAGCAATGAACCATACAAGATGCAGGCATTCTTTCCTTGCATCATCTTCTTCCATGTCTGTTAATCGCCTTAATAAAATACGTTTTTGTTCCTCCAGTTTTACTAAATCTCCATCCCGTAAAGCTTGAATAATATCTTCATAGAATTCCTGTTTCTCATAAGCCTCCTCTGGCAAAATCCTTCCCTTTTGTCCATAGAAATTAATACTCCCTTTGCCAACCAGATAACGCAATTTCAACTGATTTTCTGTATCCAGCAGACAGTCTGAAAAGTCTTCTAAATTTCTCCCTACTCTGCTTATCCCTACGGAAACGGGCAAATTCATATAATTGTTCCATACACTTTTTAGCTGTTTGCAAAGAGAAACAATCGTTTCAGAAACAATCGGAGAAGTTCCCTCTGGCATAGGTATATATAAGAAATAAAGCCCCGGTGACAAGGAAATAAAAACACATTTATTGGCAATTCTCGGTATCTGCTGTGCAATATTTACCATTGGCTTTACAAGATATTCTTCAAAGGAGCTTTGAAATCGTACTGTATTTTCTTTAAACTCGTCGATTTCAAATGCTGCCAGCACATAATTTTCCTCAAATAGTCTTCCCTTTTTCACAGGAATTACACGCCCTAATAAAATATCCTTTAAAAAGGCTTCTTCTTCCTTTTTTCCACTGTATAAGGGCACTTCTTCTTTTTTTATTACAGGATCAATCTTTTTGATTAATTCAGTAATGCCCTTTTCGCAGATATCCTCTTTCAGAACATAATCAAATGCCCCCAGCTTAAAGGCACTGCGTACTAAGCTAAAATCATCATAGCCACTTAATGCCACAATCTGAGGCTTTTTTTCCATTTGATTAATCTGCTGCATCAACCCTATTCCATCCATAACAGGCATTTTCATATCTGTAAATACTAAATCTATCTGTTCTTTCTTTAATATTTGCAGCGCCTGCTCACCATTTTGTGCATCTCCTGCAACTTCATACCCCAACTCATTCCAATCCACAATTGTGTGTAGTGTTGCTCTGATTAAAGCATCATCATCTACAATTAATAGTTTTTTCATCTCACTTGTCCACCACTTTCTTTTTAAGCGCAATTTTCGTCTTCGTATAAGAGCCTTCTCTGCTATCTATAACGAACTTGCTATCCTCTCCATAATTTAACTTTAATCTGGTATAAACATTTCTGATTCCAATACTATAATTATCTTCCTTTTCTTCCTCGCTGAAAATCCGTTTTTTTTGTGCTTCTGAAATTCCTTTTCCATTATCTTCTACAGTTAAATAAATCCATTCCGTATCTTCATATACAGATACTTTAATTACCCCTATATCCTCTTTCTCTGTAAAAGCATGAACAATAGAATTTTCTACTAAAGGCTGCAAAATCAGTCTGGGAATTTGATAATCTAAGCATTTTTCATCCACTTCTTTTTCAAATTGAAAGCCATCAGAATAACGAATACTCATAAGGAAGATAAAACTATCAAGCATCTCCAGTTCTTCTCTAATTGTATAGGTACTCTGATTACTTCGAAAAGAACAGGACAATATTTTTATCAATGCTTCTGCCATTTTTCGAATCCCCTCAAATCTGGAAACCTGCGCCATAAATCGAATAGAACTTAAAGAATTTACCAGAAAATGTGGATTTATCTGTGACTGTAAAGCCTTCATTTCCGCCTCTTGCTTCTTTAACTGCTGTTGCTCATTCTCTTTAATCAGTATCTTTAACCGTCTCACCATTTGGTTAAAGGAATGAATCATGTTACGGATTTCTGATTGTCCCTTTGGTGTAATATGAACATCTAAGTTTCCTGTCTGTACTACTTTTAAGCCTTGGATAATATCATTAACCGGATGAATAATATTTTTCAAAAAATAATGTGAAAATATATTAAAAAGCAACATTAACGCAGCAATTATCACAAGCATAATACTTGCTGTACGCAAAAAAGCTCCTGTTATTTTTCTTGCTCGCACTACGTTCACAACACGCCACTTTGTACCTGTTACAGACCTAGCTACTGCCACATAGGATTTCCCTGTTTTCTCTTCTTTAAATTTATATTGTCCATCCTTTATTTCCCTGCCTTTAATAATGTCTGCTTTTCCTTCCGGATCATATAAAACCTCATTTTTCTCATCTAATAAAATCGTATTTCCAAGAGAATCATCCTTTGTATCCGATTTTATGGTTTTCTCTAAATCAGATACAACGATTAACATAGCTGTTTCAATACGTCCCGACTGATCTACCCGAATGTCCGGTGAAATTGCTACTGCAATATAAAAAGGATTTTGACCATATTTCGATGATGTGATTTTTTTGTTAAAACTTCCTACAGAGACTTTGTTCTTCTCTTTCAACGCTTGTACATACCAATCTGCTCCTTTGATTTCTGCCATAGAAATAGAAAAATCTTCTTTTAAATTGGTATAATTTCCGTTTTTCATAAAAAAAGTTGCCGCTGCAATATCCTCTATGGGACACATGGCAAAATTAAAATATCTGTCTAATTCCTTTGACAACACCCTCTTTTTTTCCATATCATAAGTGTCTGTTTTCGCTGCTGCCTTTGTAATTGTACCATCATTTACATATAAAAAATGCGATAGCCTTAAAGCTGCATCTTGGATTTCATTTTCCAAATTCATACACATATTTTTCTGCACACGTTCAATATTCCGTATAGCAGAATCTTCCATCATTTGACGAATAATAAAAATTGCTGCAATAAATACAATGAGAATTGGGATTACAATTAAAATCATAAAACTGCGATAGTAAATCCCTTTTAGCCTATATTGCTTTATCTTTTTCAATGTGTTTCCCCCTCGTAAATAAATAAAATTTAAAAATCCTCCCAGGTCAGCGAACCAAACCGCTCACCGGGAGGTATTTGTAACACATTATGAAATGCGTTTTTTAATTTCTGCCACTTCCTGTTTCACCTTTTCCATGTCAGAAATTAAATAATTCACTTTAATCTGATATGCTAATTGATTGTCTGTCACTTTGTTATTTTCATCTAGCTTTTGAACTAGATTACAATAATTTTCTGCCAGTAAAGATATGTTTTTGTCCGTTACATTTTCAATATGAAGCCTTATATCCCTTGTTTCTTCTTTTAATCCTAGGATATCCTTTTTCATGTCGGTCATGTCCTTTTTCATGTCGGTCATGTCTTTTTTCATATCAGTTATATCTTTTTTCATATCAGTTATATCTTTTGTAATGGTTTGCAATATTTCAAACATTGCATCAATCTTCGTATCGTTCATACTGTACCTCCTAATAACTATAATAATAATAATATAGATAATGGAATAAGCTTAAATGATGCGGTATACGATATTGAATAGCTTACCATTGCAGATATTTTAGCATGGAGAGATTTTAAAATCCATTGACATTGTTCCCAAAAAAGCATAGGTTACATTCTATGGATTTTTGTGTATTTTTCCGAGTAGATTTCATTGTCAAAAACGAGTATACTAAAAACAAGAAATAAAGCAAAAAAAGAAGACAGCGACTTTTCAGCCCTATCTTCCCTTGTTTTTATCTCTTATTTATCATAATTAAAAATGCTGTGATAATACTTGTCTTCCTTATCATTCAATCCAAATGGTACAATTTTTGACATTCCCATCATATAATCATGAAATTTTTCCTTAAAACTTTTTTTCTTATTTACTACGTTTGCATTTGCTTCCATAGCGATTGCCTCTTTTCCTTTTCAATTAAAATATATTTATCTTTTACAATGCGTATGATAGCACTTTCTGTTTCATTCATCAATATGTCCAATAACACTTCTCCCTTTTGACTTTTCCCACTTCAACGTAGTAATATGCTCAAAATTATTTTTTCTGTTTCAGCCCCTTTTCAGCCTTATTTTTTAGGCATTTTTCTTATTTTTTCTCTTTTGTCTTATCATACTAAAGAGCATTTTGAAATTCTATTTTCTATATTTCTCTATTTTAAGAAAAATATAGAAATTTTAGTTCTATTTTTCCCGTTACCCGCATATCTTGTACTTACTATAAAAAGGCAGGTGCTTATTCTATGTTTTCCTATACGCAGCTTATTAACCCTTCTGTCCCTTTAGCATTTGATTATATACCGACTCACCTTACAAC
>PPYF01386311.1_pt1 | contig 10401 bp, 5 predicted proteins | sample 1559871 | NCBI WGS metagenome assembly PPYF01 (sample SAMN08240021, study PRJNA423297) | Human gut metagenome, whole genome shotgun sequencing project.
TTAATGTCTATTGCTATAATGTGCAGCCCGGAGTCGGAATAAACTATGAGAATGGTGACAGCTGGCTGGATGGCACCACTCCGCAGCAGAGCGCTCAGACGGATACACCGCAGAATGAAGGCTCGCAGAGCAGCGATGGAAGCGGGGCAGGAGAATCCGGCTCTTCAAGCAGTACAACAGAAAGTGCATCATCAGGCTCAGACAGCTCAGCAGCAGAAAATAGCGCTGCAGATTCTTCAAACAACGAGACAATGGTCCATATCACTGCAACCGGCAAGAAATATCACCGTGCGGGCTGTCGCACCTTGAAAAAGAGTGACACAGAGGTAACGCTTGATGAAGCAAAATCCATGGGCTTGTCTCCGTGCGGAATTTGCAATCCGCCACAGTAGATGTGCATTAGCATTTGCAAGTCACGGCACCGCTAGGGCATACGCATATGCATTTGATTGAGCGAATAGCGAAGCCGCTTAGATACTGTAGGATTATGCACATGAAGCACAGAAATGACTTGCCATGGAGGGCAAGTCAAGGAGAACCGCGCCATGGAAGGCGCGTTTCGACGGTTTCGTCAAGCATAGAAGCGTAAAAAGCATAATCCGTACAGTATCTTAGCGGCAAAGCGTAGCGAAAGCAAAGCATATGCGTGTGCCCTAACGGTCCCGTGGCTTGCAGCCCGTCCTATAGCACATATAGCAAAATCCCCTGTAACCCTTGACGATTGCAAAACCGAAAAGTATAATAGAATAGCTAATGAATTCAATATTTTAATATAGATGGAGGAAACCAAATGGCACTGAGCAAAAAGCCGGTCAACGGCATGAAGGATATATTACCTGCAGAGATGGAAATCCGTGATTATGTGACAAGTGTGATCAAGGATACATACAGAAGCTTCGGATTTACACCGATAGAGACACCATGCATGGAGAATATAGCAAATCTCACAAGCAAGCAGGGCGGAGAAAATGAGAAGCTGATCTTCAAGGTAATGAAGAGAGGCGAGAAGCTGAATCTGGAGACAGCGAAGGAAGAATCGGATGTAGTAGACTTTGGAATGCGCTACGACCTTACAGTGCCACTTTCAAGATATTATTCAAACAATGCCAACAACCTGCCATCGCCGTTTAAGGCACTTCAGATGGGCAGTGTGTGGAGAGCAGACAGACCTCAGAGAGGCCGCTACAGACAGTTTACACAGTGTGATATAGATATACTCGGAGAGCCAAGCAATCTGGCAGAGATAGAGCTGATTACAGCAACCACTACCACAATCGGCAGACTCGGCTTCGAGAACTTTGAGATAAGAATCAACGAGAGAAGAATCCTAAAGGCAATGGCTGCTTACAGTGGTTTCGCTGAGGAGGACTACGACAGCGTATTTATCACACTCGATAAGATGGACAAGATAGGAGTGGAAGGCGTTGCAAGTGAGCTTGCACAGGATGGCTACCCACAGGAAAATATTGACAAATATCTTGATTTGTTCAAGCTTTTGGAGCAGACAAGGGATGTCACTGAGGGTGTAAATATACTTTCAGAAAAGCTCGGTGAATATTTAGACGAAGAAGTGGTTACAAATATGACAGAGATAGCTACGGCTGTCAATGCTACAAAGGGAGCAAAGTTTGAGCTCGTATTTGACCCTACACTTGTTCGTGGAATGAGCTACTACACAGGAACTATTTTTGAGATATCAATGCCTGAGCTTGGCGCAGCCTGTGGCGGTGGCGGACGATATGACAAGATGATTGGAAAGTTCACCGGAAATGATGTACCGGCCTGTGGTTTTTCAATCGGTTTTGAGAGAATTATCCTGCTTCTAATTGAGAGCGGCTTCAAGATTCCTGAGAGTCCAAAGAAGGTGGCTTATCTGGTTGAGAAGAAATATCCGGCAGACAAGCTTGTTGATGTCATGAACCAGGCAAAAGACGCAAGAGCAAACGGACAGCAGGTGCTTGTTGTGCGCATGAACAAGAACAAGAAATTCCAGAAGGAGCAGCTTATGAAAGAGGGCTACGAGGAGTTTGTTGAGTTCTTTAACAGATAGGAATCTGATAAGCAGCAGTTTAGCTGTGTAGCAGTGGTACCAAACAGTTATTAGAATAAATATATAGTAGAAATATAAGGAGTATAAAATGGCAGAATCAATGCAGGGCTTACATAGAAGCCATAGATGTACAGAGGTATCAAATGCCAATATCGGTGAGAAGGTCACCGTGATGGGCTGGGTACAGAAGAGAAGAAATTTAGGAAGTCTCATTTTCGTAGATTTAAGAGACAGAAGCGGAATACTTCAGATAGTATTCGGTGAGGAAAATGTAGGTGCAGAGGGCTTTGAAAAGGCAGGCACCTTAAGAAGTGAGTTCGTCATCGCAGTTGAGGGAACTGTCCAGAAGAGAACAGCCGCTGTCAATGAGAACTTAAAGACAGGTGATATCGAGGTTATCGCTACATCAATCAGAGTGCTTTCAGAGGCACAGACACCTCCATTCCAGATTGAGGAGAATTCAAAGACCAGCGAGGACATCAGACTTAAATACCGTTATCTGGATCTTCGCCGTCCTGATATCCAGAGAAATCTCATGCTCAGAAGCAATGTGCTTCGCGTGATGCGTGACTTTATGGCAAACGAGGGATTTTTGGAGATAGAGACACCAATCCTTTGCAAGTCTACACCGGAGGGCGCCAGAGATTATCTCGTGCCAAGCCGTATACACCACGGACATTTTTACGCGCTCCCTCAGTCACCACAGCTCTTTAAGCAGCTTCTGATGGCTTCAGGCTATGACAGATATTTTCAGATTGCACGATGCTTCCGTGACGAGGATCTGCGTGCAGACAGACAGCCTGAGTTTACACAGGCAGATATGGAGCTTTCATTCGTAGATATCGATGATGTAATCGAGGTAAATGAGAGACTGTTAAAGCACCTTTTCAAAGAGGTTGTCAATGTGGATGTTGAGATTCCGTTTAAGCGTATGCCTTGGCAGGAGGCTATGGACAGATTTGGTTCTGACAAGCCTGATACACGCTTTGGTATGGAGCTTTGTGACGTTTCGGATGTGGTAAAGGACTGTGGCTTTGGAGTATTCACAGGAGCTCTTGAAAACGGTGGCTCTGTCCGCGGTATCAATGTAGAGGGACAGGCAAAGATGCCTCGTAAGAAGATTGACAAGCTTGTAGAGCATGCAAAGGGCTGTGGAGCAAAGGGACTTGCTTATCTGTGCATCAATGAGGACGGCACATACAAGTCATCATTTGCCAAGTTTATGACAGAGGCTGAGCTTGATGCACTTGTCGCAAGGATGAACGGAAAGCCGGGAGATTTACTCCTTTTCGCAGCTGACAAGAATAAAATCGTATGGAATGTACTCGGAGCGCTTCGTCTCATGCTTGGAGCTGAGCTTGGCCTGATTGATGAGAATAAGTACAATTTCCTCTGGGTAACTGAGTTCCCACTCCTTGAGTGGTCTGATGAGGAAAACAGATTTATGGCAATGCATCATCCATTCACCATGCCTATGGAGGAGGATTGGGACAAGATAGACTCAGATCCGGGCGCAGTTCGTGCAAAGGCATATGATATCGTACTCAATGGTACAGAGCTCGGTGGAGGTTCAGTGCGTATCCATCAGGATGACATCCAGGAGAAGATGTTTGAGGTGCTTGGCTTCACAAAGGAGCGTGCACATGAGCAGTTTGGATTCCTGCTTGATGCATTCTCATATGGTGTACCGCCACACGCAGGACTTGCCTTCGGTGTTGACCGTATCTGCATGCATATGCTGCATACAGACAATATCAAGGAGGTTATTGCATTCCCTAAGGTAAAGGACGCTTCGGATCTTATGTCAGAGGCACCCGGAACTGTAGATCCAAAGCAGCTTGAGGAGCTTGGAATAGCTGTGGCTGCAGAGGAAGATGAGGAATAACACTATAATATGAATTTGAAAAAAAATATTTTCAATGCGATTACCATAATACTGCTCGCCGCACTTATTGCGGGGGCAGTATTGCTTAATAACAGGATAAAAAAGCTCGAGACACAGATGTCATACACCTCAGACAACACATCGGTGATACTTTCCGATGTGCAGACCATGCAGGATGATATCAAGTCCACTCTTGAGGAGGAGGCCAGCCTCATAACAGACTGGGATATTTCCTTAAAAAGTGCAGATTTTACCGATATGACATACACAGTCTCTGTCTCGGTGGTGCCAAAGGAGTACACAGAGGATACAAAAACCAGTGTATTTTTCGGTACAAACGAGATACCGCTCGAGCTAAACGGCATCAAGTATACGGGTGAGGCCACCCTTCCACTGTCTGAGGACTATGCAGGCAATGTGACATTTCTGTTTGTTGACGGAAATAAGAGAAGCACAGAGGTGCTCGATGAGTTTGAAGGTGTGACATCAGTGTTCAAAAATGTAGCATCCGGCATACTTGCCAATAAACCAACCTTTGACAATGGCAGCATAAAGCTTGGCACAGATGTAGATGTAGCGGTCATGGGAAATGATTACTTTGACTTTAACAGTGTGCAGCTCGTAGTTGCAAGCTCAGATACAGAGCTAAAGACATACGATATCCGACAGCTGTTGGCAGAAAACGGCACAGACAGTGCAGACTCTGCAGACACAGACTCCATCACATCCGCCTTAAGTCGGAAGGATGATGCCAAAAAAGATGGCTCAAAGAATGACACGGAAAATGATACCTCTGATGCCTCAAAAGAGGACGACGGTAAGCTCCATAGCCTCGAAGGCACAGTCAAAATCGAAGACTTAATCCCTGTCACAGCCGCAAGCAATATCAAAATATATGTCAAAGCAGTATCGGCACAGGGCTACACCTTCACATATGACCTGTTCGATGGTACCGTAAATCAGGACATCACAGATTTTGAAACCACAGTCGACATATCCGGCGGAGACTACACAGTAACCGACCCGGCCGGCAGCAAATACGAACCATAAAAATATGATATAAGCGTCATTATTTAAAATCAGTTTTTCTTGTGTTTTCAAGGCGGCTCAGAATATTTATAAACAATATATAACTATTTAATAAGCTCATTTCGCATAAGTGAAATGAGCTTTAAATTTAAAAAGTAAAAAGTGCCGGACAAAATTTCACGCCAGTGAAATAAGTCCGGCACTGCCAAAATGCAAGGTAGCAAAGCGCCTCGCTCGTAAACCTGAATTAGCCGGAGAGCATACAGTGTGTTCCGAAGAAAAATGTGAACTGCCGCGGAGTTCCATAAATTAAAGAAGAAAGAAAACATAAATAAAATCGTAACCTGTCCGGATAAACAACCGCGGCTGACTTCACATTTTTCTGAGGAATATACTGTGTGCTACGGCAACCTCACAACCTAAAAAGCGAGGCGCCCACCACACCTATCATATGATGAGCTGTGCTCACCCTTCTTTTTTGCTGAGCGGCAGCGTAAATATAAACTCAGTTCCCACACCCTCAGTGCTTATCACATTTATATTCTCACCATGCGCCTGTACAATTTCTTTAACTATAGACAGGCCAAGTCCCGTACCGCGCTTATCCTTTCCGCGGGATAAATCACTCTTGTAGAAGCGCTCCCAGATCTTTGAAAGGCTGTCCTTTGGTATACCGATACCGTGATCCTTTACTGATATAAACACCTTTTCATTTCTGATACTCGTCTCAATCTTGATACTCGAATCATTATTTGAAAACTTCACAGCGTTGTCTATCAGGTTGTAAAGAATCTGCTGGATTTTGACCATATCACCGCGCACGAAAAGCTCTTTTCCGGTGAGCAGCAGGTCAAAGCTTAAGCCCTTTTCACTGCATTTACCCTCGAAGGTGAGGATTGTCGTGCGGATCATTGTATTGATGTCAAAATCAGCAATATCCAGATGTATGCCGTGATGACCGAACTGGTTCAGATCGATAAGACTCTTGGTGAGTTTATTAAGCCTCTCGGTTTCAAAAAGTATGATATTTAAATACTTATCCTGCATCTCAACAGGGATGGTTCCGTCCAGCATGGCCTCCACGTAGCCCTTTATCGAGGTAAGAGGGGAGCGGAAGTCGTGTGACACGTTGGAAACAAACTTGCGCTGATCCTCCTCAAGCGTATCAAGCTCAGTTGCCATGTAGTTTAGTGTGTTTGCCAGATAGCCGATTTCGTCATTGGAATGTACATCAATCTGGGCAGTGAAATCACCCTTTGCATACTTCTTTGCGGTCTTTGTGATTTTGGAGATAGGACGGTAAATGGAGCGGCTCATCATGAAAAGCAGAACAAATGCAAAGGCAAAAATGAGCGCTACAGTGTAAAAGGAGATGTTCATAAAACCATTTACACCTGCCGTGATATGGCTCATTGTCTTGTGAATGACTATGTAGCCGATATTCTGGTACGAGACATTTACCGGGGAAAATACGGACAGCATCTTATGTTTGAAGCAACCGTAAAAATCTCCAATCATATAGTTGTTGCTGCCAAAATCGGTGACATCAAAGCCATTTATCACTACAGGCTTAGAACTGTCATTTTGGGTATCAATGCCTATTGACGGATCATCTGAGTCCATGAGCAGCTCACCGTCAGGGCTGACCACCCATACCTTGGCATCCATATAGTCGGCTACGATTTTCATGTGATTCTGGAAATCGCTAAGCGACATGGATGAGCCAAAGTATTCGGCGGCGTAATCACCTGCAATGATGGATGCTTCCCTGTAGAGATTGGATGCCTCCTGCTTTTCAATATAGTCTGTGGTGAGATGCTGTGTAAAGGTGCATATAATGAAAAAAGCGATGACACCGTAAATCAGATAGCTGATTAACAGCTTAGTGTAGATGGTATGCTTCATTATTTATTTTACCTCAAACTTGTATCCGATGCCCCAGACAGTTGCGATGCGCCAGGTTGGCTTGTCCTTGATTTTCTCGCGGAGACGCTTTACATGCACATCGACAGTGCGGGTGTCGCCGACATATTCATAGCCCCATATGTTGTCCAGAAGCTGCTCCCTTGTAAACACCTGATTTGGAGATGAGGCAAGAAAATATAATAGCTCAAGCTCCTTTGGCGGCATATCAATCTGCTGTCCGTCATAAGTGACAGAGTAGTTGGACAGATTGACAATAAGCCCCGGGTACTCCACACACTTGATATCTACGGAAGCATAGGCCTCCGGCTTTGCAGGCTGGAAACGTCTGAGCACGGCCTTGACTCTTGCCACAAGCTCCTTTGAGTCAAAGGGCTTGAGTATATAGTCGTCGGCGCCAAGCTCCAGGCCTAAAACCTTGTCAAATACCTCGCCCTTTGCGGAGAGCATGATAATCGGCACATCGGACTTTGCACGTATCTCACGGCATACCTGGTAGCCGTCTATGCCCGGAAGCATGAGGTCCAAAAGAAGCATGTTTGGCTTGTAGTGCTCAAACGCGATAAGAGCCTGCTCACCATCATTTACGATTTTGGTGTCATAGCATTCCTTGGTCAGATATAGAGATATAAGCTCTGCTATATTGTTGTCGTCGTCTACTATCAGTATTTTCTGTTTAACAGCCATTTCTAATCTCCTTCTTAAAAATTATTTATATTCCGTAAAAGTAAATTGTCGTTATTTAAAGGTTGCGATGGTTACTCCGGCATCGCCCTCACCAAACTCACCGAGATGGTATTCCGCAATAGTTTTTGTCCTCTTAAGGAGTCCATGCACAGCCTTTCGCAGTGCACCGGTGCCTTTGCCGTGGACGATGCGCACTGATGAAAGATGAGCGATATATGCGTCGTCTAGGTATTTATCCAAGAGAGCAAGTGCCTCATCCGTAGTCTTTCCAATCAGGTTGATTTCTGATGAAACTGACATTGATTTGCTCATCTTTATCTTACTTCCGCTGCCACCGTACTTCTTGGCAGGAGAGACATCGTCGTTTAAGAGCACGAGATCATTAATATTAACCAGCGAGCGCAGTATACCCATCTGCACATACAAATCGCCCTTGGCATTTGGCAGAGTGTGGACAGTTCCCTTCAGATTGAGGGATAGCACAAGCACAGAATCACCGATGCGCAGCTTCTTAGGCGCCTTGTGATTTGCCTTGGCAGTGTTTTTCTTGATGTCTGACAGCTTCTTTTCCTTGTCATTCATCTTGTCACGAAGGGCAGAGCGCTCCTTTTCCATCTGGCTCATAGGAGCCTGTCCCTGTCCGTATTTGTTGAAATTGCGGATGGTTTTGTCGGCAAGCTCTTTTGCATCCTGCAGTATCTTGTAGGCTTCCTCATTTGCCTCGCGTAAAATCTTGTCTTTGCTCTTGTCTATGCGCTCGTTTTTCTCTTCGAGCTGTTTCTTGAGCTTTTCAATCTCGGCCTTGTAGCTGTTGATTTCAAGCTGTTCCTTTTCGATAGTCTGTCGCTGTGACTCGAGGCTTGCAATCAGATCCTCAAAATCAAGGTCGTTATCATTAATTCTGCTTTTTGCATCCTCGATGATGTTTTCGTCCAGACCAAGCTTTGATGAGATTGCAAATGCGTTACTCTTTCCAGGAATACCGATTAACAGGCGGTAGGTAGGGCTTAAAGTCTCCACATTGAACTCACAGCAGGCATTTTCCACACCGTCTGTGGAAAGCGCATACACTTTCAGCTCGCTGTAGTGTGTGGTGGCCATGGTGATGGCGCCATACTGGTGCAGTCTGTTTAAAATTGAGATGGCAAGTGCCGCACCCTCTGTCGGGTCGGTTCCCGAGCAGAGCTCATCGAACAGGCAAAGGCTTCTGTCGTCAGCTTTTTCAAGGATTTTTACGATATTGGTCATGTGGGACGAGAAGGTACTGAGACTTTGCTCAATACTCTGCTCATCGCCTATATCCGCAAAGACATCCTCAAAGATGGCGAGCTTTGACCTGTCAGCCGCAGGAATGTGAAGACCTGCCTGACCCATGAGAGTCAAAAGTCCGACAGTCTTTAGTGAAACAGTTTTACCGCCGGTATTTGGTCCGGTGATGATGAGCTGCTTATATTCCTCGCCGAGCCGCACATCTATAGGAACCACCTTTTTAGCATCCAAAAGCGGATGACGGCCCTTTCTGATATTGATATGCCCCTCGGTGTTGAACTCCGGTGCCACACCGTTGTATGATTTAGCCAGATTTGCCTTTGCAAAAATGAAGTCAAGCTCTGAAAGAATCTCATAGTCCTGCTCCAAAGCAGCCGCATTCATGGCAACCTTGTCGCTGAGCGCTGCAAGGATTTTTTCAATCTCCTCCTGCTCCTTTATGAAAAGCTCCTTGAGCTCATTATTCAAATTGACGACAGCCATCGGCTCGATAAAAAGGGTAGAGCCGGTAGATGACTGGTCGTGCATCATGCCGGGTACATTGCCCTTTGCCTCAGCCTTTACAGGCAGACAATATCTGCCGTCGCGCATGGTCACAACCGTATCCTGCAGATATGTCCTCGTTGTGCTGTTGTTCATGAGCTTGGTGAGTTGCGCATGGATTCTGTCGTTCATGCCGCGTATGCTCTTTCTTATCTTAAAAAGCTCAGGACTCGCATCATCGGCAATCTCTTCCTCAGATAAAATGCACCTCTTAATCTCATCGCAGAGCGCAGAAACCGGTTCAATCCCTGCAAACAGACCGGAGAGTGAATCCTGTTTCTCATTATCCATGGCGCTTCTGCCATAAGCCTTCACGCGCTTTGCAACCTCCAAAAGACTGCAGATGCGAAGAAGCTCGGTCGTATTCAGTGCACCACCGATATCAAGCCTCTTTAGGGAAGCATGTACATTGTGTATGCCAACGAAGGACACTCCGCTGTCCTTATACAAACGGCTTAGTGCATCGGCAGTGGTGGTCTGCAGATGTCTGATTTCGTATAAATCGGTGATAGGCTCAAGCGAAAGACACCGCTTCTTTGTCTCATCACATGCTGCGTAGCTGCTTAGCATGGTGAGGATTTTGTTATATTCTAATGTTTTGTAAACTTTTTTATTCATTTCTATATCCTTATATTGCTGTATCAGATATTTATTGAAAATATCTTAAATAGATGGTTGAGGTTTAAACTCATATTAACACATTATAGCCGAAAATTGTTTAAAAAACCACATTAAATTATATCTAAATGTAAAGGGATGCCGGGGCAAGGAGCTATCGAGCCATGGAAGGCGAGTAGCGACGGTTTCGTCATGTATAGAAAAAGTAAATGCATAATCCGTACAGAATCTTAGTCACGCAGCGTAGCACCGGTGGGAGCAGTGCAGCAGTCCGGCGGGTACATGCCGCAAGCCCGTACTCAAAGCCCATACTCAAAGAAAAAATATGGTTGCAACGCAATATAATTCAGAATATAATGTAAGATAGTAACTAAAGACATCTAATCAGGGTGACAAT
>PPYF01425849.1_pt1 | contig 10396 bp, 8 predicted proteins | sample 1559871 | NCBI WGS metagenome assembly PPYF01 (sample SAMN08240021, study PRJNA423297) | Human gut metagenome, whole genome shotgun sequencing project.
TGGTTGGCATGCTTGATCCCGAGCATCGTCCGTACATTGTTTTTCTGACCGCCTTTGATGAGTATGCGGTGAAAGCCTTCGAAGAACATGCGTTTGATTATCTGCTCAAGCCGATTGAAGAAGCACGGCTGGAAAAAACGCTGATCCGTTTGCGTCAGGAGCGCACTAAGCAGGATGTATCACTGCTGCCAGAAAATCAGCAGGCGCTGAAGTTTATTCCGTGCAGCGGCCATAGCCGGATCTATTTGCTGCAAATGGATGATGTGGCGTTTATCAGCAGTCGCATGAGTGGTGTGTATGTGACGAGCAGCGATGGTAAAGAAGGCTTCACTGAGTTGACGCTCAGGACGCTGGAGAGCCGTACTCCTCTGCTGCGTTGTCATCGGCAATATCTGGTAAATATGGCGCAGTTGCAGGAGATCCGTCTGGAAGACAACGGTCAGGCGGAACTGATTTTGCGTAACGGACTGACCGTTCCGGTGAGTCGTCGTTATCTTAAAAGTCTAAAAGAGGCGATTGGACTGTAAAACTGATACACTGCGCGCCATTGCATCACCGACAGTTGAAGGCTCTATGCTAAGTAACGATATTCTTCGTAGCCTGCGCTACACCCTGAAAGCGAACAATAACGACATGGTGCGTATTCTTGCGCTTGCTGACATGGAATCCACCTCCGCAGGTTTCGATACCTGGATGACAAAAGAAGATGAGGCTGGGTTTGTTCGTTGCCCGGATATCATTCTCTCCGGTTTTTTAAACGGCCTGATTTATCATCTGCGTGGTAAAGATGATTCTGCACCGGAACTGGCGCTGGAGCGTCGTGTTAATAACAATACGGTGCTGAAAAAGCTGCGTATCGCCTTTTCGCTGAAAACCGACGATATTCTGGCTATTATGACCGAGCAGAAATTCCGTGTGTCGATGCCGGAAATTACCGCCATGATGCGTGCCCCTGATCATAAGAACTATCGCGAATGCGGCGATCAGTTCCTGCGTTATTTTCTGCGTGGTTTGACATCACGGGTACATAACGCGAAGCCATAAAGAAAAAATGGGCGACACCGATTAACATCGGGTCGCCGATGGTTTACTTCACTTCTTTAAAACCCGCCGATTCCATTACCGTTTGCATTTGCTTCATGCTGATGTTTTTATCGGCGTTTTCTGCTTCCTCTTTATTGCTGGCACCGACTGACGCATAGCTAATTTTACTTTCGGAGATTTGCTTCAGGACCTTATCACCTTTATAGGTGTAAGAGACGGTGATATCAGAACCATTAATGTTGGCATTGAATGTTTTTTTCTCTTCTTTATCACCACATCCCGCCAGGGAAAAAACCACAATCGATGCCACGGCGAGAGAAAATAATTTTTGTAACGCTTTCATGTAAAACTCCATTTCATGAATATCGGATGTTAAATAATAACGTCCACGAATCTGGTGAGCCCGGACTACCTTGATACCAGAGCAGTATAGAATAAATCTAATATTAACAACGAAGCAGTCCGAAAATGGAGCAGGGGTTAAGATTAGAGGAAGCACTTGCGTAGCAAAAAAAAGCGCTGCGGTTGCAGCGCTTGAGATGTTTGATTTACTTCACCTGTTGGCCTGGTTTTGCACCTTCGTCCGGGCTTAACAGGAAGATATCTTTCCCGCCAGGACCTGCGGCCATCACCATCCCTTCGGAAATGCCGAAGCGCATCTTACGTGGTGCCAGGTTGGCAACCATAATGGTCTGGCGGCCAATCAGGACCTGCGGATCTGGATACGCAGAACGAATACCAGAGAAGACGTTACGTTTCTCACCACCGAGATCCAGCGTCAGACGCAGCAGTTTGTCGGAACCTTCCACGAACTCGGCGTTTTCAATCAGCGCTACACGCAGGTCAACTTTGGCGAAATCGTCAAAGGTGATGGTTTCCTGAATCGGGTCATCAGCCAGCGGGCCGGTAACCGGTGCTGCAGCTGCTTTCACTTCTTCTTTCGACGCCTCAACCAGCGCTTCAACTTGTTTCATGTCGATGCGATTGTAGAGCGCTTTAAAGGTGTTGACCTTGTGGCCGAGCAGTGGCTGCTCAATGGCATTCCAGCTCAGTTCGCTGTTCAGGAAAGCTTCAACACGTTCAGCAAGCGTTGGCAGAACCGGTTTCAGGTAGGTCATCAGCACGCGGAACAGGTTGATACCCATGGAGCAGATCGCCTGCAGGTCGGCATCGCGGCCTTCCTGTTTAGCTACGACCCACGGTGCCTGTTCGTCAACGTAGCGGTTTGCCACGTCGGCCAGCGCCATGATTTCACGGATAGCTTTACCAAATTCACGGCTTTCCCATGCTTCGCCAATCACCGCTGCGGCGTCGGTGAAGGTTTTATACAGCGCCGGGTCGGCCAGCTCAGTCGCCAGAATGCCGTCAAAACGCTTAGCAATAAAGCCGGCGTTACGGGATGCCAGGTTGACTACTTTGTTGACGATATCGGCGTTAACGCGCTGGACAAAGTCTTCCAGGTTCAGGTCGATGTCATCAATACGTGAAGAAAGCTTCGCGGTGTAGTAATAGCGCAAGCTGTCGGCATCGAAGTGCTTCAGCCAGGTGCTGGCCTTAATGAAGGTGCCGCGAGATTTGGACATCTTCGCGCCGTTCACCGTCACATAACCGTGTACAAACAGGTTGGTCGGCTTACGGAAGTTGCTGCCTTCCAGCATGGCAGGCCAGAACAGGCTGTGGAAGTAGACGATATCTTTACCGATGAAGTGATACAGCTCGGCGTCGGAATCTTTCTTCCAGTATTCGTCAAAACTGGTGGTGTCACCGCGCTTATCGCACAGGTTTTTGAATGAACCCATATAGCCAATTGGCGCGTCCAGCCACACGTAGAAGTACTTGCCAGGCGCATTCGGGATTTCAAAACCGAAGTACGGGGAATCGCGAGAGATATCCCACTGTTGCAGGCCGGATTCGAACCATTCCTGCATTTTGTTGGCGACCTGCTCCTGTAACGCGCCGCTGCGCGTCCACGCCTGCAGCATTTCGCTGAATGACGGCAGATCAAAGAAGAAGTGTTCGGAGTCACGCATCACCGGCGTTGCGCCAGACACGACGGATTTCGGCTCGATAAGTTCGGTCGGGCTGTAGGTTGCGCCGCAGACTTCACAGTTATCGCCGTACTGATCCGGAGACTTACATTTCGGGCAGGTGCCTTTAACGAAACGGTCCGGCAGGAACATGCCTTTTTCCGGATCGTAAAGCTGGGAGATTGTACGGTTCTTAATAAAACCGTTCTCTTTCAGGCGAGTATAGATCAGCTCAGACAACTCACGGTTCTCTTCGCTGTGCGTCGAGTGGTAGTTGTCGTAGCTGATGTCAAAACCTGCAAAATCAGTCTGATGCTCCTGACTCATTTCTCGGGATGAACGCACAATCCCAGGCCAAATCACCAGAGACCCTGCGCGCCATGGTTGCCGGGACGCTGGCGAATTTTCAGCATTCAACCCTGAAGCATAATCTGACGACGCTTAAAGCGTTGCACCACGTCGCCTGGATGGATGACACGTTGCACGTTGAGCTGGTCATGCCGTTTGTCTGGCATAGCGCGTTTGAGGACTTAAAAGAGCAATGTAGCGCCGATCTGCTGCGTATTACCGGTGCGAAAGCGATCGACTGGAAACTGTCGCATAACATCGCGACGCTGAAACGCGTGAAAAACCAGCCGGGTATTAATGGTGTGAAAAACATCATCGCCGTCAGTTCAGGTAAAGGTGGCGTGGGTAAATCCTCTACCGCCGTGAACCTGGCGCTGGCGCTGGCTGCAGAAGGGGCGAAGGTAGGGATTCTGGACGCCGATATTTATGGTCCGTCTATCCCGACAATGCTTGGCGCGGAAAACCAGCGTCCAACCTCGCCAGATGGTACCCACATGGCACCGATCATGTCTCATGGTCTGGCAACGAACTCCATTGGTTATCTGGTCACTGACGATAACGCGATGGTATGGCGCGGCCCGATGGCCAGCAAAGCGCTGCTGCAGATGTTGCAGGAAACCTTATGGCCGGATCTTGATTATCTGGTACTGGATATGCCGCCGGGCACCGGTGACATCCAGCTGACGCTGGCGCAGAACATTCCGGTAACGGGCGCAGTTGTTGTCACTACGCCGCAGGACATCGCGCTGATCGATGCAAAAAAGGGCATCGTGATGTTCGAAAAAGTCGAAGTGCCGGTACTGGGTATTGTTGAGAATATGAGTATGCATATTTGCAGCAACTGCGGTCACCATGAACCGATCTTTGGTACCGGTGGGGCACAGAAGTTGGCTGAGCAGTATCACACTCAACTGCTGGGACAGATGCCACTGCATATTTCTCTGCGTGAGGACCTCGATCGTGGTACGCCGACGGTGATTAGCCGTCCTGATAGCGAATTTACTGCTATTTACCGCGACCTGGCAGGACGAGTGGCTGCACAGCTCTACTGGCAAGGAGAAGTTATTCCGGGCGAGATTGCCTTCCGCGCGGTGTAATTTATAGCGTTACAGATATTCACCGTATCAATGTATTATTGATGCGGTGAATATATTAAATTTAAAAATCTCACGATATTGTTCATTCTGCGTTTATAATTCATGCCTTTTTCCGAATAAATCACCTCAATGCATCATTACAATTGATCAAATCTATCTCCGATACTGCGACCTTAACAATCAGTGGGCGAGTCGTTGAACCAACCTGTAGTGCTGACGTCGTGAATAACAACGTTCAACAGAAATGCGGTCAATCTCTTCATCTTTCAAATGTTAGTCATGTGGATCCTGTTCCAGCGAAGGGCGTCGTGACCGAGATCGTTTCTGTACCAGGGGATTCTATGCGACAGATAGTGTTAAACAGTTACGATTAGACTAAGAATCTCAGTGTTGATATTAAGCACTCATCATTTATATGAATGATGAGTGCTTTTCTATTTCTCTAACAAATAAAAAACGACAATTAATAACGCTAATTTATTAAATATATAAATAGTGTTCATCTTCACTTATTTGTTGCAATTATATTGCAATTGGTAACTTGTTTTAAATCAACAAAACAACGTGTTCACATTGCGATAACGTTTTTGTTGTGCGAATTTAAATCCAAGAGTTAACCCTCTTAACAAATAGAAATTATTTTATTAAGGAAGATATTATGAAACGTTCAATTATTTCTGCTGCTGTACTGTCTGCTGTATTTATGAGTGCCGGGGCTTTTGCTGCTGGGGTTGAAGAAGGTACGTTAACAATTACCGGTATGGTGTCAGGTACCGCTTGTAAGTTCCTTGATACAGCAAATACCGCTACTATTACATTAGACGATATTCCCGCTACAATGCTTACTCCACTGGCCGCGGGTCAGGATACGGGCTATGGTGAAAATGAAGCAGATAAGAATTTAATTCTTGAGTGTAATAGTAGCGATGATGTCAAAATAAAAGTTGATGGTAGTGCTTTTGATTATAATAGTGTTATTGAAAATAAAGGCACAGGTCCTACAGAGGTCGGTTTTAAATTATTTCACAAGAATGTTTTAATTACAAAAGATGGTCGGGATGAGTTTAAGCTTTCGGATCTTGAACGGTTGGGTGTATCAACTGAGGGTAATACTCAATACGGGCTTCGACTTTCGGCTCGTTATGCAAAGGCTATAGGTGCTGCAGGTGCTCCCGTTGGTACAGGTGAAGTAAAAGCAAATGTAAAACTGATTGTTGTTCAGGAATAGTGTTATACCGGCAACCTTGGTTGCCGGTATAAAAAGGGAATAAAAATGAAAATATTAGGCGCGGTAATTACATTATCACTTATGACACCGGCTCAAGCAGGGATAGTGATTTATGGCACAAGAGTAATTTACCCTGCAGAAAAAAATGAAATAGTTATACAGTTGATGAACCAGGAAAAAAGCGCTTCTCTGATACAGGCCTGGATTGATGATGGTAATACAACACTGCCACCCGAGAAGATTCAGGTGCCTTTTTTGCTGACGCCTCCAGTAGCTAAGGTACCGGGAAATTCAGGGCAGCAGCTTAAAATTAAGAAAATGCCTAATATGCTACCAAATAATAAAGAGAGTCTGTTTTATCTCAATGTGTTGGATATCCCACCTAATAATCCGGCATATGATGGTAAAAATGTACTTAAATTTGCCATGCAGAACCGGATTAAGCTCTTTTATCGTCCTGCAGGTATTGCGCCAGTTAATAAAGAAATTTTTAAAAAATTATCGTTAAACCATAGTGGAGGAAGTTTTTCTATAAAAAATAGCAGTGCTAACTGGATAACGGTCACAGAAATTAAATCTGGCAGTATCAAGATAAATAATGACTCGGTGATGGTTGCGCCATTATCTAGCGAATCTTTTACGGTGAAAAATAGTAATGCCAGTCAGTATAAATTAACTATTATTGATGATCATGGTAATTATATAAGTGATAACGTCAGCCTGAGATAACGGGAGCTGATTATGTTAAGGATGACCCCACTTGCTTCTGCAATATTATTGTCTTTGTTGCCTTTTTTTGCCCTGTCGGCAGAAGAAACTTTTGATACACACTTTATGATGGGCGGGATGAAGGGCGAAAAAGTTTCTGCTTTACGCGTTGATGATAATCATCCTTTACCTGGTCAATATGACGTGGATATATACGTTAATAAACAGTGGCGCGGCAAATATGAGATTACAGTTAAAGATACGGCTGCTGAAACCTGCCTGCCTCGCGACACCATCACGCGTTTAGGGATTAATACCGATAAGCTTGATAAAACCAAAAACTGCCTTTCTCTTGAGCAAGCGGTGCAGGGCGGGAGTTATCGCTGGAACATAGGAAAATTTCAGTTAGATCTTAGCGTACCCCAGGCCTACATTGACGAGCTGGAAAATGGCTATGTGCCGCCGGAAAGCTGGGATCGCGGTATCAATGCCCTTTATACCTCCTATTATCTCAGCCAGTATAATAGCGACTATAAGAATTCTGGTAACAGCAAAAGTACCTATGCGCGCTTTACCAGTGGATTAAACCTGCTGGGCTGGCAGTTGCATTCCGATGCCAGCTACAACAAAACGGATGACAGCAGCGGGGAATGGAAAAGTAACACCCTTTATCTGGAGTATGGTATTCCACAAATTCTCGGCACGTTACGCGCCGGGGATATGTACACCTCATCTGATATTTTTGACTCAGTACGCTTTCGTGGGGTGCGTTTATACCGCGATATGCAGATGTTACCCAACTCAAAACAAAGCTTTACCCCGGTGGTACAGGGGATTGCGCAAAGCAATGCGCTGGTTACTATTGAGCAGAACGGTTTTGTGGTGTATCAGAAAGAAGTACCACCAGGCCCGTTTTCTATCGCGGATTTGCAGTTAGCAGGGGGAGGTGCAGATCTTGATGTTAGCATCAAAGAAGCTGATGGATCGGTCACCACCTATCTGGTGCCATATGCAGCGGTACCTAACATGTTGCAACCGGGCGTCTCAAAATATGATTTTGCCGCTGGACGTAGCCATATCGAAGGGGCAAGTAATCAGACCGACTTTGCGCAGATGAGCTATCAATATGGGTGGAGTAACCTATTAACGTTATATGGCGGTACGATGCTCGCTGATAACTATAATTCGTTCACGTTAGGAACTGGCTGGAATACCCGAATTGGCGCAATCTCCGTGGATGCGACGCGTTCACACAGTAAACAGGATAATGGCGATGTATTTGATGGGCAAAGCTATCAAATTGCCTATAACAAATATCTGACGCAGACGGCAACGCGTTTTGGTCTGGCAGCTTACCGTTATTCATCACGGGACTATCGCACCTTTAACGATCACGTCTGGGCGAATAATAAGAATAATTACCGCAATGATGACAATGATGTGTATGACATTGCGGATTACTACCAGTATGATTTTGGTCGCAAAAACAGTTTTTCCGCCAATGTGAGCCAAACTTTACCGGCGGGCTATGGTTCCTTATCACTAAGTATATTGTGGCGCGATTACTGGGAGCGTAGTGGCACGAGTAAAGATTATCAGTTGAGTTATACCAATAACTGGCAACGTATTAGCTATACCTTTTCGGCCAGCCAGACCTATGACGAGGATCATCGCGAGGATAAGCGTTTTAACCTTTTAATTTCTGTTCCGTTTGACTGGGGGGATGATATTACCTCAAGACGCCGCCAGGTATATTTATCTAACTCAACGACCTTTAATAACGATGGGTTTTCCTCAAACAATACCGGACTTTCCGGGACGATGGGCGATCGCGACCAGTTTAACTATGGCGTTAACCTGAGTCATCAGCGGCAGGACAGCGAAACGACGGCAGGTGCTAACTTAACCTGGAACGCACCGATTGCTAAACTAAGCGGTAGCTATAGCCAGTCTAATAAATACCGGCAGGCGGGTGGTAATATTTCGGGTGGGATAGTGGCCTGGTCCGGCGGGGTGAATCTTGCGAACCGCCTTTCCGATACTTTTGCAGTAATGCAGGCGCCGGGACTGGAAGGCGCCTACGTCAACGGGCAACGTTACCGCACCACTAACCACAGCGGTGTAGTGTTATATGATATGTTGACCCCGTACCGGGAAAATAGCCTGACGTTGGACGTTTCTAATACCGACAGTAAAACCGAGCTATTGGGTAACCGACACAGTGCCGCGCCTTATCGCGGCGCTGTGGTGCTGGTGAAATTCGATACCGACCAACGGCAGCCTTGGTTTATTCGCGCCCAGCGCCCGGATGGTTCGCCGTTAACTTTTGGTTATGAGGTGGAAGATAACCAAGGGAATAATATTGGTCTGGTCGGTCAGGGCAGCCAGCTCTTTATTCGTACCGACAGCGTGCCGCCGGAAATTAAAATCGCAGTAGATAAACAACAGGGACTTTCATGCTCAATCTCCTTCGGTAAAACGATTGATGAAAGTAAAGTTTATATTTGCCGGTAAGGAGGATGTATGAGATTTATATGTTTTTTATTTATTATGGTTGTGTCATTCCCAAGTTTTTCTATGTGTTATGATGACGATTTTTCTATTTTAGGTACTGCGACAAAAACTTCGAATGGGGTGGCCGTAGGTGAAGATGTAGAAATAAATTTAAATGAGTCGCAGTTAAATTTATTTCAGCAAACTATTGCTCAAAATTTTAATTTTACTGCTTCAAAAAAATTTCACTGTCAATTTTCGAATGCAAATAATAATAGTTACGAACTCACTGCTACACCTCTTTATAATCATATCATGTACTATCGGATAGGGTCAGAAGATATAAGTAGTTATATATATGTTGCCGTGAGAATTATAGTGCAAAATTCCCCTGTCTTTCCACTTTCTCGAATTGCGGGGACATGGAGTCAGTATGAGTATTTTAATTTCAATGGTGGTGAAATCAATTCGAAAGGAAGCTACAGGTTAGATTATAAATTAATCAATCAAGATCCGGGAGGCGCTACAGCAATAAAATTAAATAATTCAACGCTCCTTGATGATTATATTGTTTTTACGGAGGACCGTACTGATTCCAAGCATTATTTAGCACAAAAAATCAAAGTAAAGTTTAATTATACACCTACGACTTGTTCTTTTACTGATACTGCAGTTAGAGTTAATGCTGTAAATTATAGTGATGTGAAGAATAATCTTTCATATGATGCCGATGCCGAAGTTAAAATTGATTGTGACCAAGCTGTGGCCTATGCCACAAGATCTGTTCATTACAGATTCGTTTCTGATAATGCTGTAGGTAATGTTTTGCCTAATGAATATACGAATAGTGATAGCGCGGGAAATATTGGCTTTGAGTTAATAAAAAATGGTTCTGTAGTTAATTTAAGCAATAATCGTTATGATCTGATAGCATGGGGAGATTTAAAAGAAAACGTGGCCAGAAATACGATTATACCGCTGAAATATAAATATACTCCTTATGGAGATAAGATATTTAAAGCCGGGCAGGTATTGAGCCGTGTAAAAATTGTTATCGATTATGATTAATAATGGTATGGTATTTTACGCACTCCCTCATCAGAGCGAGTGCATGTTTTTTTACCGATGATAAAAAATCTCGCCGTCGTAGGCTTTAATGATCTTAGCATCGGCATCATTGACCAGTACATACGCGCCGCCCATGTAGGTCCAGTGGGTGCCTGCCGTCGGCGCGGGCAGGTTGCGCAGATTCCACTGTTTAATGGTGTATTCTTCGGTGAGATACAGTGGTGGAACCTTGTCACCGGGTTTGAAATGGGTGAAGTCAGCAATAAAGCTGCTCAGTTCATACTTATCGATACCGGTGGGGGCCGCTGTTGCAGCTGGTGCGGCCCAGACGACGCTGCTTGCAAGCAGAAGTGCACCCAGCAACATTTTATTCTTCATACCCA
>PPYF01438345.1_pt1 | contig 10396 bp, 6 predicted proteins | sample 1559871 | NCBI WGS metagenome assembly PPYF01 (sample SAMN08240021, study PRJNA423297) | Human gut metagenome, whole genome shotgun sequencing project.
ATCGAAATTTCAAATAAAATTTCATAACCTATCACAACCCGTTAAAACGCACTGTTTTAGCGGGTTTTTGCTATTTTTATGGAATTTCTCACTTGCCGTATTTTATCATAAAATATCATAACTTTTCAGCCTATTTTGCGTAAAAGTTGCGTAAAGATTTGCGTAAATTTACGCAAATTTACCTTCTGCGAAGTATTTTTTGCGTCAAGCAAAAATGCCGTTAAATAGGCGATAGGGGAGTGTTACAAATTCATCTTGTTTCTCGGATGATTTTCTTCAAGAATATGACGAATTTTATTTGTGCTGATATGTGTGAAATTGAAATCAAAAAGGTTGCCGAGAAAGCACTTAAAACTGCCGACAATCTTGGTATAGCGACAGAAAAGGCAAAAGGGATAGCTTTAAAAGCGAAAGAAAAGGTATCGGAAAATGTCAGCGATAATTCCGAAAGCCCTGTTAATTATGCTATTGATAAAGTTCAGGATAATGTTGAAAGTTTATCGGAGGACGCAGTTTATCTTTTTAACCAGCAAGGTAAAAAGAGTGTAAACGAAACTGTTAAAAGTACAAAAAAGCTCGAACAATCTATTGAAGAAGTTCGAGCAAGAAGAAAAATTAAAAAAGATAAAAGAAAGGTAAACAATCCTGATAGATATACACCCAAAGCACCTGATGATACAGTTAAGACCGACAATATTGTATCTAAAAACGAACCAAAGAATACTCAAAACAAAGTTCGTAGTGCAAGCAGTATCAAAACAAAAGAAACCGTATCTGCCGTTAAATCACAACAACCTATCATAAAGGCAAGTAAACAATCTGCTAAAGACACAGCAAAAGCCATTAACAAATCATCTCAAATAGCTAAAGAAACGGCAAAGCAATCTGCAAAAGGTGCAAAGAAAGCTGCAAGAGCAACTAAAAGGGCAATCAAAGCTATGATTGAAAGCACCAAAGCACTTGTTAATGCGATTATTGCAGGCGGTTGGGTATCTGTTGTAATAATCATTTTAATATGCCTTGTAGCTGCTTTGTGTTCATCATTTTACGGCATATTCTTTTCAAGTGAAACATCGCAAAGCGGTATGAACATAACTTCTGTAATTCAGCAAATCAACAATGAATTTGATGACAAGATTGACGAAATTAAATCATCGGGCAGTTTTGACGGAGTAGAAGTAATCGGAAGTCGCTCTAATTGGAAAGATATTTTATCTATCTATGCAGTTAAGACTACTACCGATGAAAACAACCCTATGGAAGTCGCTACTGTTGACGAAAACAAGAAGGCAATTTTATCATCAATCTTTTGGGATATGAACAACATATCAAAATCTGTTGAAATACGGACAGAAACGATAACGAAAGAATCAACCGATGAGCAAGGGAACACAATCGAAGCCACAGAGCAAGTTGAAAAGAAATATCTTGTAATAACCTTATCCGGCAAGACTGCCGAGGATATGTCAGCTACTTACTCGTTAAATGATACTCAAAAGAAATATTTAGCCGAATTGATGAGTGACAAAAACAACAAGCTTTGGGCATCGCTTATCTATAATATCGGCGGAGTATCAGGTGATAGCGGTATTGACATTAAAGACCTTGATTTTTCAAACGAAACGGTCAATGACACGCAGAAGAAAATAGTTGCAGTAGCAACCAACTCGGCTAAATACGGTATTTCTGCCCGTTCGGGTTACTGTCAGGCTTGGGTTGCAGATGTATATCAAGCTGTTACAGGTTCAAGAGGCTCTGCACATTGTGCTTTATGTGCCGCTGATATGTGGGCAGTATCAAGTGATTGGAGCAAAATTCCTGTTGGTGCAGCAATCTATGGATATTCTTCAAGTAAATACGGTCATGTTGGCATTTATATCGGCAACGGTATGGTTGCACATAACATAGGCTATATTAAAATAGAACCTATTGAGGATTGGATTAAAACTTATAAAGGCTTTGCTTGGGGTTGGGAGAATAATATGAGCCTTGTATAAAAATAAGGCAGTGGACAAAATTGCCCACTGCCTATTGTGATTAATTAATCACGGCCACAAAAGAGTCTTCCTCATTGTTTTCATCGGCAGTGATGATTGCTAATAACACAAAAGAGCAGTCCCTTGTGTCGTGTCGTAATTAGTTTTGTAATTCAACCGTAATATCCCTGTATATATCGTTATGAATGGGATTATCGCTATTCAAATAATCCTTGTCACACAAATAAACTCTAAAATGATATTCTTTATTAATTTTTGATATTATTTCTTCATATTCCTTTTGGTTAGAATACTCATAACCATACCCAAAGTCGGGATTAGTTGATTGCGGCTCTATTATAGTATATGGAGCTTCATCGACTGTTAAATAACTTTCACCATATACATCATCAAAATAACTGACTACAATATATTTGTTTGAGTTATTGTTTACAGTAAAATTTACGCTTACACTATTCGTATTTTTATCAATTGTTTCATTTTCTGAATTGACTATAATATCTACTTTTTCCAATTGATTAGTGTTTTTCTGACATCCAATAAAAAATGCAGAAATTAAAGTAGTTAAAATCATGAATAAACAAATATATTTTTTCATATCAATACCTCAAAATTTATTTAAGAATACAAAAATATATAGCAGGATGTGACCTCTGTGTAAATGTAAATGATACATCCATTAGCACAGTTTCTTTTAATGCCTTTCCATTTGTACCTTTCTGAACTTCATCATTTCGCATTTTATCGACTGTATATTTTTGAGGTTTACCACTTCTATTACCTGTATGAGCATAGTAATATATATAATATTTTTTTCCGCTTTTTTGGACAAATCCCATTAATGCTGCATGATCGATTTTTCCGTCATTGGTCCAATCAAAAAATATAGCAACTTTACAATAAGAGCTATCATATTTATCATATGCTTTTTTTGCATAACTATCCACCATACCTCTTGTTGTACATTTACTTACAGATGAACAATGATAACTCGCTATTCATCTATATAACTTATCAGCAATTCCCCAAGCATCAGATATTTGAAACTTATTCAGCACATGATAATGATGCCACCCTGATGAACTGCCAACGACACCAGTCATTTTATTTAATTCGCCTGCATAAAGGCATTGCGAAACAAAATTAGCACAATCAGATGTGTTTGATTTGTATTTTTTAGTATTCCTTCCATTCCACCAACTATCTGCATATGTGCGTGCCTTACTTGCACTATAACACCCATCCAAATCAAACCTATTAACAGAATCATTATTACAATAAGCAAATAGATTTAATCCATCTACGATGTCTTTGTCCAGATAGTTATAATCATCAGCATTGATAAACCTGCAAAGATTGGCATCATAGTACCTTGACTGAAGGTAGTAATAACCTGTTTCATTGTCATAGTAATATCCACGATAACGCAAAGGATTAATATTGGCGAGAGTGTTTTCCTCATCAGTATTATTTGTAGTGGTTATAGAACCTATTTTACCCCACTCATCGTACTCATATTGAACAAGTGCGTTTCCTTGTGTATCGGTAATACCGATAACATCACCCATTTGGTTTGTGATGTAAAAATATTGCGTTCCATTTAGCACAATCCCGACAGGAGTATTGTCGTTGTCATACTGAAAATACATTGTATTAGTACCATCTGTCTGTGAAAGAATAACACCGTCTTTTGTATTATAGTATGTAGTAACACCATTTACAGTTTTTGAGGTTCTGATACCATTCTCATCATAAGTATAACTGTATTTGTTATTTCCGTCAATTATGCTTTCAAGATTTCTGCCATTTGACCAAGTGAATGATTTATCACCATAGGTGAGTACATTACCATTGGCATCATAGGTTAATGCGCTAGCATTTACAGAGGTGAGCTTATCATTCCAACCGTCTGTTGAATAATCAAATACTGTGCTTGTTCCATTTACTTTTTTATTTGTAATGTTACCACGGCTGTCATATGCATAAGAAGCAGAATAATTCGTACCGCTTACAGCAGTTAACTGACTGTTGACATCATAAGTGTAATTTGTCGTTTTACCGGCATATGCAGTAGATGTGATTCTGTTTTTGCTGTCATAGGTGTTGGCTATTGAAGTGCTTTTACCGTATGACTTAGTAAGAACATTACCATTTTCGTCATAAGAATACTTTGATTCAGACGCTGTTGTGCCGTTAAGCTTGACAGAATCTGAAACGGTCTGCGATTTATCATTAGACTTTGCAGAATATGCGAGAGAATTATTTCCGTATTGATATGAAATTGAATTATTCTTAGTTGTATAAGAATAGGTGCTGCCGAAATGTGTTTCGGTTACATCCGTTTTTGTTTCAACACTGTTTTCTTCATCGGCTTCTGTTTTGGTTTGCGTATAATACTGAACAAGGGTGTTATCCGATATTTTGTAAACTTCAACATTATCGCCATCGTAGACATACTTCAAACCCGTATCGGTATTAATTTTTTCAGTAAGCTCATTATCGGTATTGTATGAATAGGTAACATACGGCGTTGTATCATCATTATGATACTGCTTTATAAGATTACCATTATCATCATACTCATAACGAATTGACTGACCGTTTGCATAGACTTCGCTTGTTAAGTTATAATCCTCATCATAATTATATGATAAAGTATTCACACCGTCAACATAAACCTTGGTTAAATTACCTTTAATATTGTAATTATATTCATAAATATCAAAAGATTCTTTTTTCTTTTCGCCTGTTTCGTAATACTCATAATCGGTTACAACATCAAGACGGTTGATTTCACGGTCGAGATTTCCTGTTGTTTCGTTATATACATATCTGTGACCTACATTAGCATTAGAATGTTCATTGGCAAAACAACATTAAATTCTACTGTTGCTTTGCATTAAGATTAAAAGATCCGGCGGAGCGTTCCCTTTCAAAAACCGCATTATAATTAATCCCATTATTTTTCAAGTAATCTTGAATTTCATCAAGTGAATAATCTTTAGATATAAAATAATAGTATGAGTATGTTTCACTTTCTCCGCTTGCTGTTGCATTATAGCCGAATATTGTAGGTACAGCCATATATTTATCTATGGAACAATAGTCTTTAACAGAGACGCTGACATTAATATTACTTTTATTTACAAAAATCGTATCCACTCGGTACACATTATAATCGTCTAAATTATATGCCATATTCTTTTCATCGTCGGAAAGATTTTCAAACGATGCGTTATCCTGCCAATCAAAATTATCTGAAATTGTCGTATTTAAAACTTTCGCAATTTCTTCTGTTTCCTGCGGCTCGTTAATAATAACAATATCTTTAATATATGCATTGACTTTTTGCCGTGAATAAAAAACATAAATATAGTTTAAAGAAACTGCAATTATTACAAAAGCCAAAATCACAGAAATAATTTTAAATGTTTTTTTCATAAAACTCACCTATTTATCCAAATGTAAATGATATAACAAAAATGTATACAATTTTGTTGCCTTTTGATTTACCCAGATAATCCTTTACTGAAGAACGGTAGTCCCCAGAAAATGTACCATTTTTCTTATCTGTATGGGCGTAATATGCAATATCCTTTCTTGAACTAGTATATGATATCATTCCATTTATTGTAGCATGATTTATTTTACCATCACTTTTATTGCTGTCAAAAAATATTACACTAGTACACCTACTCATAGCTTTCATATTTTTTGCCGCTTTTTCTACATCACTTTTAGTCTGCAAAATATACGTTGTCTGTACAAAATTATTATCACATAGCCATGAAAATAAGTAGCTTGCATTTCCCCACGCATTAGATATTTGAAACTTTCCTAACCTTTTTAAATGATGCCACCCTTTGCTACTACCAAACGAACCAGTCATTTTAGATAAACCGCCAGCGTATAAACATTGAGAGACAAAATTTGCACAATCACCGCCATTATTTTCGTTTGATTTGTAATTAGGATTATGTCCGCTCCACCACTTGTCAGCATATGTTTGTGCATTTCTTGCACTATAATAGCCGGTATAATCCGAATAATTAATCGGATCATTATTACAATATAAATACAAATTGTTACTAAATTTATCATTTTTCCAAGTTTTAGCTATTTCAGTATCATCCGCATTAATGAATCTGCAAATGCATGGGTCATAGTAACGTGACTGAAGATAGTAATAGCTTGTTTCATTGTCATAGTAATAACCACGATAGCGGAGGGGATTGATATTTGCAATATCATTGTCTGATGTACTTAATGTATTACCCCATTCATCATAGGAATATTGTGCAAGTTCATTACCTTGTACATCGGTTATGGATATAACATCGCCCATTTGGTTGGTAATGTAAAAATACTGCGTGCCGTTCCATATAAATCCGAGCGGTACTCCGCTTGTATCATACTGGAAATAAAGGGTATCTGTTCCATCTGTTTGATATAGAATAACGCCGTCTTTTGTATTGTAACTTGTTGTTATACCATTTACGGTCTTTGATGTTCTGATACCGTTTTCATCGTAAGTATAACTGTATTTGTTGTTCCCGTCAACTATACTTGCAAGATTTCTGCCGGTATTCCAAATGAATGACTTATCACCGTAAGTGAGAACATTGCCGTTTTCGTCATATGTAAGCGGAGTGCCGTTCACTGCGGTTAGTTCGTCTTTCCAATCGGAATTTGAGTATGTAAATGTTGTACTCGTTCCATTTACATTTTTGTTTGTAATGTTACCACGGCTGTCATATGCATAGGAAGCAGAATAGTTATTACCTGAGACAGCAGTTAATTGGCTATTTATATCATAAGTATAATTAAATGTTTTACCGTTATATGATGTTGAAGTAATTCTGCCTTTGATATCGTAGGCATTGATAACAGACCTTGAATTACCATAATTCTTTTCTGTAACATTACCGTTATTATCATAAGTGTAACCTGCATTTAATACACTTGTGCCGTTATACTTAATAACATCGGAAGCTACGGCATTATCATTTTCTGTATAACTATATTCAAAAGTATTATTACCATTTATATATGATACAGATTTATCCTTAATAACTGAAGAATATGTTGTGCCAAAATGCGATTCGGTCACATCGGTTTTTGCCTCAATGCCGTTATCCTCGTCCGCTTCGGTTACGTCCTCGGTATATGACTGAACAAGAGTATCGTCAGAAAGCCTATAAACCTCAACGCTGTTATTTTCGCCATATACATATTTTAAGCCTGTGTCTGCATTAACCTTTTGAGTCAGCTCATTGTCAGTATTATATGAGAATGTAACATAAGCTGATGTATCATTGTTATGATATTGACTTACAAGATTGTTGTTATCATCATACCTATAACGAATTGATTGACCGTTTGCATAAACTTCACTTGTTAAGTTATAATCCTCATCATAATTATATGATAAAGTATTCACACCGTCAACATAAACTTTTGTTAAATTGCCATTAATATTGTAATCATATTTGTAAATATCAAAAGTTTCTGTTTTCTTTTCACCTGTTGAATAATATGTATATATCGTTTTAACACCAAGATGATTTGTTTCACTATCAAGATTGCCTGTAGCTTGGTTATATACATATCTATGACCGGCATTTGCATCTGCGTATGTGTTTGATGTTGGCAAGCCATCCTTAGAACTGTCATAATCCTCAGGCGCAATTTCCTGAATAACTCTGCCTTCGTTATCATAAAGAGTACGGGTAGTTTCGCCGTTTTGGGTTACACGAAGTGTTCTACCTGCTTTATCATAAACATATGTCGCAGAGTCGCCCTCGCTTTGAGTGGTGAGGAGATTGCCCATATCGTCATACGTATATGTGGTAACGGTTGTTTTTGTTTTATCATTTTCAACTGTAACATTCGTTTCCTTAGTTACATTACCGCTTACGTCATATTCATACGATACAGACGAGCCGTCGCTGTTTTCTTCCTTAGCCACTCTGCCCTTATTGTCATAAGTGTAACTTAAAGTATCAAAGCAAGTCAAGGAGGAATCGTAAATTTTTGGGATTTCTCCCTTAAAATCTTTTTTAAGCGTTGCAAGAACGGTTACGTTGCCTTTGGAATCATAGGTATAATAAGTGTAATCATTGCCTGATTTTTCTCTGACGACCTTACCTGAACTGTTGTATGTGTAATAAGTATTGTTTTTCTCATTACTTGTAACATATGAAATAACATTACCTTTTGAATCATAAGTGTAGGTAGTAGTTTCATCGCCTGATTTTTCAGTCTTAACCCTGTAATGATTATCGTATGTATATTCTGTTTTAGTGCCTGATTCGTCAGTATATTCAACAGGGAGAAAAGCATCATTATATACGGTCTTTGTCGTTTCACCGCTTGATGTAAGGGTGGTATAATTCATACTAGCATCATTATAGGTATACTTTATCCAAGAACCGTTTTTATATGTGATTTGCTTTAATCTACCGTTTGAATAATACTCAATCTTGTTATCATTACTTTTAACAAGAGTGAAATCGGTTGTATTATTAGTATATTCATATTTGCCTAAGATTACGCCTGCTTGGTCTTTAATCTCAATATATTTGTCTTGTTTAGTTGTATATTTGAGTTTGTTACCGTTAGGGTCTGTAATTTCTTTTTGGCTGTAATACTTAACGTCACTTCCGTCAGGTGCATTAATTGCCTGATAATCGGACAAGCTGAATTTTCTTCCGCTTGCGTCAGAAATTGAAATTTCATTGCTGTTTGTAGTTCTGTTAAGATTAAGCTTATTGCCGTTGTTATCCTCAATAGCACTGAGATATGCAACACTGTTTAATACCTTGATTGCAAAATAATATTTATATGTTCCGTCATCGAAGATATAATTATTATTTGTCTTAGTTAAGGTATATCCGTTAAGCTCGTCAACATAAGTTGTTGAATCCTTTCTAATCATAGGATATTTTGAGCCGTCAGGGAGAGTAACCTCAAGTCTGCTGTCGGTAACAAGAACTTTACTGTGGATTGATTCAAACCAATTTTTATCGGCACTGTTATATATTCTTGTATAGCCGAAATCAATTCCGTTATATGAAAATGAAAAATCAGTATTGCTTTCGGTATACACGCCGAGAGCTTTATTGGTGTTGGATAAGTTATAATATGCAATCTTTCCCGTTTCGCCGATTCGTGTATAAACTTTAGTGGTTTTATGAGCGGGAATAGCAAATGGTACGGAATAGTTCGTCCACTTTCCGTTTTCGCCTATTTTATACTGTAACTTTCTTTTGTCGGAATAATTTACTCTGTAAAGACCGATAAGCTCGCCATGTCTGTAGTACAAAGGAACAGGGTTAAGTGTTGCGGCATTAGCCGTAAACATGGATTTTAAATCAACATAATCGGATAAAAGTACATTTGAAAATGTCATTGTAACAAATGTGCCAAAACCGATTATTACTGCAAGAATTACGCTTAATATGCGCTTCCATAATTTCGTTTTGTATAAATTGTTTTCCATAGTTTTCTCCTTTCTTCATTTAACATTTTCAAAATTTCGCAAAAAGTTATTTTAAACACTATTTGTTGTTTTACTTTTTTAAAGATACTGTTTTATTGGCAAATCCGTCGGTCGTTGTAATTTTTGTACTTTCTGATTTGCAACAATTATAATTTCATATTAATAATTTACTAATTCTTTAAGCTCTTGAATAAACTGACTGATATTTGCATCATCTTCTTTTCGTAATGAACAATCCCAACGATTTAAAAAGTCCTCAACAGTTTCTTTTGGCAAAGTTTTCCATATAGGAGAAAGTGCAATTAATGCAGCATCAAATGGATTTGTCTCAAAATTATCGGCATCTATATAGCCACCCATTCCGGCACTGTCGCATAAATGTACTTTTCTTACAATGCTTTCTAAAACGATTGCATCATTATGACTTATTCTCATATTTTCACCTCCTTTTCAATTTTATTATCTTCCATTATAAAAAATAATATTCCATTTCCATTACGGCATCTAATAATCGCTGATCTTTTCAATATCCTTCTGTATAATATGAAATGTATTTTGCTGTTGTTATAATTACATAAATTGAAATACCCAACATTAATATTAAAATGATTTTAGTGTGTAATAAAGTATCATTTTTATCGACTAAAGAAGATATCAAAGCACCAATTGGAATGCCTATAATCAGTTCGAAAATTTTGTTACTTAAAATTTAATTTTCTACCAATTAGGCTGTTTTGTACTGTCTGTACAATCTGGGACAGTTCAGTTGAACTCTTCATCCTCGATTTTTTGAATTACTTCTTTTTTAAAATGTTCCACAAGCATTTAAAAAATGAATCATCACCTACATTTTCTGTAATAATAAATGTTATTAATATTAAAACAGCCCATATAATAG